>RCNA010000143.1_pt1 | contig 10764 bp, 21 predicted proteins | sample 2041331 | NCBI WGS metagenome assembly RCNA01 (sample SAMN09708233, study PRJNA481090) | Marine sediment metagenome, whole genome shotgun sequencing project. | reverse complement strand
GAGATCGCAAAAGCAGTTGAACATATTTTTAATGTTGATGTGATCAGAGTGAATACAATTTGTCAGCGCGGTAAAGTGAAACGTATGGGAAGATATTCCGGAAAACGTGCTGATTGGAAAAAAGCTATAGTCAAACTTAAAGAAGGCGATACAATAGCCGAGTTTGAGGCATAGGGAGAATTAGAATGGGAATTAAAAAATATAGACCTATCACTCCGACGATGAGATTCAAAACTGGTTTTACTTTCGAAGAGATCACAAAATCAAAACCGGAAAAATCTCTGATCAAACCTCTTCCTCAAAAAGCTGGAAGAAATCATCATGGTAGAATCACATGTCGTCATCGTGGTGGCGGTCATAAAAAGTATTATAGAATAATTGATTTTAAAAGAAACAAACATGAAATTCCTGCAAAAGTTGCAGCTATTGAATATGATCCTAATAGAAGCGCTAGAATTGCTTTGCTCTTCTACGTTGATGGAGAAAAAAGATATATCGTTGCTCCTTTGGGTATCGAAGTTGGAGATCAAATAATTTCAGGACCTAAAGCTCCGATCAAAGTGGGGAACGCTCTCCCGCTTGATAGAATTCCTCTTGGAACAGTTGTTCATAATGTTGAATTCAAACAGGGTAAAGGTGGCCAGATAGCTCGAAGTGCAGGATCTTATGCACAAGTGGTAGCTAAAGAAGGTGGATATGTTCACATTAAAATGCCATCAAATGATATTCATCTAATAAGACAGGAATGCTATGCAACAATCGGACAGGTTGGAAACACAGAACATGATTCTATAGTTATTGGTAAAGCAGGACGTAATCGTTGGAAAGGTATTCGCCCAACTGTACGTGGTGTTGCTATGAATCCTGTTGACCATCCAATGGGTGGTGGTGAAGCGAAAACATCTGGTGGCGGACATCCAGTGTCTCCATGGGGTGTGTTGGCCAAAGGTGGTCTTACACGTAAGAAACGTAAGTACTCTGATAAATATATTATTAAGTCTAAAAAGAAACGATAGAAGGAAGAAATATGTCTCGATCGATTAAAAAAGGACCCTTTGTAGATACACATCTCGAAAAGAAAGTAGATGTATTAAATGAATCAGGTAAAAAAGAAGTTATTAAAACCTGGTCTAGAAGATCAACCGTTTTACCGAAATTCGTTGAGCATACATTTGCTGTCCATAATGGTCGTAAATTTATACCCGTGTATATTACAGAAAATATGGTTGGACACAAGTTAGGGGAATTTGCTCCCACCCGTATATACCGTGGTCATAAAACAAGAAGTAAAGATTAAAGAAAAAGGGAGATTATAGTAATGGAAGCAACAGCCAGAGTAAGGAACTTAAGAGGTTCGGCGAGGAAGGCGAGATTGATCCTTGATCTTATCCGCGGCAAGTCTGTGCCCGAAGCTCAGAAAATACTGCTATTCTCGAAGAAAAGCGTGGCGGCTGATGTTGGGAAACTTCTTAATTCTGCAATTGCGAACGCAACAATGAAAGAAGGAAAAGTTTCTATTGATAACATGTTCGTCGATGAAGTTTTTGCCGATGACGGTCCGATAATGAAAAGATTCCGACCACGTGCTCAAGGTAGAGCAACTGTTATCAGAAGAAGAACTTGTCACATCACACTGCACATTTTGGATAAAGAAGAGGAGGCTACCCTTGGGACAAAAAGTTAATCCGATTAGTTACAGAATAGGTGTAAATAAAAACTATGATTCTGTATGGTTTGCATCAGGTGAGGATTATATTAATAAATTTCATGAAGATCTTAAAATTAAGAAATACATTAATAACAGACTCAAGGATGCAATGATCTCCAAGATCATTATCCAAAGAAAAACAAAATCAGTTACAATTGATATTCATACTGCCAGACCTGGACAGGTTATCGGACGTAAAGGATCAGAAATTGAAAAATTACGTAACGAATTAACAGTTTTGGTTAATAAAAACAAGCAGAGTGAGTTAAATGTGTTTGTAAATGTTCAGGAGATCAAAGATGCCTGGACAGATGCTAAACTTGTTGGAAAAGAAATTGGATCTCAACTTCAAAGAAGAATATCTTTCCGTAGAGCTATGAAATTTGCAATTCGCAATGCAATGAGAAGTGGCGTTGAAGGTATTAAGGTTCAATGTTCAGGTCGTTTAGGTGGTGCTGAAATGGCACGTACTGAAAGATATCATGAGGGTAGAACTCCTCTTCATACTTTAAGAGCCGACATCGATTATGCCCTTACCGAAATTAACACAACATACGGTATTATTGGCATAAAGATTTGGATCTATAAAGGTGATATTCTTAATTAATTTCAGGAGATTGATAAATGTTAGCACCAAAAAAAGTTAAATATAGAAAAATGCAGACAGGGCGAACCAGAGGTTTAGCTTATCGTGGTAGTACACTTAATTTCGGAGATTTCGGATTATATTCTACTGCTCCAGGCTGGCTTTCTAGTCGTCAAATTGAAGCTGCACGTATAACAATAACACGTAAAATGAAAAGAACCGGTAAACTTTGGATCCGTGTATTTCCGGATAAACCAATTACTTCAAAACCTGCTGAAACTCGTATGGGTAAAGGTAAGGGAGCTCCGGAATATTGGGTTGCAGTTGTTAAACCTGGTAGAATTATCTTTGAATTTGAAGGTGTAGATGTAGAGACAGCTAAAGAGATCAATCGTCTCGTAGGATACAAACTTCCTGTGAAAATTAAATTAGCGATTAGAGAGGGAGTTGAATAATGAAAATTTCAGAATTACGTGAACTGACTAATGAAGAAATAACAAAAAAACTTGAAGACAACAAGGAAGAGTTATTTAATTTGAGATTTCAGAAATCAATGAATCGTCTGGAAAACGGAAACAAATTAAAAGATGTCAAAAGAGACATAGCTCGCATGAAAACTCTTTTAACAGAAAGAGAATTAAGAGGTTAACATGGCTAGAAAATTAACCAAAACAGGTATTGTCGTTAGCGACAAAATGGATAAAACAATTGTAGTGAAAGTTGAACGTCAGTTCAAACATCCACTTTATAAGAAAATTGTTAGAAGACATAAAAAATTCAAAGCTCATGATGAAAAAAATGAATGTGGTATCGGTGATATGGTTCTTATTGAAGAAAGCAATCCGATAAGTCGTGAAAAAAGATGGTCATTGAGCCAAATAATTACGAAAAGAAAATAAGGAGTCTGAAATGATTCAAGCTCAGACAAGATTAATTATAGCAGATAATTCCGGGGCAAAAAAAGCTGAATGTATCAAAGTTCTAGGCGGATCAAAAAGAAGATATGCCAGCCTTGGTGATGTTATTGTTGTTGCGATTAAATCAGCAACTCCAAATGGTAAAATCAAAAAAGGTGCTGTAGAAAAGGCTGTTATCATACGTACTCACAAAGAGGTTAGCAGACCTGATGGAACTTATGTCCGTTTCCAGGATAATGCAGCAGTTATCATTGATGAAAGATTAGAACCGGTAGCAACTCGTATTTTTGGACCGGTAGCGCGTGAATTGAGAGAACATGGATTTATGAAGATTGTCTCTCTAGCACCGGAAGTTCTTTAGAGGTAACTATGTTTAATAAAAATAGTAAGAAGAAAAGTACAAAGAAGATGAGAATCAAGAAAGGTGATAATGTTGTTGTTATTGCCGGGAAATACAAAGGAGTTAAAGGTAAAGTTCTTAAAGCAATGCCAAAAGAAGAAAGAGTTATTGTGGAAAAAGTTAACTTTATCAAAAAACACACTCGACCCAATCAGCAAAATCAGCAAGGTGGGATCGTAGAAAAAGAAGCTCCTATTCATGTTTCAAATGTGAAATTATATAATGATAAGATCAATGATGTAACTCGTGCTATTTTCAAAGAGCATGGAGACGCCAGAGCTCGTGTTTGTAAAAAAACCGGTGATGAGATCTAAAGGAGATGGGAATGAACAGATTAAAAGAAAAATACAGTAAAGATGTTATTCCTGCTCTCATGAAGCATTTTGGATTTGATAACATACATTGTGTTCCTAAATTGGAAAAAGTGTCTGTGAATATTGGAGTTGGTGAAGCTACTCAAAATAAGGCTTTACTCGATAATGCTGTAAAAGAACTTACAACAATCACAGGTAGAAAACCGATAATCACAAAGGCAAAGAAATCTATCTCTAATTTCAAATTGAGAGAAGGAATGCCGATAGGATGTAAGGTAACTCTTCGCGGTGAAATCATGTATGAATTTGTTGATAGACTTATCTCGATCGTTATCCCTAGAGTTAGAGACTTTAGAGGTACATCAAATAAATCTTTCGATGGTCGCGGAAACTTCTCTTTAGGAATTAAAGAACAAACAGTTTTCCCGGAAATTGAATACGATAAGATCGATGCCGTTAGAGGTTTAAATATTACAATAGTAACGACAGCTAATAATGATGAAGAAGGAAGAGAACTTCTTCGTTTCCTTGGTATGCCGTTTAAGAAAAATTAGATAAGGAGTGATTTTGGCTAAGAAATCATGGGTCGTTAAACAGAGAAGAACTCCAAAGTATGCAGTAAGAAAATATTCTCGCTGTAAAATATGCGGTCGTTCCAGGGCTTATATGAGAGATTTTGGAGTATGTCGTCTTTGCTTTAGAAAATTGGCTTCTGAAGGTCAGATACCTGGGATCAAGAAAGCTAGTTGGTAAAAAAAATATCAAAAGGGATTAAGGAGAAAAAATGAGTTGTACAGATCCGATCGCTGATGCTATTACTATGATAAGGAACGCATATCGGGCGGACCATAAAACGGTTGTCATTAATCATAGTAATGTAAGTGAAGCTATAGTAAAAATTCTCTCCGATGAGAATTATGTGAACAGCTACGAACTTATCGAAAGAGAGCCGGAGAAGAAAATTTTCAGAAAGAAAATTTTTGTAAATCTTCGTTATACAAATCAAGGTGAAGCTGTTTTAAAGGGAATTGTGAGAATTAGTAAGCCCGGATTACGTGTTTATGTAAATTCAAAGAATGTTCCTTCAGTTTATAATAACACAGGTTGTGCTATTATTTCTACCAATAAAGGTGTGATTACAGATAGAGATGCCCGCGAGATGAAAGTTGGCGGTGAGTATATCTGTAAGGTATGGTAAGGGGAGGATATTATGTCTAGAATTGGAAAAACTCCTGTACCGGTACCGGCAGGTATTAAGGTAGAAATTAAAGATAATATTATTACTGTTTCTTCCAATAATGGTGAGCTCAAGTTCAAATTTCAAGATGGGATCACAATTAAACAAGAAGCAAATGAATTAATTTTGGAAAGAAGAGATGATTCAAAAGGTCAAAAATCTTTCCACGGACTCACAAGAGCTTTAGTAAATAATATGATAATAGGTCTTTCAGAAGGTTATTCAAAAGAGTTACAGATCATTGGAACCGGATATTCTGCGGAAGTAATGGGACCATGGTTAAAACTTAGTGTTGGTTACTCTCATGATATCCTCGTACAGATTCCGGAAAACCTCAAAGTGGAAGCTGAATTAGTTCCAAGAAGAGAACAGGGTGCTCTTGGTGTTCAGGCTAATGTAAAAGTTAGTGGGATCCAGAAAGAAGATGTAGGCAAATTTGCTGCAGAGATCAGAAAGTGCAGACCTCCTTTAAACTATGCTACAGGTAAAGGTATACGTTATAAAGGTGAGTATGTTCGCATTAAGCCTGGCAAAACTGCCGCAACAGCATAGGGGAGAACATAATGGATAAGAAATCAATTTCCTATATAAGAAAGAGTGTTCGTAGTAAAAGAAGACGTTCCATTAGAGGTAAGATCTTTGGAACTCCTGAAATGCCAAGACTGGCAGTTTTCAGAAGCCTGAAGAATATAAGTGCTCAGATCATAGATGATACAACCGGTACGACCTTAGCGTCATACTCTACCATTTCAAAAGATCTGAAAATTGATAGATCAAAAAAGAAAACAGAACAAAGCTTTGAAATCGGACAAAAACTTGGCGAGATCGCTTTGCAAAAAGGGATCAAGAAAGTTTGTTTCGATAGAGCGGGATATTTATTCCACGGTAGAGTGAAAGCTCTTGCTGAAGGCGCTCGTAAAGCTGGTTTGGAATTTTAGGAGGGATTTTGGAAAAAAGAAAAGGAAATCCTCGTACAAATGAACCCGAATTTGCAGTTGAAAAGATCGTAGATACTAATCGTGTTGCAAAGGTTGTGAAGGGTGGTAGAAACTTTAGTTTTAACGCAACGGTTGTTGTGGGAGATAAGGAAGGAAATGTAGGAGTTGGAACAGGAAAAGCTAATGAGATTGTTAATGCTATCCAGAAAGCAAAAGGAAGAGCTGGCAAAACCATGTTTAAAGTTCCAATAGTTAATGGTACAATTCCTCACGAAATTATCGGTCATTTTAGAGCAAGTAAGATTATGCTTAAGCCTGCATCTCCTGGTACAGGAATTATCGCTGGGGGACCAGCTCGAGCAATTTTGGAAGCTGCTGGAATTCAAGATATTCTCACAAAATCTTTAGGTTCCAATACTTCTACTAATGTTGTTAAAGCAACTGTTAATGGTTTAAAAGAACTTAGAACTATTTCTCAAGTTGCCAGACTTCGTGGTAAAACCATAGAAGAGATCAGCGGAACCAAAAAAACTGTGGAGGTTACTAAATGAAACTTAAAGTAACTCAGATCCGCAGTACGATCGGCAGAAAAGAAGATCAAAAAAGAACTATTATTGCTCTTGGTCTCGGAAAGATCAGCAGATCAAGAATTCATGATGATAATCCGGTTATTCGCGGTATGATCTTCAAGGTGGCTCATCTTGTAAAAGTTGAAGAGATCAAAGAAGAGAAGAAAGCTGTAAAAAAACCGGTAGAGAAAAAAGTAGAAAAAAAAGCTACACCAAAGAAAGCTACTCCAAAGAAGGTCGCAGCAGAAAAAGAAACTACTAAAAAAGCTGATGAAAAAAAGGTGACTGCAAAGAAAACTGCTGAGAAAAAACCAGTAGCTAAGAAAGCAACTGAAAAGAAAACTCCAGTAAAAAAGGCAGCCCCTAAGAAAACTGCACCAAAGAAAGTAACACCAGCGAAGACAGAAACTGCTAAGACTGAGAAGCAGTAAGAGGAGAAATAATGAATCTACATAATCTCGAACGACCTAATATAAAAACGGGTAAAAAAAGATTAGGTAAAGGTCATGGTACCGGATTCGGTAAGACAGCCGGTAAAGGACACAAAGGACAAAAATCACGTTCTGGTGGAAATATTCCAGCCTGGTTTGAAGGTGGTCAGATGCCCTTGCAGCGACGTATACCTAAGAGAGGTTTTACCAATATATTTAAAAAACAATTTAGAATTGTTAATCTTAATGATCTTCAAAAAATGGAAGCAGCTGAATTTGATATTAAGATGCTTGAAGAATTAAACTTGATCCGTAAGCCTAAAGCTAATGAGAGTGCTCCTGTGAAGATTCTTGCGAATGGATCTGAAGTATTTGACAAAAAGATCATAATAAAAGCTAATGCTTTTTCAAAAGTTGCAAAAGAATTAATCGAAAAGCAAGGCGGAACTGCGGAGGTTATATAAAGTGTGGAAGAGTATAAGTAACATTTTTAAGATACCGGATCTCAAGAAGAAAATTCTCTTCACCGCATTGATCCTGGTAATCTATAGATTGGGAAGTTATATACCAATTCCAGGTATAAATTCAGATGCATTATCACAGTTTATTGGTGGAGCTAGTGAGTCTGGAGGTAATCTTTTTGGTATGTTCGACCTTTTTGTTGGTGGTAATCTTGGACGTGCATCTGTTTTTGCACTCGGGATCATGCCATACATCACAACTTCTATTGTTATTCAACTTTTAGGTGGAGTTATTCCATTTTTTGAAAGATTGAAGAAAGAAGGAGCTGAAGGACAAAAGAAGATAGCCCAGTATACAAGATATGGAACAGTATTTATTGCATCTTTTAATGCAATGGGTATCAGTATGTTCCTGCAGTCTGGTGTAGAAGGTGCAGTTCCTAATCCTGGATTCCTATTTTTATTCACAAGTGTTGTAACAATGGTTACAGGTGTGATGTTTATAATGTGGCTTGGAGAGCAGATCACTGAACGCGGTATTGGTAACGGGATCTCTTTGATCATCTTTGCTGGTATTATTGCTCGTTATCCAGCTGGTTTTGCACAAATGTTTCAAATGGTAAGAGTAGGAGCTATGAGTATATTCATGGCTGTTGCTGTGCTGTTGGTTATGGTTGCGGTTACAGCTTCTGTGGTCTTAGTTACAGAAGGTATACGCAAGATACCAGTACAATATGCTAAAAGAATTGTCGGAAGAAAAGTTTATGGCGGACAGAGTACACACATTCCACTTAAGGTGAACACTGCCGGTGTAATTCCAATTATCTTTGCTTCCTCAATATTGATGTTCCCTCGTACGATCGCTACTTTCTTTAAAGATAGTGATTTCATGAATTCACTCGTTGGGTATTTATCACCTGGGGCATTTTTATATACTTTTCTTTATGTTGGGCTGATCGTTTTCTTTGCTTATTTCTATACAGCAATGGTTTTAAATCCTATTGAAATGGCAGAGAACATGAAAAAATACGGTGGATTTATTCCAGGTCGTAAACCAGGGAAAAAGACATCGGATTACATTAATAACGTACTTACAAGAATTACACTTCCGGGTGCAGTATTCTTCGCATTTATTGCTGTAATGCCCGAATTTATGTCTAAATGGGCTAATCTTCCCTTCTATTTTGGAGGAACCGGTCTCATCATTATTGTTGGTGTGGCGCTGGATACACTTCAGCAGATCGAATCTCACCTTGTAATGAGACACTACGAAGGATTCATGAAAAAAGGAAAACTTCGCGGAAGAAGTAGATAGATCTTTATTTGTAAATATAGTGAGATGAAGTAGTATGATTTCTATTAAGAATAATAGTGAGATCACCAAAATGCGTGAAAGTAATCGCATTGTTGGGTTACTGCTTCACAAATTGGATGATATTATCCAACCTGGCATAAGCACATACGACATCGATAAATTTGCTGATGAATTGATTCGGAATGAAGCTGGTAAAGCTGCTTTTAAGGGATACACTGTTCCTGGCTTACCTCCTTTTCCGGCGGCTGTTTGTTCATCTGTAAATTCATGCATCGTGCATGGCATTCCTTCCAAGAAAAAGATTCTGCAAGAAGGTGACATAATTGGAATAGATGTGGGTGTTTATAAAAATGGTTATTATGGTGACGCAGCCAGAACTTATCAAGTCGGCAGCATATCGAAAGAAGCTGATGAGTTGATGGCAGTAACCAGGGAAGCTCTCAAGAGAGGTATTTCTGAAGCCAGAGATGGAGCCAGAGTTGGAGATGTATCGTATGCAATTGGATCGTTTGTGATTTCACAAGGATATTTTGTGGCTGACAACTTAACAGGTCACGGTATTGGAACAGCACTGCACGAAGATCCGATGGTTCCTAATTTTGGTTTGAAAGGAAAAGGACCAAGATTAAAGAAGGGAATGACGATTGCAATAGAACCAATGGTTAATATCGGAACTAATCGAGTGATTGAGAATGGTTGGGAATTTTATGTAGCAGATGATTCGTTATCTGCACATTATGAACATACAATTCTCATTACTGATAATGAAGCTGAACTTTTAACTGAGCATAGAGAGTAAGAAAAAATGGCTAAAGAAGGTGTAATTGAAGTTGAAGGTGTTGTAACTGAAGCACTTCCTAATACAACTTTTAAAGTTGAATTAGAAAATGGGCATGAAATTCTTGCTCACAGTTCTGGTAAAATGCGAATGCATTATATAAAGATACTACCGGGTGATAAAGTTAAAGTTGAATTATCTCCCTACGATCTAAATCGTGGGCGTATAGTATATCGTTATAAATAGGAGTTTAAGATGAAAGTTAGAGCATCTGTTAAAAAAATGTGTAAAGATTGTAAAATAATCAAACGTAATGGCGTTATTAGAGTTATATGCTCTAGTAATCCAAAGCATAAACAACGTCAAGGTTAGATAAGGAGGAAGCTTGGCACATATATCAGGGGTAGAATTACCAAGAGAAAAAAGAATAGTTATCGGGCTTACCTATATTTACGGAATAGGGAAATCCACTGCTGAAACAATTCTGGCAAAAGTTGAGATCGACGAGAATATCAAAGTTAAAGATCTTACTGTTGAGCAGGAAAAGAAATTACGTGAGATCATTATTGATGATTATGTTGTCGAAGGTGATCTAAGAACTCAAAAGGCAATGGATATCCAACGTCTTATGGAAATTAACTGTTATCGTGGCATTCGTCATAAATCGGGTCTTCCGGTTCGAGGACAACGTACACATACAAATGCCAGAACCCGCAAAGGCAGAAAGAGATAGTAAGGGAGTGAATGATGGCAAATGCAATTACAAAAGTTAGAAAGAAAAAAAGAGTAAGACTTTCCTTTAATGAAGGTGTAGCTCATATTCATTCCAGTTTCAATAATACTATTGTCTCCTTAACAGATAAGGCTGGAAATATTCTTACCTGGTCAAGTGGTGGTAAGATTGGATATAAAGGGTCGAAGAAGAGCACACCATTTGCAGCACAATTAGCTGGTGAAGAAGTTGCAGCAGCTGCATTAGAAATGGGTGTGAATAAAGTGAAAGTTGTAGTTAAAGGTCCTGGTGGTGGTAGAGAATCTGCAATTCGTGCTCTCAATGGAAATGGACTGGAAATTACGATGATCGAAGATAAAACACCAATCCCGCATAAC
>RCNA010000142.1_pt1 | contig 10825 bp, 11 predicted proteins | sample 2041331 | NCBI WGS metagenome assembly RCNA01 (sample SAMN09708233, study PRJNA481090) | Marine sediment metagenome, whole genome shotgun sequencing project. | reverse complement strand
CCGGTTTTGTAACCGGCGGCGCTCAGGATGGAACAGAGGGTTGAGCCCACCGACCCCTTGCCGTTGGTGCCGCCGATATGGATACAGTTTAGGTCGTGCTGCGGATTGTCCAGCCGACTTAGAAATTGATTCATGGAATCGAGTCCTAACTTGATCTTGAAAAACTGAAGCTGATCCAGCAAGTCCCATGCCTGTTGGTAGTTCATAGAGTTTGCGAATGAAAAAATATTTAAAAGTTTGAAAAGGTTGTTTTGTCAAAAAGCTACGATCGGCTGTTATGGTTACCTGTTGCCCCCGTGGCGTTGGTATATTTGCCAAAATATTACTCTCCGGTTGCCCGAAAAGCAACCATTACCCGCTCTATATTATAAGGAGCATAGTCGTTGACCCACTCAGGTGACTTTTTTTGTCACAGTATGCCGTAAATTGTCGCTGAAAAGATGTGTTGAAAAAGACTTCAGGGCTTCAAAAAAAGGATGGTCTTGTTAAACTGCTTTTAATCATTGTAAAAAACATAAAAAAGATACTTGAGATAGTCAACTGGCACAGATAGTGCTATATAAGAAGGAAAGAAAGTGAAAAAGGGTCGGCATCGGCTGGCTCTCACAAAATACATCCCTAAAACGGAGGAACATCATGAAACTGAATAAATTAAGAATCCAAGCAAACGAAAAAGGTTTTACCCTGATCGAACTGATGATCGTTATTGCTATCATCGGTATTTTGGCGGCGGTTGCTATCCCTAACTTTATCTCTTACAGGGACAAAGCGTTCTGTAGTGCTGCTGAGTCGGATGCAAGCAGCTTGGCAGCTGCTATATCTGACTATTTTGCAATTCCCGCCAATGTTAGTTGGGCCGATTCAGTATTGGACGCAGGGTTCGTTGGCGGACCAGCATCATCTGGTAATGCAATCGTAAAATTTCCTGCCTTGTCTGGACAGAACAATGCAACAGTCAATGGTCCTGTCGAAAGCATCGTCATTTCAGTTACAGACGGTAGTGGTCGTTGTCCGAAAGATTACAGAGCCGCACAGCAAGCTGCTGGCTGGAGCAATGGAGACGCAGACGACATTGGTACCTTCGTCAAAGAAATGAAGTAATATAATATCTTCACGCAAAAGGAGTAGCTTTCGCTGCTCCTTTTTTGTTGCGAAACTACAGAACTAATACCCCGTTGCTTGTGCGTGCTTTCAAGAAATATTTCAGTTTGCCCCCCAGCCCTTTCGGGCAGAGCGTTCCATTTTCAGAATGAAAGAAAAAAATAAAAAAACAAATGCAGTTCTCCTTATCACTGCACTTGTTCTTCTTGTTTATTCCAACACATTTCAATCTTCTTGGCAATTTGATGATGAACCTAATATTCTCCTCAACAGCAATCTGCATATATCTGAGCTGACTGTTGCGCAAATCAGCCAGGCGATGAGGGCACATCCAGACTCACCGGAGAGCGGAAAACTGTACCGTCCGATTCCCTGCCTGACGTTCGGACTGAACTGGTATTTCGGACAGGACAATGTCTGGGGATACCATGCGGTCAACACGGCGGTTCACATTCTGACAGCATGGCTTCTTTTTTTTACGTTGCGCCTGCTGTTGCGCATTTATTATCAGAATCAAAAGAAAAAAGAAGATTCACAGCTGATTGATACCGCCGCTCTGCTCGGTGCTCTTTTCTGGGCACTCGCTCCTGTTCAGACCCAAGCCGTCACCTACATCGTCCAGCGCATGGCCTCGATGGCAGCCATGTTCACGATTATCGCCATTTATAGCTATCTGCGAGGAAGAACAGAAAAAAAATACATCTGGTTTATCCTCTGCCTGTTGTCTTTTTTTGCCGCATTGAGCAGTAAAGAAAATGCCATCCTGCTGCCTGCTTCGCTGTTCTTGCTGGAGCTCTCTTTTTTTACACATAATTTTTCTAAAAAACAAATTAGCCGCCTCGTCATTAGCGGAGGCATCGTACTCTTTTTCGGCTTTATTTTTGTTCGCTACGGGCTTGGTATAACTCCATTCAAGTTGTCAAATCCTCTCAGTTTTCTTGACAGCTACGCCAATCGTTCTTTCACGTTCAGCGAACGAATTCTCACTCAGCCGCGTATCGTGCTGATGTATATTTCCCAAATATTTCTTCCTGTGGCTGACCAGCTATCCTTCGAGCATGAGGTTGTCCTGTCAACTTCTCTTTTTTCCCCTTGGACAACGCTCCCATCAATTACAATCATCTTCGGACTGATAGGCAGCTCATTTTACTTTTTGAAAAAATATCCCCTTATCTTCTTCCCGATCCTTTTCTACTTCCTCAATCATGCGGTCGAATCCACCATTTTTCAGCTCGAATTGGTCTTTGAGCATCGCAACTACCTGCCCTCCCTGTTCCTGTTCCTTCCTCTTGGCGTGTTGGTCGCCCGCATTTTATACGGCACAGCTCAGAGGACTGTGTTTCACAGGGCTGCGGCAGCAACCTGCGCCACGCTCTTTTTGATCACCTCTGGCCATGCCACATACACCAGAAATATGGTTTGGGCGACAGAAGGAACTCTGTGGACTGATGCCATCAGAAAAGCTCCGAACAGCGCAAGGGCGGCTCGATATTTGGGCAAATGGTACCAGAAGCGTGGTCAAGAAGAAATTGCCTATCGTTACTTGCAATTATCCTTAGTTAATTCAAAAAATGACCCAAGTCCTGAATATGCAAGAAGAACATCTCTAAACCAGATAGGTGCGTTGCATTACAAACGGCATGAAAATGAAAAGGCATTGTATTATTTCAATAAATGCCTCGACTTAAATAAATACAGCACACCTTGTTTAAGGAATAGAATATTGGTTTTTTTGCGTCTGAATCAAGCGGAAAGAGCTTTGAGTGATGCAGAGATATTGATCAATCAACATCCTTCCTCTGTCGTATATCGATACTTATCAGCTCTTTCTTCCTATCAAGCTGAAGATTTTGATACCGCTTTGAAAATGATCAGCAGCATTGGCAACTCGTTTAACGATTATCAGATTATGCAACTCACAGGACTGATCTTTCTTAAAAAAAATGATTACCAAAATAGCTTATTTTTTCTAAAAAAAGCTGAACGGCTTTTTCCTTCCTTAGAGAATAAAATAAATCTGGCTGTTACTTGTCATCTTCTTAACTACAAAAATATTTTTGAAAAATTGCTGTCTATTATATACAATAAATATCCAAAAGAAGATATAGACCTTATCCTCAAGGAGGATCGTAATAAAATCTTAACTGACAATATACATAATCATTTCAATGCTGAATTCGAAAAGTTTGCAGAGAGTGTTCAAAAATCACAATAAAAAAGCATTATTTAACGGATTCAGCTTGAAATTATCTCGATCCACGTTCATTCAATATAAAAATTTTCCTAGATGCTCATCACGATGCTTTGAACAAAGAAGCTATCCGTTTTCTTCAAAATAGCTTTGCCAAAATGATCAGGGAGACCTCCGATTATCCTGATGAAACGATATCTCAACCGTAACCTACGACAGTTACATCCCGCCGAACCGTCATCTCCGAAAAACCAACATCCTTCATAATCGCCTGTCAAACAAAAAATGAGAACTGGAATGAAATATGCAAGTTAAATTTTAATTGAAATTTATGTTGATACATCAACAAAATGTTAACGGAGGAAGCATCATGAAACTGAATAAGTCAAGAAAGCAAGTTAACGAAAAAGGTTTTACCCTGATCGAGCTGATGATCGTTATCGCCATTATCGGTATTCTGGCGGCGGTTGCAATTCCCAACTTTATTGCGTACCGGGATAAAGCCTTCTGTTCAGCTGCTGAAACAGATGCGAACTCTATTGCTGCGACTCTGGCGGATTATTTTTCAATACCAAGTCATACAACTTTGGCGGTTACGCTGCTATTAGGTGTAGAAGACTCTATAGAATTTAGTGGAGGGCCGGCGCTATCAACAGACGTAGGTGCAACAACATCGCCGACATTTTCCGCTTTGGCCGGAAAGAACACCGCTTTAATTGACGGTGAGATTAATGCGTTAAGAATCGTCGTAAATGACGGAAGTGATCGTTGTCCTTCGGATTACATGATAGCGCAGTCGAATGCCGGGTGGAATGACAGTAACGGAAAATTTACCAAAGAAATGAAGTAGATAAGTAACAAGGACAGCCTCAGTGCAGACAACGGGATGCCTCATGGTATCCCGTTGTTTCTTTGATGCCAAAGAATACTCAGAAGAAACTGACCGCTATTCCTGACCCGATAAGGGATAAAGTCGCTGACAGTAAGAAAGAAGCAAATCGTTTATCGTCTTTTGAGTTGCGTTTCTAAACTCTCCAACAAATTAACGAGCCTGTCACATTTAACTTTAAATGCTTCGAGAGCTTGCTTTCCTTCGGCAGATTTTCTTGTTTCTTTGGACATCATAACAAGTTGTCTGATTCCATCATGAACTTCTTTGTGAATTAATTCCACGGTTTTTATCTCCGGGAAGTCAAGGGTATCTTTCAATCCAGTTGCATACAGCCATTTGCCAAAATCGCAATTAGCATGATCAGGCACATTCGCAAAGGTTAAGTCTTCCACTCCATAAAAAAAATCAGACAGTTTTGACTTCCATTGTAAATGTGATATAATCGCTACCTGTAAGTCCATGACATTCATAATTATCTCCTAATATTGTATTTTCGATTATATATGACAAAAATGAAATCTTCATCTATAAAATTTTATCATTATCGAAGTATATGTCAATGGTTTATTTGTCCTGCTGAATTTCAGAAAATTATCACTTCTCTGTTGACATTTTTATTCTGATGAAGATAACATGTGATGATTCCAGAGCGAACGTCGCTCAGAAAAGAATCAATATTTTGAATACACTCATATTATTTTAGAGATAAAAAGGAGATTTATACAATGGCAACTATTGAGGCAATTTGCATAAGTAAGAAAAAAGGAATACCGAAAAGTGCGATTGAGCAGGCAAGTTTTCAAGTTGGATTCGGTATTGTTGATGATGCTCATGGCGGCGATTGGCACAGACAGATATCGTTACTTGCGGGTGAAAGTATTGATAGCGTTAAATTACAGTTACCTAAACTGAGAGACGGTGCTTTTGCCGAAAATATTATCACCAGAGGTCTTGATCTCGTTTCCGTGCCTGTCGGTGCCTGTTTGCACATTGGTAAAGAAATCATTTTGGAAGTAACCCAAATCGGCAAAAAATGTCATGATGACGGGTGCGCAATAAAAAAAGCGACCGGTGATTGCATCATGCCGAAGGAAGGTATATTCGCCACGGTTGTGCGGGGAGGCGAGGCAAAGGCCGGAGATTCAATCGAAATAGTTCCTCAAGCCGCCGTCCGCTGATATTGGCAGAGCCTCCCGCTGTATGCAAAGTGAAGTTACATGTTAGCCGCCGGCTCCTTGTAATACTTGACATTTTCCGTCTCGGATGGCCCCTCCTGACTTAGAGCCCGGTTTATACGACCGGGCATCTTGATCACCGGCTCCTGCATGACGAATTCATAACCAATCGAAAATCCGAGGAGAACCATCAGGGTTATTATGGATTTTTTTTTCTTATACTTCGGTGGCAGAAAAAAAGAGCCTATAAAAACCACAATCATAATATAAAGATGATATTCTGTAAGAAGAGACATAGTGCATTCCTATTTTTTCAGTTTGAACATAGAATATTCCCGCCAGCAAAGAATACCGCAAGTCGTCCTGAAAGGCAATTTTTCAGTAAACAAAAAAACATAGAAGCAAGGTTCGAGTACGCAGCCTTGGACTATCGTTTTATACCCTGTACAATTATCAAGTAATTTGCTATATCTAAAAGAAAGGATTCATGCATAAAGCTGTGTCCTGACATCCCGCTGTTCAAATACAGACCGCTGTTAATTTGTCTGCCGTTCTCGTTTTGATACGGTGAAAAAAAATAGCCGAGTGTAAGTGGGGATGCCCTCTTTCCTGCTTGCCTCTCCGCTGAATTCCATATAAGATTATGTGTGTTGAACTTCATACCCACTCTGTCTATTCCGACGGAACATCCACCCCCGCTGAACTTATTAGTATGGCGGCCGCTCGAAAACTGAAAGGATTCGCTTTGACGGATCATGATACCGTCGAGGGAGTACGAGAAACGATCCGGCTTGGTCATGAGCATGGCGTGGCGGTTGTTAGCGGTCTTGAGATAAGCACTCGACACGGTAAGTTTTCTCTTCATGTTTTAGGCTATGGTGTTGACCCGGAAAGCCCGATTCTTCACAACTGGCTCGTACGATTGCAACAGGGGCGAGCTGAACGCAACAGCGAAATTTTGAAAAAATTGGCAAAACTGGGCATAGCTGTCAGTGGTGAGGAGGTGGCCCGGCTTTCCATATGCGGCCAGACCGGCAGACCCCATATAGCCAAGTTGCTTATAGATAAGGGATATGTGAAAAATATGAATGAGGCGTTCAACGTCTATCTTGGCAGAAATAAGTCCGCTTGGTGTGATCGTTTTGCTTACTCAGCCGCTGAAAGCATTGATGTTATTCATCAGGCCGGTGGTTTGGCAGTGCTTGCCCATCCCGGCTCAATTGACAACAGCATGAGGGCACAGCCGTCGATTATACAGGAATTAGTCGAGAGAAAACTTGACGGCATAGAGTTATTTTATCCCAGCCATAGCCACAAGGCTAAGAAACGATTAAAAGAAATTGCGAAACGACATAATCTACTCTGCACCGGCGGCAGTGATTATCACGGTGACAATCGTGCCAATGTGTTTGTCGGAGGGGCAGGCGGTATCTGCCCGCCGGACTCGATTATGGACGAACTCCTCAAAAGATTACCTGGCCTTGAGGAAAAGAAACAATAAATAATTCACTTTATTCCTTAATAAATCATAACTCTTGAACCACCATGCAAACTATCCTTGTTGTTGACGACGAACCGAATTATCTGATAGTCCTCTCTGAACTCCTGCGTGATGAAGACTATGAGGTGTTTACCGCTGACAGCGGTAACGCCGCTCTAAAAATTGCACGGGAAGCGGATCTGGATCTGGTTATAACCGATATGAAAATGCCCGGCATGGACGGCATTGAACTATTGCGTAAGTTGAAGGAATTTAATCAGCATTTACCGGTCATTCTCATCACGGCCTACGCTGAAGTCGGCAAAGCTGTTGAGGCTATGCACCTTGGCGCATTCACTTATCTTGCCAAGCCCTTTTCCAATGAAGAACTTATCGCTTCTTCCAACAAGGCGGTGGAGCATTACGGCTTAGTTCAGGAAATTAAACGACTGCGCAGTGAGGCCACTCCCAAATCCGGCTTCGGTGGCATGATCGGTAAAAATCCGAATATGCACGGGGTGTACCGGCTTATTGAAAAAGTGGCCCCCACGCCGTCATCCGTCCTGATCACGGGCGAATCCGGCACTGGCAAGGAGTTGGTGGCCCGCGCCATTCATAATCGGAGTGAGCGTAAAGATGCCCCTTTTATTTCGGTCAATTGCGCCGCCCTTTCTGAACACCTGCTGGAAAGTGAGTTGTTCGGCCATGAAAAAGGTTCTTTTACCGATGCCGCTGCCATGCGCAAGGGGCGTTTTGAGCTGGCTGATACTGGTACGCTCTTTCTTGACGAGATCGGGGAGATGGCTCCGCCGCTTCAGGCGAAGTTGCTCCGTGTCCTCCAGGAACGGGCCTTTGAGCGGGTGGGCGGCAATGTGACCATAGCCATAGATGTTCGAATTCTAGCTGCGACCAATAAAGATTTAAAAGATGAGGTGGAGCAGGGCCAATTTAGAAATGACTTGTTTTACCGTCTTAACGTTATTCACATTCACATGCCTCCCTTGCGGGAACGAATTGACGATATTCCGGCTTTGGTGCATCATTTCCTTCAGAAAAACGGAGTGCGGTTAGGACGGGACAAAGACGAGATCTCGCCCGAGGCCATGCGCCTGCTGATCAGTCTTCCTTGGGAGGGGAATATTAGGGAACTGGAAAATACCATTGAGAGGGCCGCTATTCTCTGCAATGACGGTCGCATTGAGGCGGAGGATGTTCAGCCTGATTCCAGTCAGGTTCCAGCTTTACAGGAATGGAGTTTGGGGCTGGAGCTGGGTCAATTTATCCCTGAGGGCCTGAGTCTGTCTGAAGTGTTGAGCGGTATAGAAGAAAAGTTGGTTCGCCAAGCCTTGGAAGAGGCTGATAATATTCAGGCCAGGGCTGCGGAAAAACTCGGTATAACGAAGAGCCTACTGCAATACAAGATGAAGAAGTACAAGTTGAAGCGCAAAAAAAAATAATTCCATCGAAATCGGGGAGGGTACGTAACCTGCGTTGAATACATACCGCGCCTGTGCGCCTGTATGCGACTAATTTGGTTGTATAGCTGATATTTGCGGCTGAACAGCAAAAACATACAAGAGAAGAGGGGGGTTTTATGAAAGGTGTGATTGCAACCTGTCTAGCTGGTTTGGTCAAAGAAAAGTTTGGAAGAGAGAAATGGGAAGATGCATTGGTAGATGCCGGGTTGGCTCGACATGCGATTTTTTCAGCGACAGACAAGATCGAAGACAAACTCGTCATGAGTCTTATCACCTCTGTATGTAACGTGTTAAACATTACCGAGCTTCAGGCGGCGGACGCTTTTGGTGATTACTGGGTCAACACCTATGCTCCAAGACTATACGGGGCGTACTTTAAGGAAGTGACCTCGGCCAAACAACTGCTCCTTGGTATGGATAAAATTCATGAAACGGTCACCTCAACCATACCCAACGCCCATCCACCAAGATTTCATTATGAATGGCGGAATGAGCATACCTTGATCATGACCTATCAATCTAAGAGAGGGTTGATTGACTTTTTGGTCGGCTTAATAAGAGGTGTGGGAAGATATTTTAATGAGGATCTTAAAGTACAGAGAAGAGGAAAAACTGACGTGGAAGTTATCTTCCCCAGAACTCTTGAAACTTGAAACGTAATTCGTACTCGTTGAACTGAAAACGATGCTTAAAACAGCGCTGAACGACCCGAATGAATTCACCGTCACCTATGAACTAGTGCCCCGTCAGGAGTTTGACGGCAAACGGATCAATCGGCTGTTGGAATTCGCACAACAGGCCAAGGCAGACGGCAGAATCAAGGCCCTGTCTATCACCGATAATCCCGGTGGAAATCCGGCCTTGGCACCGGTGGCCATAGGCACGGAACTCCTGAATATCGGTATAGAACCGCTCATTCATTTTTCACTGAAGGATAAAAATAGGGATCAGGTGGGCAGCCATATCTACCTGTATCAGCGGCTGAAGCTCCGGTCTCTGCTCGTGCTGGGCGGTGATTTTCCTAATCCGGGATATTATGGTCAGGGCAAGCCGGTTTATGATCTGGACACCATTCAAACGCTCCAGCTTCTTAAAGACATGGAGAACGGCTGTTATCCAGACAGAACCAGAAAAAGGCAGGAACAATATCCGACTCCAACGCTGTTCAAGGGATGCGTAGTCTCTCCATTTAAAAGAAGTGAAGCCGAGCAGATTTGGCAGTATGCCAAGCTGTTGCGCAAGGTACGGGCCGGAGCAGACTTTATTATCACCCAAGTCGGCTTTGACATGCGCAAATTTGAGGAGCTGATACACTTTTTGCGTCAGGAAGCTGTTGACTTGCCGGTGCTCGCCAATGTGTTCATTCCTTCACTGACACTGGCCCGCTCGCTTGCCGCTGGCAAAATTCCCGGTATTCTGCTTGCAAAAGAACTAGTGGATCGAATGGAGGAGGAGGCCGCTGTCGGAGCTGATCATGCCCGTCTTGACAGAGCGGCAGAGATGATCCTTCGTTTGAAAAGATGCGGCTATCAGGGAATCCATCTTGGTGGAACCAATCTGGAGTTTAAAGATATCTCCTATGTGCTGGATCGGTTTGAACAGTTAGATAGGGAAGTGATTCCGCCTGCCTTGGATTGTGATTTCCCGATACAAAGAACGTGGTATTTTTATAAAGAAAGACAATCTTTTGTAACCGTAAAAAATAACCCGCACAATGCCGCCCCAGACCCGGTCACTCCTCTGAGGAACGGCCGCAGGCCCGGAGTGGTAAGAATATATATGTTCGGCCACTATCTTCTCTTTACTGAGAAAACCGTCGTAGGCAGACTATTTGCCCGTTTCTGCCTGTTTTGCAACCGAAATCAGCAACGGACGACTGTCCTGCTGTGCCTTGAAAAAACGGCGAAACGCCTTTTGTTTAACTGCCAAATGTGCGGTGACTGCACCTTGGCGAATTCCACCTTTCTCTGTCCTCAGTGGCACTGCCCCAAGCGATTGATAAACGGCCCCTGCGGCGGGAGCAATAATGATTACTGCGAGGTCTTCCCGGAGCGTCTCTGTTTCTGGGTACGGGTGTATGACCGTCTTGAGCCGGGAACCACGCTCAAAACCCTTGCCGATTGCGCCTACCTTCCTCCCAAAGATTGGAAACGGGAAAAAACTTCTTCTTGGATTAATTTCTTTCTGGATCGGTTGAATAATCGAAAATAGCTGCTACTGCAGAAAATAACCTTCACTGAGCGGCGGCGGTCAATTCCTTCTTGTTGATCTTGCCGTTGTCCTATTTTAGGCAGAGAATCAAGTTGCTGAAATTATTTCGGTACCATATAGGGTGCCAGTCGCCAGTCTTATTCGGGTGAAGCTTAATTCTATTTTGTCACATTAGCCAGCAGCCTGTAAAAGGTCTTCTGCATGTTGTTTTGGCATGCTTCATATCCACCCAAAAGTAGTTGACACTTTTTTTGAATACAGCACGGCGAAGGCGCACCGGTACATATCACCGGAGCC
>RCNA010000141.1_pt1 | contig 10827 bp, 2 predicted proteins | sample 2041331 | NCBI WGS metagenome assembly RCNA01 (sample SAMN09708233, study PRJNA481090) | Marine sediment metagenome, whole genome shotgun sequencing project. | reverse complement strand
TCAGTTTCAATAGCTAGAGGGTGTGCACTTATTCTTATTTTCGTTAGTGCTCGTCTGTAATTTTTATTTTTAACCAGTTCAAGATAATTTTCAAATTTAATTGTGTGTTTCAGCTGTCCATATAGATCCATTTTACTTGATTCTTGATTTGGTTGTTTATGTATCAGACTGGACCAATATTCATGATACTTTTCTTTAATTCGTTTCATAAATAAGTCAATTGTTGGTGGCCGATTATCATTTGTGTTACCTGTACCACCAAAACTGGACAACAGTTTTACACTGGAAAACCAGCATTTAACCCCATCACCATGGAGAGCTATGTTTTCCAAGTAACATTCTTTGAGAAGTGATCCATTTTCAAAACTGTGCAGTCTGTGCCAGTATTTAAACATATTTTTAATCACTTCTAAATAAACTGGGTAAAGGCCCAATTCGCCTCTCACTCCAGCGTTGCAAGTTTTCCTATTAACACCAAGAATAGACTTTGCAAACTGTAATAGCACTTTTTCCTGGGGAAGAGAATCACATTTTTTAAAGAAGTTGGTAACATTATGAGTTATTCCCCAGATTTCTGCTCCATATAGAGAAATCGGCATAATAAGTTTTCTGAACAAGTCTAAGGCTATTTTAGGCGACAAGTTTTCTGAAGATAAATTTTTTCTCAATTTAAAACAGGCACGTAGAGCCTTCTTTTGTAGTTCAGTCTTAGCAGTTGTGAAGGATCCACAATTAGTGAATTGGATACCAAGATATGTAAAATTGTGGACACATTCCAAAAAATGGTCTTTGAATTTGAATTGTTCGTGACACTTTTTGCCACTCTTATTAAAAATCATTATTTTTGATTTATCTGTATTAACTACCAGTTTCCATGTTGTGCAGTATTCATTCAGCTTGTTCAAGCCAGTCTGTAGACCAATACTACTTTCGGATATTAAAATAATGTCATCTGCATAAAGTAAAGAATTAATTGTTTTAGTCCCCACCTTTACCGGATCACATGTTTCATCAAAAAGGTTGGGTATGTCATTTACATACAAATTAAAAAGAAGTGGACTAAGGCTATCGCCCTGACGTACACCTTGAAATGATTTGAAGAAATCCGTATATCCCTCACCAGTTTTCACACAACACTGTACATCACTATACATGTCTTTGAGTACTTTATAGAACCTACCCCCAATATTATTTTGCAACAATTTCAATAAAAGTCCTTTTCTCCAAACTAGATCAAAGGCTTTTTTAAAGTCAATGAAACATACGTAAAGCTTCTTATTTTTAGCTATATATTTATCGATTAAAGTTTTCAAAACGAACATATGGTCCGATGTTCTGCAATCTTTCCGGAATCCTATCTGTTCTTCCTTTATGACATTATGTTTGTCAAAAAAGTCTTGTAGTCTTTGATTAAGAATTCCTGAGAAAACCTTCGCAAGGCTACTACAAATAGTTATCCCCCTATAGTTCGAGGGTTCGTCTTTTTTGCCTTTCTTAAAAATTGGTTTAATATAACCTTTGTGCCATTCTTTGGGGTAATTACCTGTGCTTAATATATTGTTAAAAAGCTTTGTAATTGGTTTGCCCAGTACATCAAGGCCAGCTTTAAGCATCTCATTTGAAATAAAGTCAAGACCACTTGCTTTATTATTCTTTAAATTCTTTATCACTGTGCGAACTTCCTTCTCAGTTATCAGGTAATCGAGTTCACAAAAAGTCTGTGAACCTTCCAATTGATTAATTAAATCATCAATAGAGTCATCATCTTGGTTCAATGAATTGTTTGCTAATAAAGATTCAAAATAGGTTGCCCATTCACCAGGGTTGATTAGTTCGGCCGGGTCTTTACTATTTGTTCCCAAACCCTTCAACTCATCAATTAATTTCCAATATTGTGATGGGTTACTAGTATGTAGTTCCTCCATTTGGTTTAGAATATCAGATTTATATTTACTTTTTAATGCCTTCAGTGTTTTCTTATATTGCTTCTTCCAGTAAAAAGTCTTGTCTCTAACGTTCCTATCATAAGGGTATTTAGTAAGCATCCTGCCCCAGTAATTCAAATTCTTTTTCATGGCAGCACAAGTAGCGTCGAACCATTTAGGTTTATTTTTCTTCTTCCGTGTAATATGTTTTCTTTTCAGCGTTAAATCGGCGGCCGTGTGTATAATAGTATTCAATTTATTGGCAACTTCTTCTACTGTAATAGAATCTATGTTCATCTCTAACTGTTGTAAATTTAGAATATTTTCTGGTGAACTCAGCGCCAGTTGAAAAGCCTGTATAGATTGTTTATTCCAGATATATCCACCTTCTCTATTTAAGTTCAGATGATGACCTGTATCAATCTTTTTCTTTGGAATGTTTGCAACCAAATTAAGAGATATTGGACAATGATCAGAAATATCTGCATCAAATTTATGAACGCAGAAAAAGTTGACAAATTCATATAGGTCATAATCAACTACAGCATAATCTATTACGCTACTCCCTTGTCTTTCGTGACAGGTAAATTTTCCTGTGCAGTCTCCTAGAACTCTGCCATTGACAATACACATCTCACTTTCCATACATAGCTGTAATAAAGATTTTCCATAACCCTTCGGTTTTGAGTTAAAATCTTGTGAACTTCGTGTTGGTAACCTGATTTGGTTATTGTTGTATATATTATTGAAACTATTTAGAACATTATGTTTATCTTGATAGTTGGGATCATAGTCTAATCCAGTCCCGGTCCTAGCATTTAGGTCTCCAATAATTGCGACCTTACCTTTACTTGAGTAAAGTGCAATTTCATCTTTGATCAACTCAAAGAAGTCAAGTTGTGTACGTTTCGTATAAGAGGAGTTTTCTGGGCTGAAGTAAGTGAAGCATATATATAGGTGATCTTGGAAACCAGGAAAAAAGTTACTAGAAATTTTCAACCAGATTACATCTACCGGCAGTTGTTTTGAGTATATTATTTGAACTCCCGGTTTTATTTCCTTGCGTATCATTACTGCTAGCCCGCCATGGTCTTTCCTGCCCCTTTTTAAGCGTGGTCTAGTAACATGAAAAGATTCATATCCTTTAAAGCTTACATCCGTATTTTCATTGCCATGCGTCTCCGAAAGACAGATTATATCAAATTGTTGTAGTTGTTTTTGTACATAATCTATGTCTAATTTAGAAGTTATACCTTTTGCCATAAGACCTTGGATATTCCATGCACATATTGAAAGATCAGTTTTGTGAGCCATAATTATGACAACTGTTATATGTACTTCAACATACCCACACCACTATTACATTAATACATAATTGTTCAGACATTTGGTACAAGACTTTAGACCAAAACAGATTTAGTGCTTGTCTTTTCCAAATTATATTCTATTCATACTATTCCCAATACTCCAAAACTATAGAGTTCACACATCAAGAAAAGAGAACCATCTAAACAGAAATTCACAGTTTGAATTAGCATGTTTCTGCATTCAGCTCTATGCTACCCTTTTAGCAGAGCAATATTTAGTTCAATACAAGGTCTTAATTAAAGAATCCATATCCTTAATAATAACATCAGCTAATCTGATATTTTGTTACAACTCAAGCATTGTTACAATTCCAATGAAATTATTTACATATTAACAACTTCAATATTAAATCAAGAATACCAATCCAGAAACAAATTCTTAATTAAAAAATGTCATGTCATTTTGATATGTGTTGCTCCCAAAATGGAAATGTTCAGTGAACTTCAATAATAAGTACAGAATACATTGTGAATTGAAGAAGATGACTTTGTCGAGTCCAATGTACGTATAAGAAGTTCCTAATAATAGGATGGGGACTAATCACTATCACGATCACGACCCCTGTCACGTTTGTTATTGTACCATGGCCTGTAGTTCTGACTTTGTTTCTTTTGGTACCAGGGAGGGTTGTACCACTGCCTGCTGTTTGATTTGTCTCTACCACCGTCCCTGTACCTCTGCCTGCTGATTGATCTGTCTCGACCACCGTCATTGTATCTCTGCCTGCTGTTTGATCTTTCTCTGTTGTCTGAATTTCTGTATTGTCTGTACTGTGGTCTCTGGCGATTGTTATTTCTGTCAGTCGATGCACGTTTGTCCATGTAGTCTGGAGAGCCCCGACCAGAACTGCGGGGACCGGTGTTTGTTGGATCTCTGGTAGGCTGCAACACCCTCAATACTGCACACTTGATGTTGTAGGCGAGCACTTTGGAACCAGTGTCATTGGGGTGGATCTGATCTGGGTCATAGTATCTCTTGTCTGGTTTTCCCATGTGTGATAAATTTCCATTGTCGCTGATGTGAACGTTCTTGTCTTGTTGATATCGTTTTTTCACAAGAACGTTGTATTCATCTGTTTTCAGTTGAGTGTCATAGTTGTCTCCTCTTGATGGCGGAAGAGATATAATTGTCTGGATCTCGGGGGAGAACTTCTCTTTGATATCGACAACGAGCTCCTCCAGCTCCTGCAGACACTCTGTAGCCTCCTTCTCTTTCAAGTCATTTGACATTATTTGTAGCACAACACAATCCGGGACCTCATCATCGTCCTGAATCACTGCTTTGGCTTGGGCAGCCGTATAGGCTGTCTTGATGGTAGTGTGAACTTTATAACCGTTCATGAGCCTATGGGGTTGTAATTTCTTAGTAATGGAGGTTCCGATTACTAAGAGCTCGGGGATCTGGCTTTCTCCATCATTTGCACTGTCTGAGTTCTTGGCATGTTCATTGTCTGCTGCTGATGGTTGGTGTGGTTTGGATTGTTTACTGGGTGTGTGTTGAGTGTTCTTGTGATCATTGTTCTTGGTCTTCACTGTGGACTCTTTTGTAGCTGTTTTGGAGCTTTCAGATACTACCTCTGCATACCCTCTGTTGAGTATTCCATCTGGTATTGTGTCGAGTTGGTGTAACTTAATGTTGATAATGTCATCCTGAAGTTTGGTGACATGATCTGTTAATGTCTGGGCCCGTAATTCTGCTTGTTCTAGTTCTTTGTTCTTGTGTTGTGTTCTCTCAACCACAGAGTTCAGTTCTTGTTCTAGCCTGGATTTTGCGTTCTTGAGTTGGATTATTTCTTGTTTCGAACTGCTCGCACTAGAAGCACTCTTCTCCTCCAGCTCTAACAATTTGCCTAGAAGCTGTCTCTTATCTTTTTCTAGTTCTCGAGTTTTGTCATTGTCATTCTTTTGTTCTGGTTCTGTTGTGCTGTTTTTTGCTTCCTGATTTTCTTTTCTCAACCGTTCATTCTCTTTCTTGAGTTCGTTGATTTCTTTCTCATCTGCCTTCCTTTGGTTTTCGAGCATCTGTTTTTCTAGTCGGTGGGATTCATCTTTGTAGTCCAAAACTTTGTTAACTAACTGGTCCTCCAGTTTTGCCACAACGTCTTTAACCTGCACTAACTGAGTTAAGCAATTCGCAATTTGTTGCAGGCACGGTTGTTGGTCCTCCCTAGGAGGTCTAGGAGGGTTGTTATCCGAAGTGAACCCTGCATTTTGACTTTTCTTTGACTTTGGCACTTCTTTCGTTGAGGTTGCCGAGCCTGACGAGTTATTTGAATCCGGGGCTTGCATGTTGGAAGGTTGGTCACAATCAGAGGGCTTTTCAAATGGCCCGTCATCGATAGTCTTGGCTGATGTAGTGCCGGGATCATGTGACATCTCTTCCTTCTCCAGGTCTGATTGTGTGGACTCCAGAGTAGCCAGTGCATTGACCATCTCCTTCAGAACTGGAAACTCCCCTGATATGAAGCTACATATTCCATTTCCTTGGACCATAATGGTCAGGGTAGTGAGGTAAATGGTAATGGTGACAATTTTGCATTTCTCATCGTCCTGTTCATCTTGGGATATTTCGTTCACCACAACCTCGATCTTATCCAGCCACATGTTATCTTCCGTCGAAACATCCGAGGGCTGATCCGTCCATTCCACCAAGTAGTCATCCCGTGCGGCTAGGTTATCATGATATCGTAGCTGTAAGGCGGCAATCCATAAAGCCATTCTGTCAACATCAGATTTGAAAGTCACACACTTCGCGAGTGGTCTGTATTGGTTTTCATCTACATCTTCATACAGTGTGTTGGATTTCCTGGCTTTCTTGATACTCTCCTTCGAAGGTGCTTTCATACACTTCTGGTATCTGTTTCTGCATTTCAGTACTGCATCAGTCTGTTCTTCTGCATCCATCTCGGCCACCGTAGCTTCACCAAATTTCTCCATGTTGGATATCCTCTATTATCGCCCACCGCTCAGCAGTGACTCAGCAACCATGAGTACTAAAATGCCATTACTGGACTGGAAACATGAGCCTCTGGCTGAGTCTTTCCGTGCCTTTAAGGCAAGAATGGAACTGTATCTGGAAGACCAGTCAGTCACTGACCCAGTGAAAAAGGCCACAAAGATCAAGATTGCCATTGGTGATGAGGGAATCAGGCGCATCCTCGCGTCAGGCCTCGACACAACCGAGCAGAAAGACCCCACAAAGGTCTGGCAGCTACTGGAAGATCAGCTGGACGCCAGTGTCAAGATCAACTACCGGGTTCATCGCCTGGAATTCTCACACATGAGACAGAAGCCAGAGGAGACGATCTCTGACTACATGTCAAGAATGCGCGAGAAGGCGGCCAAGTGTGAGTTCAGCACGACGGAGCTGAACGAGCGCTTGATCGAGATGATCATCCTGTCTACTCCCTTCGAGGATCTCCGCAAGGATCTCTTGGCAAAGCCCAAAGGGTTTGCCATCGCCGATGTCCTGGCCAAGGGCAGAGAGTATGAGGCACTCCAAGCATCTGAAGCTTCGCTGAAAAGCATGAATGCAACGGCTGCAGCAACCAATGTGGACGCTGTACACAAGACGCAAACATGTGGCAACTGTGGACTCCATCACAAGTCTCAATCCTGCCCAGCATCCCAATCCAAGTGTGGAGGATGCAGCGCCATGGGCCACTGGAAGAAGATGTGCCGCAAAACTAATAGACGCGGCGACCAGAAGGATGACAAAGACCAAGCCAAAGGTCAACATGGTCAAGGCAGAAGGCCATGGAAAAGGCCATGGAAAAAGCCTTGGCATGGTGCCAAAGGGAAACCGAAGTCCCAAAATGAAGTCCAAGTGCTGGAGGATGAAGGTGAAACCTACTCAAAATCCTTCTACTCAATCAGCATTGGCAACATTTCACTCAACGCAGTGAAGGACGAGGCATACACAACACTGATGGTAGAGTACCCAAATTCACCTGTGACGGGCACCTTGAGGATCAAGGTTGATACAGGTGCTGGTGGGAACACACTCCCACTGAGGACCTACCAGCAGATGTTCGGGAGCATCCCAACAAGTCAGATCCTGACTCCAGAGCCGTCAACAACGCTGACATCATACAGCGGTCATCGGATCAAATGCCTGGGATCCATCAACCTGCACATCAGGAAAGCCAATCAGGCCATGCACACAACGCAGAAGTTCTACGTCATCGACGTACCAGGCCCAGCTATCCTCGGTCTGCCAACGTGCGAGCTGCTTGGTGTGGTTCAGCTCAACGTCGACGCTGTCAAACACATTTCCAAGCAAGCAGGCACTCAACCTGACCTGACTACGGTCAAGGAGTCTGCACACCATGCTCACCATGTGCCTCCATCTGGAACCAAACTGAACACTGTCGACGACCTGAAACATTGGTTCCCAGACTGTTTCGATGGAATCGGCTGCTTCGTGGGTGAGGAGCAACTCCACATCAAACCTGATGCTACGCCTTTCATCGATCCACCACGTCGCTGTCCAATTCACCTACGTGACAAAATCGAAGGTGAGCTTCAGAGGATGGAAGACATGGGCATCATCCGCCCAGTGACAACACACACCGACTGGTGTTCATCGCTCACATACGCTGCCAAGAAGGACGGGAGTCTTCGCATATGTCTTGACCCGCAAAAGCTCAACCAAGCGCTCAAGAGATGTCCCCACAAAATACCCACTGTGGAAGAAATCACGCCTGCATTCACGAAGGCCAAGTACTTCACAAAGCTGGATGCCAAAGCCGGGTACTGGAGCATCCAACTCGCCCAACCGTCGCAAGAACTTACCACCTTCCGCTCCCCTTTCGGGAGGTTCTGCTTTACCCGACTACCCTTCGGCCTGTGTGTTAGCCAGGATCTCTTCCAGCAACACATGGACAGAATAATTGAGCAGTGCGAGGGCGTAGTCGGCATCAGCGATGACCTTGTCATCTACGGAGACACGGAAGAGCAGCATGACGCGCGAGTCCTCAACTTCTTCAAGGTCGCTAGGAAGGAAGGACTGATGCTGAACTCGGAGAAATGCATCATCAAGACTAATCGCATCGCATTCTTCGGCCGGATGTACACTGATGAAGGCGTCTTCCCTGACCCAAAGAAGGTGGAAGACATCATCAGCATGCCAACGCCACAGGACAAGCAGGACTTGCAACGTTTCCTTGGCATGGCCACGTTCCTCTCCAGTCACGTGCCACAGTTCTCAAGTCGCACAGCCACCCTCAGAGACCTTCTGAAGGGTGACACACCCTTCGACTGGAGTGAGGATCACCAACATGCATTTGAACAAATCAAGCAATGCATGGCATCCAACGTTGGCCTGAAGTACTATGACCCCAGCTGTGAGGTCAACCTAGAGGTGGATGCATCCATGAAAGGGTTGGGAGCAGCTCTCGTTCAGAAGGAAGGTCCAGTGGTCTTCGCCAGCAAGGCACTGACAACCGCGGAATCCAACTACAGCAACATTGAGAGGGAATGCCTTGCTGTAGTCCACGGGATCCAGCGATTCCACTACTACTTGTATGGTCGGCACTTCACAGTGGTCACCGACCACAAGCCGCTGGAGATGATCTTCCAGAAACCAATCCACGCAGCACCGCCGAGACTTCAGCGTATGATGCTGAAGGTGCAAGGCTACGACTTCAAAGTCATCTACCGCCCAGGCTCCGAGATGGTCCTGGCGGACACACTGTCAAGACTTCCGAACCAGAAGAAGGATCGCGAACTTGAACTTGACAATCGTGTGGACAGCATCCTCTTCGAGGATGTAAACAACATCGACATCGACCTGATGAACTTCTCCCCTGTGAAACAGTCCCAGATCAGGGAAGAAACCTCCAAGGACGCAGTCCTGAATGGCCTGGCCCAGGTCATCTTCACTGGGTGGCCAGAGAAGATACAGGAGCTACCCACCGATCTACGCGAGTTCTGGTGCTACAGAGACGAACTAGCCGTGGAGAACGGCATCATATTCAAGGGCCGCCAAGTTCTCATTCCGGAGCCACTGAGACCGGACGTTCTCAAACAACTCCACAGTGGCCACCAGGGCATTGAGAAAACACGACGCCTCGCCCGAGAGAGCGTCTACTGGTGCCGGATATACAAAGACATAGAAACTCTGTGCAAGAACTGTGAGTTCTGCCAAGAACTCCAACCGCAGCAACCGAAAGAGCCAATGCACATGCATGAAAAGCCAGGTATGCCCTGGACAAAGCTGGGAACGGACCTCTTCGAGATAGACGGCAAGAATTACCTCATTATCGCCGACTATTTCAGCCGCTTCCCCGTCATCAAGCAACTGCGCTCTACCACCGCAGCGGACATCGTTGCAGCCACCAAGGAGGCATTCAGCATGCTGGGTGTACCAAGAGAGATTGTCTCTGACAACGGTCCCCAGTTCTTGAGCAAGTACAACCAGTTTTGCTCAGAATGGGGCATCCTGCACACCACCAGCAGCCCAAGGCACGCCCAGTCCAACGGGTTCATTGAACGGCAGATCCGGTACCTGAAACCGATCATCAAGAAATGCCTGAAATCTGATGGGGACATCAATGCAGCCTTGCTGAACGTCAGGGCCACCCCATTAGATGCAACGCTACCAAGCCCTGCTGAGCTGATGTTCGGCAGACGAATATCCACAACACTCCCTAGCCACACCAACGACATGGCACCTGACCACTACCGGGAACATGTCAAGGAGCTCAGCGAGAAACAGAAGGCATACGCAGACCAACACACCCGAGAACTACCACCACTTCTCGCAGGAAAACCAGTACGTGTGCTAGACAAGGAGCGCAAACTCTGGTATGAAGGACAAATCATCGCAAGGAACAAGGACCGCTCTTACCAAGTCCTCACCGAAGGGGGCAGGTCCATCATCAGAAACCGAGCACACCTGCGCGAGATACCACCAACACCAGAGCCCAAGGCTGCGAACACAATGCCTGAACGTGAAACACGTCAACCAACCCCACAATGTGCCAATGACAACCAACCAACACAAGGCTTGGCACAACCAGCACCCCAGCCTTCATCTCCAATGAAGGCCACACCGAAACCACAGGGCCAGCCTGTGACCCCGATGATGACTCGCAGTGGCAGAGTTATCCAGAAGCCAGCACGCCTGATTGAAAAATAACGAACTTATGAATGATAAACATAAAGTGTTACCAGTCATTTTGAACTGCTATACAATGTAGCAAAGGTGCTAAGTCTTCAGTATTGACAATATGGACTTTTAATACTGCAATATGAACTTTACTGCAATATCATGAATATGGACTATACTGCAATACATCTCCATATAATATACAGATATCATCTTTTAACTACCTACTGATACAGTTATAAACGCAAATGGGTTTACACGTATACTATACCTGTCGTAGAGTAACGTAGAGTAACGTAACGTAACTACTTTATAGTAAATGTAGGTTCATAGACCTGAGTTGTATTAGCCATGTATTTGTAAGCTAAATGTAGTTCTGTCAAAGTTGGGGAGATAACTCATTTTTATAAACAGGGGGATGTAG
>RCNA010000140.1_pt1 | contig 10833 bp, 6 predicted proteins | sample 2041331 | NCBI WGS metagenome assembly RCNA01 (sample SAMN09708233, study PRJNA481090) | Marine sediment metagenome, whole genome shotgun sequencing project. | reverse complement strand
CGATCGAGACACCGGCCTGACCAGTAACATCATCCAGTACATCTTCCGACAAAGTTTCGAGACCGAAAGCGGTAAAAGGAAGCAACATCAAAACTGCGAGAATTGCGATAATTTTTTTCATTCTTGTTTCTCCTATGATAAGATTTTTTTCTTACCCAGGCAGACCGACCATCCGTTTACCGATTAAGCGGATTCGTGACTTTCCGTCCCTTGGTTACCCAAGGTTTGGCTTTTCTTGGTTTGATAAATAAAAAAAGGTTAATAAAAATTTCAATGGCCATTGTCGAAAATAGGATTTAAAAGATGGAACATTGTTTACCCAAAGAGACAATAGCCGCTCTCATATTTTATATTAACATCTTTAAACCTTTTTTCAGGACTTGTCAATAAAAAAAATAAACAACCAGTATTTTTTAAAACCATTGTTTAGTCAGGAAACCTTGTTCCATTCCTTATATAAAGGTACCGTCAGTGCTGGTTCTCTCCGACACACTCTGAGAATGTCGGATTTCGGACCTTCCAGGCACCTGGGTTTAAAGGGACCATCTGCACGGACTAAGAGCGTCGCGTTAATAGGGCCTAATTGTCGTTGTGGTCATGATTTTCCCCTTATTTTTTTTGAAATACATTGTGTCTCAAAAAAAATACAACACCTCAAGTAAAAGGCGGTCATTTGGGGAAACCTGGGAACGGCGGCGGGTTGTTGACTATCCCGGTCAATCCGAGTGTTACTATGGGAACCACGGGACGATTCCTGCGTCCGTCCCATTTCAGCCAGCATGATCCAGGAGCCGGTCCTTGATGGGCGGTTCCGATTCGACCCTGCATGAGTCCGACCGGTGATCGGTTCCGGTATGCATGATTCGGACCACGGCTGGGCTGGCTGACCGGGGTCCGGTGCCCTCTCCTCCTTTATTGATGGGCCTTTCAGCCCCTCCAAAACCAGTGTCGAAAACGGTGGTTTGTGACACTTTTATCCGAATTCCTCGATACTGATCGGGCACAAGTTGACATAACGTCCATTATCAGTCGTAAAAAAAGCCGGTCGGAGTCAGTTCTGACCGACTTTTTACGTTTGAGGGTCAGTTGACAGAACGATCAAAGTGTCAACTCACGAGTTGGGGCTCGGCTGGCCTTTGTTGTCAAGATTTCAAAAATTTTTCAACCGCTTTCCGCATGCGGGTTTTCAGGAGACCGGGGTTTAGATCTCGGTCAGCGCTCACTTGGGCTTTCAGCGCGTTGTATTTGTCGGGTGGGAGCAGTTCGACCATTGCATCAAGTCGGTCCCACTCGGTTTTGAGGTGTTCCTTTTGTTCTGCTTCGGTGCGGGCTGTGGCCCGTTCCTGTTCCAATTTCTCTGTCTGGGCTTTTTCGAATTTGGCAGACCGGGCGGCCAAATTTTCAGCTTTGCGCTGTTCTTCGGCCCGCTTTTCTGGGGATTTAAGCCCCCAACCGCACCGGAACGCTTGCGCCAAATATGCGGCGAAATTCCGCTTAGACTTGACTTGAGGTCGGGCTATAGCCGAGGTTAGAATTTCATTTGCGCCGGTGAGACCGTGGTCTTTGATGGCCTGACGGCCGAGAGAAACGTCGGTTCCATGAGAGACGACGGCATCCAGCAGGACTTTTTCTGCGGGGTCTATCTGGTCGGTATTGTCGGAGTGCTGTTGGGATGTGGCCTTGGGTTTGACGGGTTTGGATTTCGGCAATGCCGGTTTGAATCCCACCTGATTCTCTGGTTTAGGATTTGGTTTTATGTGGAATTTTAAAGCCGTAATCCGGCGGTGTTCCCGGCGGTAATCGACCTCAACCATCAAGTCGGACTTGTCGTTGATCTCGGTAATTGCTGGCTTGATGACCCACTGATTTAGTGTTTTATAGGTGTGATACTGCCCCTCATGTAATCCCATTAGTGCGCGGAATTCGTTGACCGGTATGAACTGCGTGAAACCATGTTTGCGTTTTGCAATATAATAGTCAACGCAAAGTTCGTAAAGGGCTAATGCATGTTTGCTACTAAACCTATTTTGAAGACTGAGACTTATGCGTGCATACATTTCCGGATGGTGTAACCGTGCGGCCAGTTTCGAATCATAAGCGTAATACACATATCCGTCCCTAATCTCAACACGAGAAAGTAAGGAAGTGGCGACCCATGCCGTCGTCTTATCCTTCTCTAAAACGTTCCACTCTACCACATACCCAACAAGAGCCTTTAGAAATTTCTTTACGTGTTGATAGTTTTTGCTATCCTCTAAACGTAACGCTGTCTTGAAATCGGTGAGGCCGATCTTGTGTTCGTCTCGTGTTAAAAGATTCTCATACGCATTTTCCAATAACACATTCCAACCACGACGTTGGAGGAGGGTGATGTGGTTGGAAATCTGGGTTGCGGCGCTGTGCTTGATAACGAATTTTCCCATGGTCGACAGGTTCCCCTCTGCATACGGTTCTGGCCCGTCATAGCTATTAGGTATAGAAATGTAAATAGTTTTATACCTTAGGTACCAAATCTCTGTACCCTTAGGTACCAAATCTCTGTACCTTTCGGGTTTATACCTTATTAACAATATTAAAAACAAAACAACAACAGGGCTTGCTACTGCTTTTTTAAAAAAAAATAAAAAAATATGAGGACCCCAAGTCCGACACTGCCCGACGGTTACGGGGACGATAAAGACAGGTTGTATTGTATGATCGGATATGGTCCGCATCCCGCGAGAACCTGTGCTGGATGACTGGTCCGGTGAACCACGGGACGATTCCGGCGGTCGTCCTAATTTCAGCAGACATGATCCGGGAGTCGGTCCACGATGGGCGGTGCCGATTCGGCCGGTGCTGGTTGTCGGAAACGGTGTGTCGGCAATCGGGCAACCGACCGCGATCACGGTAAACCGGCAGGTCACAGGACAGGGCAACCCGACCGTGGTCTGATGACCGGTCCAACGTCCATGATGCCGGGTGGTCCCATGATTTCGATCAAGGCCGGTCCGGTTGACGGGCCTTTCAGCCTTTCGAAATCAGTGTCGCAAACGGTGGTTTGTGACACTGGTAGGTTGTGGAAACATCATAATATGCCATTTTCTTCATGAGAATTGGATTCTCACCGGCGTTAATGAGCCTTCCTGCCGCGCTTTGGAACAACCCGCGTTTAGCGCGCTTACCTTGGTACGCTTCATGTTTTTCGATCGGTTCGTTATCAACCAGACTGCATTTCGACGTGTAACTTTCCTCCTGGCAAATTACCTTGATCCCGACCTCTTCGGCCTTGTATTCAATCTGCCGGATCAGTTTGTCGAATGGGATGCTGACGAAAGCCTGATTGTTCCGTTTCTTGATATTGATTTCCTGTTTCCAGCCCTCATTCTTTCCGATGTCGTACTGATTCGCGTAATCCACGATCAGACGGGACGTCTTGTGCGTGAGCCTTTCGATCCGGTTTGAGGTGCCTCTTCCGCCGATAAACGACATGAATTCCGCTTGCTTTTTATTGAAAAATTGATTCATTGATTTCAAAGGCCGCCCGCTCGGCGCCAGCATACCCCACTCTTGAATCAATCGACCGAAAATCTCAAAGGGCTGGGGTTTCGATCCTGATTTCACGTTCCCTCTTTTGGATTTTGGGTTTGGCCGCCTTAGTGATCCGCTTGCCAACATAAGCGCTGTGAGTTTTTCCATTGATCCATTTTTTGCACGATAATATCCGTCAGCATCTTTCGTGATCGTCCAACCAGCGATATCCCGAGATTTTTTTTCGTGGGTTCATCCTGCAATTTCAATTTTTTGTTTTCATCCTCAAGGTCTCGGATAAATTTTTTCTGTGAAATCATCTTTTCTGTTCGTTCATCAAGCAATGATTTCTTTGAGGCCTCACACATTTAGCCGCATGAGCCGGAATGTTTTATTTCTTAACCGCCCCATAGACGGGTTCCATACGGCCAGTTGATCCAACGGCACCTGTTTGATCTGCCCGGCAAGCTCACGACGGTCTTAGGCCCCGCGGAAACGGTTTTTTGTTTCCGCTATGGGGGGCCGATCGTGGATATGGAATGTTCGTTCATGAGGCCAATCATGTGATCTCGTTTATGGACGGCTAACCATCAATCGTTGATTTCTTTGAGGCCTCACACATTTAGCCGCATGAGCCGACTCGACAATCTTGTTTTCCGACAGGACAAAAAAGCTTTACATCGATTTTTCGAAATGGTCCTATGAGTAGAGTGTCAGATTTTCTTGTGTACTCTCCAGAGGAGGGAGAAGCGAGGCACGAGCGCCGACCGGATCGCCATAACTCGGTTTTGGGCCGGGGTCTCGAGAGTCTGAATCGAGTAGGAGGAAAGATTCAACCGCTTTTCTCATACGAGTTCTCAGAAGGTCGGGGTTCAGTTTTTTTTTATCGCTTACATGGGCTTTCAGGGCGTCGTATCGATCGGGCGGAAGCAGTTCGACCAGCGCATCAAGCCGGTTCCATTCTGCCTGAATTTGGACCTTCTCGCTTTCCTGTTCCGCCTTTATGGCCTGCTCCCGCTTCTTCTTTTCAGCCAGGTTTTTTTCGAATTTGACCGCCCGCGCCGCGATCCGTTCGGCCTTGGCCTGTTCCTGTTTCCGTTTTTCGGGACTCTTGAGGCCCCAACCATTTCGGAATGATTGTGCGAGGTATGCGGCAAAGTCCCGTTTGGGTTTCGCCTGGTGTCGGGCAAGGGCGGCGGTAAGTATTTCGTTTACGCCCGTCAAGCCGTGATCATTAATCGCTTGCCGGGCAAGGGATAGGTCGGTTCCGTGTGATGCCACCTGATCCAAGAACGCTTTTTCGTCGGGGGAAGCCGGTTTAATGGATTTGTTTGGAACGCTGGCTTTAGCGGGCTTTTCGATACGGTTGGTTGGGCATTGGGGAACCTGACCAACAGTATCCCGACAGGGTTTCGGGTTTGGCTTGATGGTGAATCGGATCGCGGTGATCTTCCGACATTCCCTGCTTGGTTTATAATCAATGATGATATCAGATTGTGAGTTAATTTCTTTCATTGCGGGATTGAGCACTTTTTTTCTGAAATCTGAAAAAAGAGGGTACCGTCCCTCTACCCCGAGGATTTTTTTCAAGAGAAACAATTCAATGATCCGCTCCCTTTTCGATAAATATTGTTTCGTGAGTTCGTATATTCGAATCGAAAAGCCGGAACGGAACTGCATGACGGTCATAATATTGTATTTTGTGAAACGCTCTTGAAATTGTAATAGATATGGTTTGAGCTTAGGGTCGAAACAAAATACCACCCTTCCCTCCCCCCTGAGATACGTGATTGATGAAAACCAATTGCAATATATTTCGTTCCCATTCTCTAATGGAATCACCAATGGCTTTTTTAAAAGCGTTTTTGACACTTGCCGGATCAACGTATGATATTTTTTGCCAGTCACGCCCATCATATCCATAAAATCACTGACTGAGATCTTGTATTCATAAAAGTCAACATCATCGCGTTTTATCATCATAGCCACATTCAGTACGAGTTTTTGTTCGCACAGCGTGAGTTTATACCGCGCTTCGATAAGGTCGTTATGTTTGACGACTAAATAATTTTGTTTTTGATTTTCCATATGCAATAGATATCATTAAATAGACCCATTGTCAAGAGGTCCACATTTGACCCTCGAAAGGTCCACATTTGACCCTCGAAAGGTCCACATTTGACCCTCGAAAGGTCCACATTTGGATGCTATAACCCTTTATTGACGGGCCTCTCTAAACTCCGAAAACAAGGAAAACAATTTAAAACAATTAAAACAACAACAAGGCTGTTGCTGTTTTTTTATAAATAACCGTTCTTGAACGACCCGCTCATGAGGCCAATCATGTGATCTCGTTTATGGACGGCTAACCATCAATCGTTGATTTCTTTGAGGCCTCACACATTTAGCCGCATGAGCTGGAATGTTTTATTTCCCAACCGTCCCATAGACGGGTTCCATCCGGCCAGTTGATCAACGGCACCTGTTTGATTTGCCCGGCAAGCTCACGACGTTCTCAGGCCCCTCGGAAACGTTTTTTTGTTTCCGTTCTGGGGGGCCGACGTAGATACGGATATTTTATTTCAGAAAAAACAGCAACAGGGCTGTTGCTGTTGCTGTCAAAAACTCTCTAAATACTTTCCGATTCAAAAAAACGTTGGTAAGCCGCTGATGTCAACCGTTTCAGAAAAAGCCGTCCATTCAAATCACTATAGTTGTCCATTCAAATCACTATAGTTGTCCATTCAAATCACTATAGTGAAAAATATATTCATATTGACACGACAAGAGCTTTTGTATATCAACTTCTTAGTATTCGGATGTATTGTACAATTCAAACGACATGGAGTCTGATATGACCGATGGCACGGTAAAACAGGACATTAATTTTTTAGAAAAGCCGCTCTGGTTTCAACAGGTCCGTAATGCCGGGGTCGCGTCTGCCTGGACGGATATCGACGGGTACGAATACCGGACCGGGTACACCGTTCCTGACAAGGTTGACATGTTGATTCTCCTCTCGCTCTTGGTCAAGGTCCAGCAGAACGAATATAATCCCGATTTAGTTGTGAGTCGATATTCTGTTTTGAAACGTTGCGGAATGACCCTCGGCAAGACTGGGTATCTCAGACTTGAAGACAGTCTGAAGCGATGGGAAAACGTTTCGATATCATTTCAAGGGTCGTTTTACGACGGCAAGGTTTACAAAAGCCTGCATTTTGGAATTGTAAACACGTCCAAAGTGCGAGAAGACGGAAACATCGAGGCGGAATTCAACAAAGAATGGCTCTTGCAAATCAAGAATTCGACTTTTTTCAAATACCTAAATTTCGAATATTACAAGGCACTTAAACGCCCGCTTTCACGCAGGCTTTTTGAAATTCTGTGCAAGACATTCAAGGGGCGTGATAGATGGTCAATCGGTGTGGCCAAGCTCGGCACCAAGCTTACGCTTTCTGGCAGAACAAAGCAGGGCGACAAAAAAATAATGTACGCCAGTGATGTTCTCGTGGCGGTCAAGCCCGCGATAAATGAGATTAACCGGTTGGCCAGAATTAACGATATTGCCGAAAAGGCGGGGCTTCACCCGGACGATCTTTTTACGATAGACCATGCGATTTCAGGCGAGAAGCAGGATCGAATAATTCATTTTACGAAAAGAAAACGAACCGTTTCCATTCAAAAACCCTGTCGGGATACTATTGGCGATTCTCACCAACAACAAGCCAACACCATCGAAAAGCCCGCTAAAACCGAATCTGTCAAACCGGCTTCCTCGGCCGAAAAAACGTTCATTGGTCATGTCGCCGCCCACGGAACTGACCTTGCAACCGCCATGGACGCCGTCAAAACCCACGGCCTCACCGGTGCAAATGAAATCTTTACCGCCGCCATTGCCCGACACGCCGCAAAACCTAAACGAGATTTCGCCGCATACCTGGCACAATCATTCCGGCGCGGTTGGGGACTCAAATCCGACGCAAAACGGGCAGAGGAACGGCTCAAAGCTGAACGCATGGCGGCCCGGGCGGTCAAGTTCGAAAAGGCTCAGTCTGAAAAAACGAAACGGGAGCGGGCCGAACAAAAACGAGAAGAAGAGTCACAAGCTCAAATTCAAACCGAATGGAACCGGCTTGATGCGCTTGTTGATTCGCTTACACCCGATCTGTACGAAGCGCTTAAAATCAAGGTAATCGGCAATAATCGTGAATTTAAGCCCGAGCTTCTGAAAGTGCGAATGCGGAAGACGGTTGAAGAGTTTTTGACTCAGGATCGATGACGAAGGTTGAATGTATACACACTGAATGCGTACTAAATATTTATAATACTCGGCCATGACCTCCATATACCACTCTTGAATCAGCGCGCATGTTTCGTATCTGGTCAGTCCGACTGATCCAGAGACCAACTTCGGCCGTACACCTCCATATACCGCCCTCGATCCAGTTGCCCCAATAAACCCCCCTCTCTTTTTTTTTCAGCCTTGAAAACAGGCTCTCAGGAGGCCCTATAGGGATATTTATAGATCACACGCCATGGGCGACTCGTGAGATTTGTTGGCCCGGGAGCTGTACACAGGCAGGATCGACACCTTTTCGGCCGGACGGCATAACACGCACACATACCCGAAATATTTTCCAGGCACCCAAAACCGGCCGACAGACTGACCATATCGATCCATTTTCCACGGTTTCCCGCCAGCAGGTGAGGTGCCGCGTCGGACGTGGGTCGTCTCGATGAACTCAGGATCCCGGTTCAAGAAATCTATTTTGGATCATCTCAGGGATGCCACTCACTCTCGGGTTGCCGACCCGATTTATTTTCAGAAAAAGCAGCAGCACGCCCTGTTGTTGTTGTTGTTCTGTTGTTTTTATATAAGGTGCAAAACGTGAAAGGTCGTACTTTACGTGACGTAAGGTCGTACTTTACGTGACGTAAGGTCGTACTTTACGTGACGTAAGGTCGTTAAGACTTGACATTTACGACTTCTATCGGTATATACCCCATAATAAGGGGCTCTACAGTGAAAAATAAATCCGTCATCAAGCATTCGGCAACCGTCCAGATCACGAACCGGATCAGCCTGTTTCAGCGTAAAACATTCAACGTTCTTCTTGCCCACGCATATTACGATTTGCCAATTCAGGAACGGTTTGAAATATCGGAACAGGCTCTTAAAAAAGCGTTGAATATTAGAACGCGGGACCAGGAACTTTTAAAACAGGCATTCGAGGCACTGGTGACATGCGCCGTTAAGTTCAATGACCTCGGCAAGGATAAGAAACACGCTTGGGGTATATCAGCACTTTTGAGTTATGCAACTGTCGAGGGTGGTCTTTGCACTTACGAATACAGCTCTTTCCTCCGTGAGATGCTCTACAAGCCTGAAATATACGCGCGCATAAATTTGAGTCTACAAAATAAATTCAACAGCAAACACGCTCTTGCTCTCTATGAGTTGTGTATTGATTATTATATTGCAAAGGATAGGTGCGGGTCCACGCCCTATATCGAAGTTACCGAATTTCGAGCTTTAATGGGGCTCAGCGAGAACCAATATACGCTTTTTAAGCACTTGAAAAATGATGTCATCAAACCCGCCGTTAAGGAGATCAACGATAAATCCGATCTGTCAATTGAGGTCGAACAACGCCGAGAATCACGCCGGGTCACGGCTTTAAGATTCAATATCAAGCCAAACCCAAAACCAGAGAATCAGGTTGGGTTTAAACCGGCATTACTGGAACCTAAATCCGTTAAAATCAAGACGGGCCAACAGCGGCCCATCAGTGCCGCACCGCCCCAGTTTACACCCGGCACCACGGACCCCGCCGAAAAGGCCCTGCTGGATCAGGTGGTTTCCTATGGAACCGACCTTACCATTGCCCGTCAATCTATGGATGAACATGGGCTGGTCGGCGCAAATGATATCCTGAGTTCCGCCATTGCCCGACACCAATCCAAACCCAAACGGGATTTTGCCGCATACCTCGCCCAGGCATTCCGGCGCGGTTGGGGACTCAAGAGCCCAGAGAAACGGCAAGCGGAACGACTCAAGGCTGAACGGATGATAGCCCGGTCTGCGAAATTCGAAAAAGGTCAGACTGAAAAAACGCGGGCCGAGAGTGAAGAGGCCAACAAATATCAGCGAGACAAAGATACACGGGAAAGACAGAAGGCGCTTGTCGCCGGACTGAGCGAATCAGACAGCAATAAATTGAGACGGCTTGCGATTGAAGCGTTGCCATCTGAACGTCGTGACAAAATGCCAGCAATCAGTTTTCAAGTTTTGCTGATGGTTGAGAAATTCGTAACTATGACGAACCAGACTGTTTGACGGGCCGGATATCCAGCGGGGAGCACCGCCGGCGAACACTCGGAGTCCCGGAATTGACAGCCGGGGAAAGGCCTGTTAAATAGGATCCCATCTTCCATGGCACGGCGTAAGCCAAGCTGCCGAAAAAGGCGAAAAAAAATTTAACCGTGACAAATCGGATGTTGAACGGAATGCAACTCCGGATCAATCCCGAGGGCAGAGGAAAAAATGATCGGCACAGGTTTTGAACGGATAATAGCGATATTGATATATTTTTGGCTTGCGACCGGCCGGCCGCGGCTTTTTATTCATGGCGACAAGCTTTCTGCATCACGGGTTTTTTAATCCGTATTTGCTGATTTGCGATGCCCCAAGCTAACCGGGAAGCGAGGATCTTCGACGATTTTAGTTCCAACCGTTTTACGTAATTTGACATTTAACACTAAACCCCAAAATAGATGGAGTACAAAATTATGAGGTGTTTGATGAGGATGGTATTGTTGATTGTTACCGCTACACTGTTGTCGGTTCCTTCTGCGGATTTTCAGGCGCTTGGGGCCACATCCCTGAAGGGAAAGATTACTCCTTTTGGGCGACCGCCCGAGGGGTGGAATGTTTTTATGCCTTCAGTGAAGGTAAGTCCTGATTCAAAGCGGGTAGCCTGTCTTGTTAAAAAAGGAAAAAAATTCGCAATAATGACGAATGGGAAACTTGGTCCGAGCCTTGACGGCGTCGGCAGAGATTCGACGGTTATAAGTCCGGATTCAAAACATATCGCTTACTTTGCAAGAAAAGGCAAAAAATGGCATGTGATTGTAGATGATAAAACAGGACCCGGGTTTGACGCCATTACCGTACCCATATTCAGCCCGGATTCAGCCCGGTTGGCTTATATGGTTCAGGAAAAAAAAAAGCAGCTGATTGTCGTGGATGAGAAAGCAGGAAAAAAATATACCGGGATTGTTCAGGACCTAAAATGCCCGATTTTCAGTCCGGATTCAAAACAT
>RCNA010000139.1_pt1 | contig 10840 bp, 13 predicted proteins | sample 2041331 | NCBI WGS metagenome assembly RCNA01 (sample SAMN09708233, study PRJNA481090) | Marine sediment metagenome, whole genome shotgun sequencing project. | reverse complement strand
GGCCATCGACCGGCGGCACTCAACGGAAAAGGCCCATGATCATAACGATCACGGGCCTTTTTTTACAGCGTGGTAAACTTTGAAACTCAACAGGTTACTATTTGCTTTACAAACCTACCACCAGCAAACAGTTTTGTCAGATTCAAAAATTTTCCCTACAAGTTTGTCATAGTCGGGACTGTCACCGTAGAGATTGAATTCATCCGCATCACGATCACGGTTGAGAATTCCGACCAAGGTCTTGACATCGTCATTCGGCTCAGAGCGGTATACTTGTAATATTTTCATTGTGTTCATTCCTCCTGTGTCTATTACGCCACTACACGCTTACGCACATGCGGGCGGCGGCTCATTGGTCAGTTTGGGCAGGCCGTAAGGGATGATAACGTCAGCGTCACGCATCCTCTCACCCAATGCCTCCAGATCAATGTTGGTTATCTCAACACCTTCAGGCAGGTTGTCGGGAGCATCAGCGCCGCAACTCAACACCTCACCTTCCATGTCGGCTATCCAAGCAATATTTTCAGCTACATACTCGGACATCTTGGGGAACTCTCCGTTCATGATAACCGGATAACCGTAATGATTTTCAACGGCAAGTCCAAGAGCTGACCGAATGCCGTCGTTATAAACACGATTGGCGATCAGAATGTATACTTTTAATGATTCCATATTGTAAGCTCCTTATAGAACGATGTACTTACCGCATTCGTCCAGCAGAGCGCCGTGGAATGCCTGTGTTCTCATTTGTTTGCCGGTCAATCCCGCTGGGATATCTTTCTCAGAGTCATATCCTTCGCAGGTGTAACTATCCGCACAAATAGCGATATCATCTTCACCGCACAATTCAGCCAAGGCTTTGAAGCGTGCGCCTTTGGCCAGATGAACGGATTTGTAGGTAAAGAAAATCATAGGCTTTTTGCCAGCTTTTACAGTGGCTTCAGCTATACCCACAACATGGGTCATATTCTGAGGTGATGTTACAAAAATAGCAAGTTTATTCGGATCAGCAGCCATCGGCTTTATCCTCCTTCGAATACGTAAACGTAGGTGCTTGATAATCGGGGATCAACCTTTTTGTACGAAAAAGCTGATGTAGTCTGATTCTTCTTTTTCGCCGAGATACTCGTGCCCAGCGCGGGAGCACCAACCTGGAATATCGTTGCGTGAACCAGGATCCGTGCCGTCAACTTGCAAAATCTGACCAACTTCAATTTTGCCGATTTCTTTTTTTGTGCGCAGAAGTGGCATGGGACAGCTCAGTCCTTTTGCATCAAGCGTTGAGATCACATCCAGTCCTGCAGGTGCTGTTTTTACGTCACTCATTTGATCCTCCTACCTTAGTCAGCTAAAAAATAAAAAAGAGTTTATGAAAACTCATTCGGTTTGTACTGAAACGTCCTTGCTCAGGCTCTTTCCAGTTGTTTATCTCTGTATAAGAATTGTTTCTATAACGAATAGCACCTGTTCTGTCAAGCTATTAATGAATAAGCGGTTTCGGACTGTTTTCATGTTAACTCATTGAAAGATCGTTTAATGTTATTTTCGCTCAGGTCATAGTGCGTAAAGGGGCGGTGAACAAGACTTGACAAAAATATTCTGTAACGTTAAAGAAAGGCCTGAAAATAAGTCTATTTGTATATTTTTTTGTGCAATGAAAATAGGTATTTTTTTATAAAATAAACAAGATGTTGTCTGGAAATTACAGGTAAGTTGTATAAAATTTTCTGATTATTAAAATAATTATGAAGCAGGAGGGATGAACGTATGAGTGATGCAAGTTTATTGGGGAAAACGAGAGGGTTATACAAAGAAATCTGTGAAACTGAGTGGAACGCCAATATCACGGGAGTTATCATTGCGCTGTTGAGTATTTTGATGATGGTTTGGTGGCGGCCTTGGGGAGCGGTCGGGGCGATCCGCAACTGGGGTGATTGGATACTGTACGGTATCAGCTTCGGAAATTTTGGAGACGTTCCGAAACCTGTGTTGCTTAACTCCGGTTCGGTCATAGGTATCGGTTTCCTCGGGGGAGCCTTTCTTTCGGCCTGCCTCGGAGGTCAGTTCGCCTTTCGTTTTCCTCCGTACCGGGAAGTGGTCAAGGCTGTGCTGGCCGGTATCCTGATGGGAGTCGGCTCGGCTTTGGCGGGCGGCTGCAACGTGGGCGGCATGTACAACGCCATCGGTAATCTGGCAGCGAATGGCTTCAGCATGTGGTTGGGCATTGTCATTGGAGTGTTGCTTGGCTTATGGCTTCTGTACAAGGAAATGGAGTACATAACTTGGGGATCAAACGGTGCCTGGACAGTGAAGGTGCCCCGATTGGTTCAGACACTTTTAGGCATTGCGGCCCTTGTCGCTTTGATTGCCGGTGCCTATCAATACAGCGGCTATAACGGTAACATCAAGGTAGATTATATAGCCTCGCTGTCCGGTATGCTGTTGATCGCCGCCGGTCTGGGCTACTCCATGCATCGGGGCCGTTGGTGTATGATTCAGGGTTTCCGGGAGCCGCACATGACCGGCGACTGCACTTTGGCAAAATCCGTGGCCCTGTCCATTTTTGTCCTTGCCTTGGGTGGTGCAGTTGTTAAGTATGCGGTGCCTATCACCCTTGACGGTGAGTCTATTTTGTCCCCGATCAATTATGTTCGCGGAACCTTCGGCTGGCTCGGCGTTGTCGGTGGTTTTCTTTTCGGTATCGGAGGGATGCTGGCTGGCGGTTGCGGTTCCGGCACCCTGTGGCGGGTCGGCGAGGGACAAATCAAACTCTGGATCGTAGTTCCATTTTTTGGTATCGCCAACTCTCTGATGACCTTGTGGTTTAAAGGGATGGAATTTGAGATCGGCGGAGCCAAACTGCATGACCTGATGACTCAGGCAAAATACGGTCTGCTGGACGCTGATGCGGAGGATATCCAAGATGCTATTGATGCCGCTGAAACCATTTCGGTAACCGGACTTGAGCAGGCAGGCTACTTAGGTAAGTATATCTATCTACCTGACGTGATGGGCTACGGCTGGACCTTGGGTATGATCGCTTTGATTATGGCTCTGTGGTACGTGATTGTCGATTGGAATGAAGAGAGCAATAAACTGATTGTTCCTATGTGACCAGAACATTCATCGATTTATCGAAGTATTATTTTATCGCAATATCCTTTTTCGGATATTGCGATTTTTTTATGCCTTGGATTCAAATGATTGATGCTGATCACGGGGATATTTGGTACACAGTAGCGCAATGATGATATGATGAATAGAAAAAGCCTGAGAAAAAGTCGATTGGTCGCCAGAGACCAGTTGAAGTCGACCTTACGGCGGGAAAAAAGCGAACGTATCCTGTCTTTGCTGGCAGAAAATCCCGTAATAATGACTGCGAAGCACCTTTTTATTTACGTCCATTTTCGCAGTGAAGTCGAAACTATGGAATTAATTGAGTGGTTTATCTTGACCGGGAAAAAAATTTCCGTACCGGTGACCTTACTGAAGGACTCCAGCCTCTTGGCCGTGCGCTTGACCGATCCCGCCTCCCAGCTAAAGCCGGGCTGTTTTGGAATACTGGAACCAACAAAGGAACGAATTACTCAGGCGACGGTTGATCCGGTAACCATTGATACGGTGCTTGTTCCCGGCTCTGTTTTTGATCCAACCGGTGGTCGTCTTGGTTATGGCGGCGGTTTTTATGACCGTTTTCTCTCCTCAGCCGCCCCACAGGCTGTTCGGATCGGTCTCGCCTATGAAGTGCAGATGGTTGAAGAGGTGCCTATGGAGGCCCATGATCAGTACATGGATATGATAGTCACGGAAAAAAAAATATACGACTGCGCAAAATTACAAGAGGAGAAGAGGGGGCGTGATGCGAAAAACAGCGATATACCGGGATGACCTTTTTTTGGAGCATCAGCCAGGGTTCAGCCATCCTGAATCACCGGAACGACTGCGGGTGGTCTATGATGCGTTGGATCAAAAGAAAATATCTGAGCACTTTATTTTTCCCCATTTCGATTCGGTTTCTCCCAATATTTTAGAGCTCAATCATTCCCCGGAATTGATCAAAAGGGTTGCGGCAACCCAAGGGCGGGATCATGCATATCTTGACCCTGATACCAGCACCTCAGCCCGTTCTCACGAGGCTGCCTGTCTTGCCGTTGGTGCCTTGGTTGACGGTATAGCACGGATAGATCAGGGCGAGATAGATAACGCCTTCTGTTTAGTGCGTCCCCCTGGGCATCATGCCGAGAAGGATCAGTCTATGGGGTTCTGTCTGTATAATAATGTGGCCGTCGCCGCCCGTTGGGCCATGCGGGAATTGGGAATGCGGCGGATCATGATTATTGATTGGGATTTGCATCATGGTAACGGTACCCAGAAGAGTTTTTATGATACTGGTAAGGTATTGTATCTGTCCAGCCATCAGTATCCTTATTACCCCCACACTGGAGTCCTGTTAGAAAGGGGCGAGGGAGCGGGGGAGGGGTATACCGTTAATATTCCTTTGCCGGGCGGTGAAGGCGATATGGAATTCGCCCGTATGTATAATGAGTTGGTTGTTCCGCTGACACGGGCATACCAACCTGAATTGATTCTTATATCCTGCGGCTTTGATATTTATGACGGTGATCCGCTGGGTGCCATGCGGGTAAGTCCGGCGGGTTTTGCTTGGATGACCAGAGCAATGGTCAAGGTTGCTGAGGAAGTCTGTAACGGCAGGTTGCTGCTGACCTTGGAAGGAGGCTATAACCGAACTGCTATGCGGGACGGGAGTCTCGCTGTACTGGCGGAACTTTGCGGTAAAAAACTTGACTGCGGCTGGCCTGTCAATCTGTCGGAAGAAAAGGCTGAACAGTTCGCTACATCTAAGGCCGCTTGTCCAACATTGGATCAAGCTCTTTTGATCAGCGGGAACTATTGGAAGCTGTGATTGTCGGTAACTATGTTTAACGGTTGTGTCACCAAACCCGCATCGTTACCGGGAATATTTATGAAAAACTTTTACCTCTTCGATGTATTATGAAAATAAGCACACAGGAAGTTGAACGGGTTGCCGCTCTCGCCCGTCTTGAAATGACTGCGGAGGAAATTGAAAAAATGACCCCGCAATTGGACATCATCCTCAGTTATGTGGCCAAACTTGATGAATTGGATACCGAGGGCGTGGCGGTGACAACCCATACCCAGAGCGTGACCAACACCTTTCGGGAGGATGTGGTCAAGGAATCTCTGCCGAGAGAAAAATCTTTAGCAAACGCTCCCAAACAAAACGGCGAAGCGTTTGTGGTGCCCAAAATTGTCGGCTGAAAGGAAGTAAGCCGGGTTGAACGGATCGTCTGTTATGTTGCCCGGTCAGACAGGTTGGTAATATCGTTGTCCGGCGCAGGCCCGACAGACGATAACGTTATCTTTCTGTTCCACTTCACGGCAGTCTTGGACATAGTCGCCGCATTGTTCACATTGCACCCGACGTTGGGGACGGCCTGGCATGTCGCATTCCGGGATATTGACCTTCACCTCCTGTACAGCGAATAATTCCTCTTCGGGCATAATCCTGTAGGCTGCAAGTTGCCGTTGGTACTTATTTTCAATCTCAGGGCAGTATTGTTTCGATAATTCACGGGATTCCTCCCGCGCTGTTATCCGAACAGCTTTGCCGGTCTCCAAATTGACAAAGGTGGCTGCCATGATGCCAAAATCCATCCAGCGCATTGAGCGTTTTCCCAAACTGCATCCGGTCACCGATTGAATAGCGTCAGTGGCGCACCGGTCGATTTCCACCAACACATACAGCTTTTTTCGATCAGCACCTTTGGGATCGTCTATCTTGATATGCTGCAGGCCCAGTATGGACATGCGCACACCGATGACTTGTCCGGCGCATATATGCCCATGAATTTTCGTTGAAATATCTAATAATTCATCAAATGATTCCACTAGGAACTCCTTTTTTAGATCACCGCTTCCGCACAGCGTTTGTTTTTCTCGATTTTTTTGGTTGACTGAGATCGAGAACGAGAAATAGTCTGAAACAATTCCATGCAAAATCCACAGGAATTGCAGCGATTATTACACACGGAAAGCATATTTGCAAAGTCAAAAGAAAGAGCGGTGTTTTCCACATACAGGTGTTCAGACAACCAATTCATGGAATCAAGCAGGTCCAAAAGATTACCGTCGTGGCTTCGATTGATGTAGGCACTGATGGTTTTCTTAAGGAAATCAGCCCCCTGAGCTCGACCGCAGAGCAGAATGAAATCAACCTGGTCAAGGTACGATTCCGCATCTTCCGGTCGGATAAACGGGGATTGGAGCAATCTGTGTGGTTGCTTGTCTAACAACTGCATGCAACCCAGTTCTTTGGTAAGATCAAAACTTTGATCTTTTCCTTCATGGTTCCCCAAGGCGATATAAGCGTCATGGGAAGTTCTGTACGGACAGAAGGGCAGACATCCTTCGTTGGCCAGCAGTTCTAACCGCATCTTCGGATACCCTTGACGGCACCAGCGGACAGTGTCTGTCAATTTTTCAAGATTTCTGTTCAAGGATCGATCCAAAGTGAGTTTGCTTGGCAGACGAAAACTTGTTTCACCTATATAGGCGAGATGAGAACTGATTTTAGCCTGAGAATCAAGCATGGTGTTGATTCCGGGAATGGCTTCCAGTTCCGCAGCCAGATCCGGGGCTTCGTTAGAAAGAGCCTGCAACAGATACTGATCACAGTAGATAATGCCGTTGATCACACCCTCATGCAGGCATGTTTCAATACAGTCAACAAGAGGTCTGAGCTGTTTTGTGTCGGTGAGCAAAGACGGGCCGTAAAAAATGCTATTGAGCAGAAGGTATTTGTTCGCTATGGAAATCTGGCCGAGTGATCGGATAATCTCGTCCGGTTTATCAAATGATTCCTTACTTATGCGGTTATCCAGTCTTTTGTCGCCCATAAGGCTGAAATGGATCGAGTCGATATGGGCACTGTTGTTATTGAGGAATTTTATATAGGCTTCTTCCGGAAGAAAAGGGACATCAAGAAAAGGTGTCATAGCTCTTATATATTTTATGGTTATTAGTTCTTTAAATTGTTCTTCTTGCGAAGAACAGCATGTGTCTTAGGGTGTTCCAATACAGGATGGGTGGTGAGAATAACATGGTTGCCGGGATTAGCCCGCTCCTTCGGCTCACCGTCAACTGTTTTCATGGAGACCACTGTGCAGACAACCGGGGCAAGTTCACGACCTAAATATTCTATTTGATCTCCGATTGTCAGCGGGTTGCGTGCTTCAATCAATAATGGAGCCTCTTTGCGTACAATACCGACCGGGATGTATGCCTGATTTATTCGTATTGTATCATAAAGCATCGCATCAGATGAAGGAGATTCGTTAAAAAAGTTCTCAGTCTGACCCCTTGTTCCTATCTTACTTACTTCATTGCGAAAAGAAGCTGGAAGCTCTATTTTATTTACGGGGTGTCCCAAGGCTATCTGTTCTTTGATATAGTCAAGAGCGGCCCGATACACCCTGACCGCGGCTCCCACATAGCCCATTGACTTCATTCTGCCTTCTATTTTGATCGAATCCACCCCGGCCTCCACCAACTCAGGAAGGCGGCCCAACAGACAGAGATCACGGGAGTTGAAGATGTAGGTTCCCCGATCATCCTCTTCCACCGGAAAATAGAGACCCGGGCGTTTTTCTTCAACAAGGGCATAGGAGTAGCGGCAGGGATGGGCGCAGTTGCCCTTATTGGCGTTACGTCCGGTGAAGTAGCTGGATAACATACAACGACCAGAATAGGATATGCAGAGAGCCCCATGCACAAAGACCTCGATCTTGCTGTCTGTCGACTGTCTAATCTCCCGGATTTCCTCAAGACTGAGTTCTCGGGCAAGGTTGAGGCGGCTCACGCCCTGCTTTGTCCAGAAACGCACGCTCTCCCTGTTGGTCACATTGGCCTGAGTAGAAAGGTGAACCGGCAGAGTCGGCACAGTTTCCAGGCAGATAAGCAGGATGCCCGGATCCGCGACAATAAGTCCATCCACACCTGTGTCCCGCAGGAAACAGAGGTGCTCTTTCAGGTTGCACAAATCCCTGTTATGAGCGAAAATATTAATGGTGATATAGACCTTAACCCCGTGTTCATGAGCGTATGTGACCGCTCCGCTGATCCCCGGTTTGTCAAAATTACCGGCCTTGGCCCGCAGGCTGTAGTCGCTGACTCCGAGATAGACGGCATCTGCTCCGTAATGAACAGCAGTGATCAATTTTTCCATATTGCCTGCCGGAGCGAGCAGTTCAGGAATCTTCAGTTCTGTTGGTCTGTCTGTGCTGTTATCGGCCATGTGTTTTTTTCAGAGAAGTTATTGTTGATGATATTATTTTTTGTTATTGTAAATAATAGAATAATGGTGCATCTTTTATCTTGTCAAAAATTATTTAATTCTGTTGTAAAGGAGAAGTGGATGTTGAAAAAGAATTACACGAAAACAAAGAAAAAGTGTTGGGTCACCTTTAAGTATCCTAATCAAGAAAAGGCCGATTCAGTCACGCTCGCCGGTGAGTTTAATGATTGGTCAACAACGAATACACCGATGAAGAAATTAAAAAAAGGCAGTTTTTCGGTGACGTTGTTCTTGAAGGCCGGTCGCTCGTATAGTTTTCGCTATGTGCTGGACAGCGGCGCTTGGGTGAATGATCCAAAGGCTGATCAATACATTGCCAATGAGCATGGAGAAGATAACTCGGTTGTTGTTCTGTAGCGTTCTCTGTAAGTTTGTAAATTCGCAAGCCTGTCGACGTGCTCTCCGGGAAGGAACGGAGAGCCGGTCGATCATGCTGTCCATGCTGTCGCAGTCATCCAAAAAGCACCAATAGCCAGACAATAGCTGCATTGAGAAAGGCCAGCAAAATAGCTGCTGAAGCGAGGTCTTTAGCCCGGCCTGACAACTCATGTAGTTCCAGTCCTATACGGTCAACAGTCGCCTCAATCGCTGAGTTGAGCAGTTCCGCAATCAGGATGAGGAAAAGAGATCCCATCAGGACAGCTCGCTCTAATCCGTTTGCACCGGCCCAAAGGCTGATCGGGATCATGATCGCAACAAATATAAGTTCTTGCAAAAAGGCCTTTTCGTGCAAGAGGGCCGCCCGTAACCCCTTCAGGGAGCAATGTATTGCCCGGAAGATGCGTTTGATGCCTGTGCCGTTCAGCTTTGTTGTTTTCTTGTGTGTTTCGATGAGCACGATGTCTGCTATATTTGTTATATTTATATCCTTTTACCTGCCGGAAAAACGGCGGTATCCCCTGACTATCCCCTGACGTTTGTCGCTGACAAGCTGTCAATATAGCCCATATTGAAAATATCCGCCATTCAGCAGTTCCTGTGTTTCAGCGGGATCTCTGTTATGTTCTCTGTCTGTCCAATCTTAAAAAAAAAGTTGTGGCCGCAGTTACACTGTGGTATATTTTTCTCGAAAAGACCATCACGTTAATTTAAGCTGTCAGAAACCCATGACCTCGAATGAATTCTCCTCTTATCGTAAAAAAATCGGCAAAACCCAGAAGATTCTTGCTGGGTTACTCAGTGTCTCCATCAAAGCGATCCAAAGTTATGAACAGGGCTGGCGAACAGTTCCGTTGCACATTGAAAGAAAGTTTTTCTTTTTATTGGTGAACCAGAGAAAGGATGAAACTGCTAAACGAAAAGACTGCTGGAATTTGAAGAAATGTATCTGCAAAAAAGAATGTCCAGCTTGGGAATTTCAGGCCGGGCATCTCTGCTGGTTTCTCAATGGCACGTTATGCAGTTGCACGGCCGGTTATGAGGGCAAAGAGAAGATGGAGATATGCCGTCATTGCGAAGTGCTCACTTCGCAGCTCTAAGAAAACTCTGAGCGGGAAGATTTCCCCTGCTCTTTGTTAAGATTTCCTAATTATTCCATTATATAATGATCATGAGCAATGTTGCGGGTGTTCGCACAGTCGGGATAGCCATGAGTGGCGGGGTGGACTCCACTGTTGCGGCTTGCCTCCTCTTGGAACAGGGGCTTTCCGTGCATGGTTTCTTCATGCTGTTGCCCCTGCCGGGCCTTAAAGAGCGGGTCAGCAAGGTGCGACTGGTTGCGGAACGCCTGCGCATTCCCTTGCATCTCGTGGATATGCAGGAGCACTTCAATCGGCACATCATCACATCATTCATTGCCTCATATCAGCAAGGTTTAACCCCCAATCCCTGTGTTGTCTGCAATCGACGGATCAAATTCGGGCGGTTATTGGAGGAAATGGCCGTCAAAGGTATGGATACAATGGCGACCGGTCATTACGCTCAGATAGGGGAACTTGACAGCCGAGCTGTCCTGCAACGGGCGGTTGATCCGACAAAAGATCAGTCTTATTTCCTCAGTCGCCTTGCTTCCCGACAGCTTGAACAGGTGCTGTTTCCCTTGGGTGGCTGGCTGAAAAAGGATGTTTTTGCCAAGGCCCAGGCAATGGGCTTTACCCACTTTGACGGCGGAGAAAGTCAGGATGTCTGTTTCCTCGCTGAACAGGACTTAGCCTCGTTTTTGTTGGATCAGGGCTTGGAGAGCCGCCAAGGAGAGATTGCGACACAAGAGGGCAGGGTGCTGGGCGGTCATCAGGGTATCTGGAAATACACCGTGGGCCAACGTCGAGGCCTCGGTATCCCTGATGCGACACCTTGGTATGTAATCGGGCTGGATGCCCAAGAGAACAGGATTCTTGTTGGCAAGAATGAGGAGTTGTTCTGTCGGGATGTGCTGTTGGCCGATGTGCGATGGCTGATTGAGCCGCCAAAGCAATGGCAGGGCAGGGTGCAACTTCGTTCCCGCCA
>RCNA010000138.1_pt1 | contig 10843 bp, 7 predicted proteins | sample 2041331 | NCBI WGS metagenome assembly RCNA01 (sample SAMN09708233, study PRJNA481090) | Marine sediment metagenome, whole genome shotgun sequencing project. | reverse complement strand
AAAGACAGGCCTCTATTGATTGGAATTACAAAAAACAACATACAGAAGGCCTTTTACAGGCTGCTGGCTAATGTGACAAAGTAGAATTACTTACTTCATCAACAGTGCTCCCTCTTCCGTCTATCCTTCCTTTGATGCTGAAATCGCCGCCATTCATTTCCCCAGACAGATCGAACAGCGTTTCGGTCGCTGGCTTCATAGGAGCGATACTGCCCTGCACTTCACTGAACTGAGGCTTGTCGTCTTTCCCCAACACGGTTCCCTTACGGATAAGGCATTGATCCACTGTGAACGGAGGAAAAACCGGTTTGTTGTTTTGGGTGCGGAGCAAAGAAAATAGAGCCGCAGGCATTTTTTCCTCAGCTGAAGCGAGTTTGATGATCGGTTCCTGCAGGATGAGTTCGCTGATCTGGGTGAAAAAGGGGCGAATTTTACCGGTCACTCCCCTGCCGAGGCCCTGTTGCCAGCGAACAGCTATGCCCTGTTTATTTTCAGCAATAAGATTGTTCACATGGAAATCCCCGATAAAATCGTTGGTCGGCATGTTAAAGCGTCCTTGAAGAAAAAGGTTTCCCTGTTGCAGCGAAAGGGCCATTTTGTCCCGAAAAAGGGCAGCAAACGGCGTTTGGAACAGGTTGAGGTCAAGTCCCTCAGCTGTCAGCAGGACACTCCCTTTTCCGTCTTTATGAAAAAAACCGTTCGCCTTTATTTTTCCCTTGTCACCGACTGTCGCCTCAAGGTTCAGGTTATTTTTTTTTGCCTGCGGAGAGGTCAGGCTAATATTGAGGTCAGACAGGAGAAGTTGATTGCCTTTTTTGGGAGAATCGAAGAAGGGCAGGGCCGGCGGTGGAACGCACAATTTTAAGTGCTTTGTTATAAAATTTCATGCCCGCTGTTTTTTTGCTGCCGCTGTTGTTGTTTTTCGGTAAAAAAAAGGCGGGAGCCTCGGCGGAAAAATCCGCCCGCTCAAGCAGAAGATCACCACAGGAAAGCGCAGGAGAACTGATATTTATCGTACAGTCCTTGCCCTCCATTTTTTTCCCGCTGATCAGAGCGATTTTTTTCTTCCTGTTTTTTCCGCTCAAGGCAAAATCACGCACCTTGATTGAACCGTCCTCTATTAATAATTTTGGTGTACTTTTTCTATTTTCATCAGCCTGTTCCGCCCGCAGGATACCTGTTATATCCGCTGTTCCACCAGAAAAATATATTGTTTGCTCTGTCCCGCTCAAGTAAGGACGCAGCCAGTCTGTATCCATATTGCGCAAGGAGATTTTTCCGGAGAGGCTCAGGTCTGGAGCCATGCTTCCTTGAAAGGCTATTTTTTTCGCACCTTGCTCGGCGGACAGGGAGATGGATGCCTCAAGAGAGGTTTCAGATTGCGCATCCGTCAGGGCTGCAGCCTTGATGTTGTGAAAATCAGTCAACTGCCCTTGTAAGGCATTCCATTTTTTCCTGTTGTTGCTCAGAGAACCTTTATTGACGGTCAATTTTTGGATCGTGATACCAAGATCGCCGGGATTGAGCAGGGTTCCTAGCTGGGCGATCATCTGTTCACTGCTCAAAGAATGCCTCTTCTTCTTGGACAGTATCTTCTTGTTGGACAGTACCAGCTGAGGTTGCTCCAAGGTCAGCTCTTCAATCGTATACATTCCTTGAAAAAAATTCGCCCGCATAACCAGCATCGCTTCCGAAACGGTTAATCGCACAGCCGGTTTGTCGGCGTTTTTATTTTCCAAAGAGGCGAATCGTAGGCCGGACATGTGGACTGTGCCGGACACTTCCGGCCCGGCTCCGGGGTGCCGTCCGTCCTGAAAGACTATTTCCAGAGCGGCATCGGTTTTATCCGCAGAGATGTTCGGAGCATCCTTTATTCCAGGAATCCAGGTCAGATATTTTTGCAGATCAATATCATCAAGCCGAAGAGAAAGTTTGGTTTCAGTAAGGCCGTCCGGGCCAACCTGCCGCTGTCCTTGAACCTGCATCGGGCTTCCATTGATCACAGCGCTCAGGGATGGTTCAGTCCCGTGCCGCCGTGACTCGATTGACGGCAGGATGCATTCTATTTCCTCAAGGAGATATTTTGTCTCATTTGCTTGATCATGAAACGACACGACACTGCCTGTCAGCCGTAATCCCTGAACCAGCAACCATGGTGGCAGTATGTTCAAATTGTCGATGACTCCCGGTTCAATTCCGGGCTTCCCCAATTTAAGATTGGTATAACTTCCGTCAGCGCGGCGGCTCAGATTAAGCCGCATTCGTTCAATCAGCACATCCTTGAAAACAAGTTTTCTTCGCAAGAACTCTTCAGGGCGAATTCGGGTATCAAGAACAGCGATTTCGCAGAGTTCCGGCTCCGTTGCATTCCGACGGTGCATCTCCGCACCGATATGAATCCCGGCAAGATGCAGATCAAAGGAAAAAGGGGCGAATGACACTTCTTTAATCGTCACCGGGCGGTTCAGGCGTTGGCTGAGATGATTTGCGAATGGGCCTTTAATGTACAAAGGCAGGAGATAGAATGAACCTGCGAAATAGAGGGGAACGGTAGCAAGGGCCAGCAGGAGCGGGATGAGCACACAGGAATAAGAACGCTTGTTAGCAGGAGGACTGACGTGTTTTTTCCTTCTTCCACCGATGCTTTCAGAAAATTGTGCGAATTCCACAACCTCCTGTTCCGACGGCTCATAAATAACAGCCGGCTCTCGCTCGTCCTTATTTTCTTCCTCTAGCTCATCCTTTCGTTCATCCTCTTCTGCAACATCTTTTGTAACCCTGTGCTGCTTTATCGGTATCTCACAAAAATCAAAGGGTTCTTTTTCTTCGTTGTTTTGGTGTTCTTCTGTCATGATCGGTATATTTTTTATCGGTGTCTGAAGGATACTCGTTCAGGGAGTATTTTTTCATATTCCTATTTTGCGGGAAAAATACAATACTGAGCGGATAAAACAAGACCAAAGAAAAGGAGATTTGTTCCTCATTCTATTTTATCATGGTATAGTCCGCACGGTTTTTCGCCTACTTTACTCTTCATCAAGACAAAAAAATACAAATGCTTCCTCGACAACCCCTTCTACCCCAATCGCTTCGACCCGGCGACACTGTCGCTGTTATTCATCCAGCCGGACCAGTGCGGGATGCCGGAGCTTTTGAACAAGGCATGTACATCCTCCGTGATATGGGATTGCGGATTCGTCATTATCTTCCTGAAAACAGCGGCCCGGATTATCTCGCCTCGGAGGATCGCTATCGTCTCCGGGAACTGCATCAGCTCTGGGCTGATGAGGAAGTCAAGGCCCTGATCGCCGCCCGTGGCGGTTACGGTTGCCTACGGATTATGGGGGAGCTTGATCTGGATCTCTTACGCTCACGACCGAAATGGCTGATCGGCTTCAGTGACCTGACTGTTCTGCTGAACGGACTATTGAGCGCAATCGGTCTGGTCACTTTGCATGGGCCGATGGTCACCACCCTGTCCAATGCCGACCGGCTTTCTTTGGAGCAATTTAAAGACATGCTCGGCGGCGGGTTCCATGAAATACCGCCTTGTTCCGACTTGGAAATACTCCGTTCAGGTCTTGGACAGGGGCGACTCATCGGGGGCAACTTGACCACCCTTGCGCATTTGATCGGCACCCCTTGGCAACCCCAATTTGCTGGGGATATTCTTTTTATAGAAGATACAGCCGAGCCTGTTTACAAGCTGGATCGCATGCTCACCCAGCTTTCCCATTGCGGGTTGCTTGACAATCTTTCCGGCCTGATTCTCGGCATCTTTGATCCGGGCCATGATGATCGGTTGGAGATGCTCCGTCTTAATGAGCAAATTTGGAAACGGGTGCTTGAGCTGACGGGCTCTGCTGAATATCCGATTTGGGGTGGTTTTCCCGTCGGCCATCAGCGGGCGAATTTTTGCCTGCCTGTGGGTATGGAAGCGATTATGAACAGTTCGACCGGGGTGTTGAAATTTTTGCCGCACACTTGTCAGTGCCCTTGACTGTTTAATAGAATTTGTTATAGACAGGAACGTTGATGCTGAATATGAAATATTATAGCTTCAAGAGGTTATCAATTTGACAGAAAAAGAGGCAAATGTTGAGCAAACAACCGGTGGAATCCCTGCTTTACGGGGATTCCGTAAACAATTTCTGCATACGCTGAACAGCATTCTTTCTTCAGAGACAGAGCAGTTCTATCCTGAAAGTCTGGAAGATTTTGTAGTTCATGACAGCACAGGCAAAGTGCTTGAAATTGTTCAGGTCAAAGACTACAAGACCCCTCTAACATTTTCAGCATTAAACAAAGCGGGAAAGGGAAAGAATTCTGGAAAGAGCTTTTTTGAACGTGCTGCCGATTATATCACACGCTACCCAGATGTTCAGGTTGTTCTGGCAAGCTACGGCGAGCTAGGGCAACAGTTACAAAAATATATCGGTGCCGATGAAGGGACTCTAAAGAAGAAAGATAAGTTCAACAAGCCAGAACTGCTGAAGGCTTTTCAACGTCTCAAGCATCGTCCTCTCAATGAGAGGGAAGAAGTCAACTATCAAAGAACACCTCACGCAGTTTCCTTTGATAACCGGTGATTGGCAGGCGGCTTTTGACTTGCTGATGCAGGAACTTTACCGTGGTGCGGAACAGGAAAAGGGCTATACTCGGCAGGATTTGCTGGAACGCTTGCAAAAGATCGGTCAATATCTTGCCGCTCGTGAAGCTCATCACAGGGAATGGGGTACCTCCATCATCCCGTTACTGGACCAGGAAGTTGAGGACAGGGAACAACTGCGCAAAGCGTTTCATGAAGGTGTGTCGGTTGGCTGGAGGCATATCCTGTCTGATTTGGATGTTAAACGCCAGCAGCATTTGGATACCATTCAAGAAGGCTTCAAGAAAACAAAAATTGTCATCGTGCATGGCGCATCCGGGCAGGGGAAATCTACCTTGGCCTACCGATATCTATACGATTACTGTCCTGCCGCTTCGTATGAAATACGAAATTTAAGCACTGCAAAACGAGCCTTGGAAGTTGCTGCCGCTCTTTCCGGGTATAGCATTCCCTTCACCTTCTATGTTGATGCCAGGCATAATGACAAAGGACTTGCTGAGTTTTTACGGCGCATCAGCGAACTGAAGCATATTAGCTGCATTGTCACGATTCGGGAGGAAGACTGGCGGCTGACCGGTATAACTTCGGCTGATATCACGTTTACAGATATAGAACTTCTCTTTGATCGTGAGGAGGCGCAGGAACTCTACGCAGTATGGGAACGTTCGGAAGGTAGCGGCTTTCCTGATTTTGAGCAGGCTTGGGCAAAATTTTTAGAAGACGGTCCTTTACTGGAATTTATTTATCTTCTGACGCATACAGAGAATCTGCGCAACTGCCTGCAAAATCAATATGATCAGATTGCCGATGAAGTTGATTGCAATAATCGTTCAGAAAACGATCTGACACTCATCAGGCAAGTTGCTGTAGCGGGGGCTTGTGGTGCCCGTATTGATTTAGCCAAATTAGCCAAACTTTTCGGTAATGCGACGCTGAGACGGTCAATTGATCGTTTGGAAAAAGAATATTTGCTGCGGCAAAGCACTGATGCACATCATTTGACAGGATTGCATCCTATCCGTTCAGAAATCCTCGCTTCTATCATTAAAGACCCTGTTCTGCTCCCTTGGGAAACATTGGCCTTGGAATGCCTGCCCTTGTTAGCGGACGCGGATATAGAAATATTCCTTCTGCATATTTTCCGATTCCACTCAGAGGCTACGAATGCAGTTCTCTCATATTTAAACACGGCAAAATATGAAACTTGGCTTGCGGCAAACGGTGTGCTGTGTGCTCTGCTATGGCTTGGGATATATGAATATATTCAGGAAAACGAACAGCTCATCAGGAAAGTCTATGAGAAGTTTGGTGTTAGTTGGAAGTTTGTTTTAGAGTTTGATTTTCTTGAATTGCTTGAAGATTCGACAGAACTTTTCGAATTTTTTCCAAAAGAAAGTCGAGCTAAAATAGATCAATGGCGACAAGAACAGCCTTGCAATACAGTAGCATTTGCTCAGGTTGATGAGTGGCTACGACAAATTGTTCTTCCACCGCTTCCTGCCTATAAACAAAAAAATGACTGGTATGAGTTCGGTCAGGTTATGTACTGGCTGGGATTCAGAAAGGTTGACAGAGGGATCGGTGAACTTCTTGATTGGGATGGTCTTCGGCAAACTATAGAAGCGTTGCCTATAGACACCTTGGCAGTTTTTATTTACGGTTTATGGCATTCTTTTTCAAAGGTAACTGTATTTGTTGATTGGTACAAATACGTTCGTCCTGCATTGCTTGATCGTTATCGGAGGGAAACAAATACGCCATATCTTGAAGAACAGGATGACATTATTCGAGCGCATTTTGTTGTTCCTTTAGATGATGAAGCTAATAATGAAGATACTTCAAATGCCGCCGAAAAGAATCGTTTTCACGAGTTGGCCCTTCGTCATATAGATTTTTTGGCGCAGTTAGCGCCAGATTGTCAAGATTATGGATGTCAGGGGTACGGGCATAAAATTCTTGATATTGAATTTCATGACGATACTACAAAGACAGCAATCAGAGATAAATGTTATTTACAGCCAGACTGGGTATTGCATGTTAATAAAACAGCTCGCATTCTTGCGGGCCATATGTTCAGGCCGACAAAATGGCAGGATTACAGCAAACAGATTTTTTCGATACGAAACGATGTGGTGTTGTGTCTGGATGAACTCCGTAGGAACCTGATAAAGCATTTTCGCAGCAAGGAGATTGTGCAGGAACTGAGTACGTTTTCAGATACTGCAGAATGGAAAAAAACGTCTCTACAAGTTCTCAACCGACCGTTTTTTCCAGTGGAAGCACTGGATCAATTCGGATATACAGAGGAAAGGCAGGAGGATATCTCGACAGCCAAAGACCACGAGAACAGAAAAACAGAAACTATTATTTTTGCATACCTACAGCAGTATCAGTCATACCTGAAAGCAACAAGAGAATATTTTAATAGTATACGGAACTTTTTAGATTTATCTGGATCAGTGATGCTGGCAAATGCCTTTCTCGGAAAAGCTGAAACCCCACAGAAACGCATCGAAATCAAACAGCAACTTGAGGACTTAAATTTCAAAGTCAGCAGACCTTTCCTGCCAGCACTCAACCTATCAGACTCCATAAAAAATCTCCCGCAATTTCAAGCCTCCTTCCGTAAGCATTTTTCCACCCTGATAGATAACGAGGAGCTTTCTCAGCTAGAACAGAGAGAGCGTAAAACGCTTCATTCCTTATGGCCTTTGTGGTTCTGTTTTGAGACAACCCCAAGCCGCCGAATGCCTGTTCCGGGAAAAGTTGCATCAGATCAACTGGATCGACGGAAAAAGGCTCTTCGGAATAAAATTGTAAAGGCGTTGAAAAAGGCTTCAGTCGAACTCCTTCAGTTCAATATTCTGAGTGATTCGGTTGAATTCGACAGCAAGCCCGCGCTGTGGATAACGATAGACGGGGGAAATCCTTTTGAAGTTTATACGCAAACAGAGCGGATTTACAAGCTGATACGAAGTTATTTAGGTGATATCAAGTGTTTCTCTATAGAGCATTTTGCATTAGATTTTCAATGGCAGCATATTATCCTTGTGCCAAGATGCAAAGGAAAGATGCTGGAACCTAACGCATGGATAATTAAGGTCAATAAATTCATTGACGAATTAGGCGGTGATCAGGGATTAGCCGCTTACAATTTGATTCCTCAGCAGATTGAACAGGAAAAACTGGATGATTTAGGACTGAAACTCTGGGAACCTGCATTGCTGAAGGATGCAAAATTGTTTTTTCAGAGTGCCGCAACGTTACAGGTACGCCTTCGGCACTTGGTACAATTAGAGTGGATTCCTGATTTGGATGAACTCGGGGAAGAAATTATCCAATTTTATTTCAATCAAACACAAACTGAGCTCAATAAAAATATTCAGCAAATGCTTGATCAAGTAGCGATCCTTTTTTCTTTGCACGGACAGATAGACGAAACAGCTTGTGAAACACTTAAAAACGAATACTTGCAACGTGCTGCCAAACAATTATTTGAAATTCACAAAAAAATAATTCCAGACATTCTTAGCAAGAGCCAGGTTGCCTTATCTTATGAAGCCTTGAAAGAGTGGCAGGAACAACTCTTGTCTGTTCAGGGAGAGATCTACGTTATTTATTTATATTGGTGCGGCTATGCCATTCAGTAAAATACATCTGAAATCTCTGCCACAAGCCTGTCATGACCTTGGCCTTTCAACAGAAAAGAAAACCAACTGCGTAACTCCTAATGAAATAAGAACAATGAAACGCTCTATTTCCAAACAAGTCCTGAACGGCTTTTTTTACGCTGATGCCAAGGCGGTTTCAGCGCATCTACCGCATGGTTTACAGTTACTTGAATTTCATCCCGGTGAAGCGGTAATCAATATCACCGCATTTCCCATTTGCTCCGTGCGGAGGAAATCATGAATCATGCCGGGGAGCCTCAAACGAATACCGATTTTGAATTGCAGTCTCCCCCTCCGATGTTGCGCGGATTGAATGCGCTGGTTGATAAACTCGGCATCACAGCTCCGAAATTAACACCTGAACATTTAACGCGGGCAGCCTCCCGGCGTTCGGGATTGCCGCCAGTTTTTTCCAAGCATGTTGAGATTGGGCTTGAGGTGCTCTGTCGCTCGTTGCGTGATGATGCCAAACTGCACTGGTTCGGCAGAATGAATGCCCGGCATCTTATAGTAACCGGACTTGCCGAGCTACTCCTGCTGGAAGAAATTTTTCGCCGCAATCCTGAGCTTGAAACCGTCAAGCTGAACCCGCCGCTTATTGTCACCGGATTGCCGCGCTCCGGTACCACTTTTCTGCATCGCTTGCTGGCATCTGCGGAAGAAGCTGAACCTATCCCTCTTTATCGTCATCTTTTTCCAACCCCAAGGCGTTTACCTACCCGTCTGCTTGAGGCTTCGGCAATGTTTAAAGCTTGGAAAATAATCAGTCATGGCTATAACATGGACGCAATGCACGTTGTACATCCCAAGCTGCCTGATGAGTGTAATTTGGGTATGCGTTTAGGGATGCATTCGGTATTTTTTTGGATTTCGGCACCGGTTTATGGCTACCTGAGATGGTTGCTTGATCAAGACATGCGTGAGACATATCAACTTTATCGTCGAATACTCATCCTACAGCAGGTACAGGCACCGAATAAACGTTTGACGCTCAAATGCCCCAGTCATCTGCTTTCATTGTCCGCACTGCATGAGGCATTGCCTGAAGCCCAAATTGTCCAGACGCACCGCGATCCTCTTGAAATCGTACCCAATGTATGCAGCATGATTGTATCCCTGCATGGTATGGGGGCGGCAGCATTGGACAGGCAGCAAAGCATTGCCCATAATTATCTTAAACTTCATGCTTTTGCAAAACGTTCTGTAGCCTTCGCCGATACGAGTGCGGGTAAACGGATCATGCATGTTGACTACCGGCAATTGGTACAAAATCCGGTGCAACTTGCCTGTGATGTTCACGATCATTTCGGTCTGATTTGGGATGCCGGGGATCAATCTGCTTTGGAAAATTTCTTTTCTGCAAATCAACAATATAAACATGGTAAACATCATTACAACATGGCCCAGATCGGGTTGGATCCCAAGGTTGTCAAGTCAGACTTTCGTGAATATTATGAACGTTTTCTGTCCGGCGGGGATAAGGAATGAATAGTTGCGGCCTCACTGAATCAGAGAATATCCACCGGAGATGCCATCAAGCATGACTCCTCACATAATGATAGTCGCCGGAGAAGCCTCAGGCGATATGCACGGTGCCCGACTGGTCGAAGCCATGCAGGCCATGCAACCCATGACTTTTTCCGGTATCGGCGGCAAGGAGCTGACCGCCGCAGGCGTGGAGATGCTCTTTGATGCCTCAAAGCTGGCTGTGGTCGGCATAACTGAGGTTATCAGTCATCTTGGCGATATCTTAGCGGCCCGCAAGACCCTGATCCGGCAGATGTGTGAGCGCAAACCCGCCCTGCTCATCCTTATCGATTACCCGGACTTCAACCTCCTGCTGGCGGCCAAGGCAAAAAAAATGGGCGTCCCGGTTTTCTATTATATCAGCCCCCAGGTCTGGGCCTGGCGTAGCGGTAGAGTGAAAAAAATCAACAGATTGAGCGCCCGGATCGGCGTGATCCTGCCCTTTGAAAAAGATTTTTACGCCGCTCGTGGAGTGAAGGTGGATTTTGTAGGGCATCCCTTAGTGGATAGCGTGCGCAAAGAAGACCGGCAAAGCAGAGAAGCATTTTTTCAGACGCATAATCTGTCAGTCAATACTGAGACTAAAGTCATCGGCATCCTGCCGGGTAGCCGTTCCAAGGAGATCCGTTCTTTGCTCCCTGATTTCCTTGCCGCCGCCCATCTGCTGGCTGAAGAGGATATGCGGCGAAATTGGCTTTTTCTCCTGCCCCGGGCTTCAACCATTTCCCAACAACTGCTGCTCGAAAGCGGCCTTGCGGCCTATCAGAACAAAATCAACATCCACGTCCTCAGCGATAATCGCTACGACTTGATGGCAGCCTGCGATGCGGTTGTTGCCGCCTCCGGCACCGTGACCTTGGAGCTGGCTCTTCTCGGCATCCCCACGGTTACCAGCTATCGCTTTTCCCCCCGCACGTTTTTTTTGGGCCGTATGCTCATCAAGAATATCCGCTATTTTTCTTTGGTCAATTTGATTGCAGATCAAGAAGTCATCCCGGAACTGCTCCAGAATGCCGTCACCCCGGAAGCGATTGCC
>RCNA010000137.1_pt1 | contig 10920 bp, 11 predicted proteins | sample 2041331 | NCBI WGS metagenome assembly RCNA01 (sample SAMN09708233, study PRJNA481090) | Marine sediment metagenome, whole genome shotgun sequencing project. | reverse complement strand
AGAAGGGGAATACTGGCAGTTGATGACGATCAAAGTGCCCTCGACGGTTCAGTTTATGCCTCGCCGAAAAATGTGCTGATCTACGTGACCTCCAATCGACGTCATCTCCTGCCGGAGTTTCACACCGACAATCTTGGCGCAAAAAATGGTCCACAATGAAATTCATCACGGTGAGGCGGTCAAAGAAAAGATTTCTCTTTCGGACCGCTTCGGTCACTGGATTTCCTTCTACGTTTTCAAGCAGGAGCTCTACCTGGACATTGTGCAGAGAACTATCGCCCGGCTCTGCGCCGAGCACCAGGTCGAGCCGTACTGGGATGAAGATCTGGCCAAAGCCGCTATCAAATGGTCTCACGAAAAGAGCAAACGCTACGGACGGACTGCGTTGCAGTTCGCGCGCCACTGGTTGGGACATCGCAAGCTAGAGGAGGAGTGATAAAGAAACAGGCAATGGCATCGATTGGCAAAAAATCATTAAAAATAATGTAGTTGACATGATTCTAATCCTTCTGTAGAAACATCCAAACTTTAATTTGTATAGTCCCGATAAAGCCGTATCTTGATAGTAAGGTGCGGAAAGCCACGGCTCTTGATATCAAGACGACCGGGTTGCCGAAGGATTTTTATTCTACGGTAGCGCGGTTTTTTTATATCAGGAGGTAAGGCGTAAGCCTGTCATCATTATGTCAATAAACACCCTTGTCCAACAACAACTGACCCTGCTGGTTGTTGCCCCCAACAAAGAAATCCTGAATCTCTGCAACGCAATGCTTGAAATAAAGAACAACCGTCTCCTGCTTGCTGAAAATGAAGAGGCTGGATTTACCTTGGCGATGGCGGAGCAACCCGACGTTATCCTTGCAACAAGTGGTATTCATGAAATCGGACCATTACTTTGCCAACGGATCCGTCAAGAGCCCCTGATCTCTCAAACACCCTTCGTGATCATCACCACTAGCAGCAGTCACAAGACCTATACTGCTTACTTTGCTAACGACTGTGATCAAATTTTGCCCGTCCCTTTCAAATGCTCCAGTCTCTACACTGCTATCGAGAACGCTCGTAAGCGTAATCAGGAGAAGGGTCCATTGAAGATTCACGTTCTATTCAAATCAGGTCTGGTTGATTTCGTCGAGCCACATGTGTTGAATCAGGGGCTGGCGAGCAAAGAGGTTCTCTGTTTCCACCGCAAAAGCGGTCTCGCCATTGTCGGACGTGATCCGGTCCGCTATGGTAGTCGCACAGCTTTTCCTGGACCAGAACGTCGATGCACGATGGCATGAGAAAAAGAGTCCTTCCACTGAGGGACTCTTTATATTGATAGAGCTCATCAAAATTAAAGCTCTTGCTGAAGGCAGTCAAGCTTACCGTGTGTATCAGGAAACGACCCATAAGAGAGCCAAGGAAACACCCTCTACAACGTTATCGCTCCTCCTCACTCAGAAACCACTTCCACCTCCGCGAGTGGAGCTTCCCCTGCCTGAAAACAAAAAGCTAACTCGCGAAGCTGTTCGGCCAGACCTTCCAGCGCGTTGATTTCATCAATAATAATTCGAGATTTTTCTGCGTTACCGCACAAACGCTCTTCGGAACGACCAAAGTGTGTGAAAATTTTCTCGACTGTCTCCATTTGAAAACGGGTGGCTTCAAAAATCGCCTGAATCTGTTCTTCGCGGGCCATCAGGCTACGATCAAACTCGCGATTCGCCTTCACTTGCTCATCAAAACCCCGGGCAATCTGGTCGGCAGCCAACTTCATCTCATCAACACCTGAATCAATGCGACTGATCGCGGTATTTTGCTGCTCCATCGTTTCTACAATCAATTTAACAGAACGCAAACTGCTCCCAGCCTGGTCAATCATGCTCCGTGCCCGCAACCCCTGTTCAGCGGTTTGCTGTGACAACACATGAGACTCCTCCGCAGCCTGACTGGAACTTTCAACAATCTTACTCAAGGCCTCAGCCGTCGAGGAGGACAAACCTTTACCACGACCGATAAAGTGCCCGGTCGACTCGACCGAGGTGTTCACCTGCTCGGTATCCTTACGAATCGACCTGATGATCGTTTCGATTTCGTCAGCACTGGTCGCAGTGCGATCAGCCAGGTCACGGATCTCTTCTGCAACCACCGAGAAACCACGGCCCTCGGAACCGGCTTTGGCGGCAATAATAGCGGCATTGAAAGCGAGTAACTCCGTATCAGAGACCAGATCCTTGATAACCTCGATGATCTTGGTAACTTCAACAGTCTGTCGACTCAAGCGTTGCATGGCGACAATCGCCTTCTGACTTTCTGCGTCGATGCGATCCATCTCCGAGGTAAAGGATTGCACGACCTTGACTCCCTGCTCGGCATCCTGCTTTACGGTTGCCGAGTTCTCGGCATTACCAGCAGCCCCGGCACGCAGACGGTCGAGAGCCTCGCCAATCTGATCCAGGTCGTGAGCCGTGCTCTCCGTAGCATGAGACATCTGCTCAGCCTGACTGGTTGCATTCTGAATGGAGCTGACCATTTCATCCACATTGCGGGTCGTTTCGAGAAACTTCTGAGAGGAATGCTCCAGCGCGCCAGCCATCTCTTCTAAAGAGGCAGAAAGTTCTCTGGAGATCGCTGCTTCATCCTGAGACCGGCTGGTCAGACTTTCAACCTGACCGATCACTGTCTGTTGTTTTTGGTGCATACCGTCAACATCAGTTCGAGCTTTCTGTGCCGCTTGTAAACCATCTTCAGAGCGCGCTGAAAGGTAGCGACTGGCATCAGCCAGAGTCTGGTAGTGCGGAACAAATTCGTCGACAGTCTTCTGCAGACTGGTCAACAGATTACGGACTTTGCTGACCGTATTGTTGACAGCCGAGAAAAGCCCTTCGACTGTTTGTCCGGTATGGTCACTCCCTTCCTCCCCAAGAAGTTCATTGAGGGCCTGGAGTTGTTGCTGAAGTTGTTTTTTCAAGGTTTGCCTGACAAAAAAGAAAGACGCCGCGCCGAGGCACAATCCGGCCAACAGACAGATCAGAAAGAACGGCACGGTCAAGGCACTCTCCCCAAGCATCAGGTAAGCAACAAAAGGGAAAACTCCGCCAACGGCCAAACCAACGCCATGATTAAAGAGAAACAGTTTACGTAGATAGGTGGTGTTACCTTGTGCAGACACCTGCATAGGGGCTCCCGGTAAAGTCCTGCGCGAAAAGAAACTGAGATATAACTGTTAACGATTATCACAAAGCTGGCAAAAATCGGCAAGGCAAAAGGATCTATTCCACAACAACGCAGGCGGATAGCAACAACTCAACCACTATGGACTGAAAGTCCATAGGTTAGGTCGGGACTAAAAGACCCTTGAAAGACAAAGCCAAAACCATGTCTCACGCAAAGCCGCAAAGACGCCAAGTAACCCATTAAATCTCGAACTTCTTTGCGACTTTGCGGCTTAAATGAGCAATGCGAACGAGCGTGAGAACGAATGTACCCACCCAATAGCCCGATATTGATAACACCGAAAACCAAACAACCTTAAACCCAAAAAGATGAGTAGCAATTAAAAATCTTGGACTATACAGCCAGAAGTGAAGATGCTCCGGAAACGTAATAGACTGCCAGCAGCCTGTCGGAAAATCAATGAACTGGCTGCAAATCCGTCTGTTTGGCCCATATCTCAGCTCGTTTTCGACCAATAGCTACGGTTATTACTCATCAAATGAGCTAAAATCTGATCTCAAACAGCAAATTTTCGCTTCAGCCCTGATTGTCCGACAGACTGCTAGTCGCTCACAATGGGTTATGGTACGATTTGCAAATCGTGGCAGATTTTATTGATACTCATATTCATCTGGACCTTCTAAACAGAGTGGACTCTCAGCTTGAGGCTGCCAGAAGGGCCGGTGTTGGAGCCTGGATAGTGCCGGGTGTTTCTCCTGACCGCTGGCCAAAGCTGATGGCGACTGCTGAAGGGGCTGCCGGTGTTTACGCTGCCCCTGGAATCCATCCACAGGCAGCTGCCAGTTATCAGGAATTGCACCTTGAGAAGTTGCGTCTTCTTCTGGAACACCCTAAAGTCGTTGCTCTCGGTGAAGTCGGTCTCGATCGCCAGGTCGAAAGCTCCTGGCAGAGTCAGGAAGAGCTTTTTATCCGGATGATTCGATTGGCTCTGGAGATGGATAAACCATTATTGATCCATGCACGGCGGAGCAGCGAGCGGGTCATGGAATTGTTACAACGGGAAGCCGCTGACAGGATTGGCGGAATTTTTCATGCCTTCTCCGGTAGCCTTGAAACTGCCCGTAAAGTTATCGATATGGGCTTTCTTCTCGGCATCGGCGGCGTGGTGACTTTTCCGACCGCCAAACGCCTTCCAGAAGTCGTACGCGAGATCCCCGCTGAAGCTCTGGTACTTGAGACCGATGCTCCCGATATGACACCTGAACCGCATCGCGGTCAACCAAACCGCCCGGCGTATCTCGGTCTGGTTGCCGAACGGGTTGCCAACCTACGCGGTTGGAGTCTGGAAGAGACCGCGCGAATCACGACAACCAACGCTTGTCATCTTCTCAAGTTGCCGCCAAAGGCGGTTTCTGTCAACTCTTTGGAAGGGTATAACCATGAGCAACCCTGATCGTTTTGATCGTCTCAACCTCTTGGTCGGTGAAGCGGGCGTAGCACGCCTGAAGCAGGCCTCTGTGGCGGTTTTTGGCTTAGGTGGCGTCGGCAGCTACGCCGTCGAAGCTCTGGTTCGTGGTGGCATCGGCCGCCTGACGCTGATCGACTTCGACCAGATCGACATCACCAATTGCAACCGTCAACTCCATGCCCATGACGGTACCATCGGCCGGCCAAAAGCGCTGGTGATGGCAGAACGTTGTCGGGCGATCAATCCTGAGGTGCAGGTGGAACCATTACAAGCCTTCTACAGCCAGGAAAACTCCGAAGAGTTGTTGCAGCGGGGCTACGATTATGTTCTCGACTGCATCGACCATGTCACAGCCAAAATCCATCTGATCGAAAGCTGTGTTGCCGGTCAGATACCGATCATCTCCTCTATGGGAGCAGCCAACAAGATTGACCCAACCCGCATCCTCATTGCCGACCTGGCTGACACGAGCAAGTGCCGACTGGCTCGCATTCTCCGTCGAGAACTGCGACGTAGAAGCATTAGTCGCGGGGTTAAAACGGTTTATTCGACGGAGGAATTCCGGCCCTTATCCGACGGCCGCCGCGACGCAACTGAAGCTGAGAGCGAAGGTTATCAAGCTCAACGCGCTCCTCTCGGTAGTTCTTCGGTGATCCCACCCCTCTTTGGACTGACCATGGCCGGAGAGGTTATTCGTGACCTTTTGGCGGCAAAGGTGTCGTGATGGATCCCTATTTCTGGCAAATCCCGGTATTGGCCCTGGTTGGTGTTTTCGCTGGTTTTCTCAATGTTCTGGCTGGCGGCGGTTCTCTGCTGACACTGCCTTTGCTGATTTTTTTCGGCCTGCCTGCTGCGACAGCCAACGGCACCAATCGTATTGCCATTTTCTGTCAGAACATTTTTGCTATTACCGGTTTCAAGCGTCAGGGAGTTTTCCCTATTCGCATCGCTCTGCTTTGTACGCCGCCCGCCCTGATCGGCAGTTATATCGGTGCAAATCTGGCGGTCACTGTCGATGAAATGTTGTTTCGTCGTTTACTCGCCCTGGTCATGGTTCTCGTTTTGATCTTCATGATCGTCGACCCGATGAAGCGTTTACAGCAAGCCGAAAAGCCAATGACACCCTTGCGGCTTGCAGTGCTGATCGTCAGTTTCTTTGGTGTCGGCGTTTACGGGGGTTTTGTTCAGGCTGGCGTCGGTTTTCTGATTATCACCGGTCTACTGGTGCACGGCCTCGATCTGGTGCGAATCAATGCTGTCAAAGTCCTGGTGATCTTTGCCTTCACCGTGGTCGCGCTTGGGGTTTTCGTTGCGCATGGCCAGGTAGACTACGTCCTGGGACTGGCACTGGCAGTCGGCAATTCTGTGGGCGGCTGGTTCGGCTCTCACCTTGCCGTGAAAAAGGGCCACGAATGGATCAAACGTTTTGTCATTGCAACCGTATTGATATTTGCTCTGCGTCTACTCATTCCCTAGAGAGATTAATGAGTCAGCGACAAATCGGCCGAAAGAGTTTGAATCTTGCTGATTTTTTTGCGCACAGAGATAAATATGTTACTCTTAAATCCATTGGATTTTCTCATGTAATGGATTGATATTATGTCTGAGTCAAACACTCCCTCACCTCGGGAAAAAACCGACAGACTTCCTGCGATCCCACCTTCGCAAGTTCCCCACGGTGGTGACGCTATCGCGCGCCTCCTGGTTGAACAGGGCCTGATAACTGAAGCACAACTGGTCTATGCCAAGCGGGTCAAAACCAAGCTGATCTCTGACCGCTCCCTGATTGAAATTTTTAAAGAGTTACGTCTGTTGACCAACCAACAGCTCAACCAGGTACTCAAACAGCAACGCTTGAGTATCCGTATTGGTGACCTGCTGGTTGAACTGGGACATATCCGCCAAAGCGAGCTCGACGCTGCTCTGGCCATTCAAACAGAGAATAAAAAACAAAAAATCGGTGACATCCTGGTCGAGTATGGCTTCATCGATGAGCACCGTTTGATGGAAATTCTTGCTTCTAAACTGGGCTACCCCTTCGTTGAACCCGTTTTTGCCGATATAGACCGGGAACTGCTCGCTCAGGTACCGATCAAGATGTTTGCCCTGCATTCATTTGTGCCGGTCTCAAGTGCCGATGACCGGGTCATTGTCGCGTTTGCCGACCCTCTCGATCTGGAGGATTACGAGGCGGCCGACAGGATCTTTGGCAGAAAGATTCTGCCTGCGATCGGCCCTCGCCAGGCCATCCGCGAAGTCATTGAACTCTACCGCAGAGGGGCCCAACGCGGCACTCTGGAAGAAGCGGATGACTCGACAATCATCGGCATCGTCAACAGCCTTTTTGATGATGCAATGCAACAAGGTGCCAGTGACATCCATATTGAGCCGATGAAGGACCGACTACGCATCCGCTTTCGTCGCGACGGGGTGCTCGGTGTTCACAAGGAGATGAATCTGGATGTTGCCGCCCCCGTAACCACTCGCCTGAAAGTTATGGCAGAGGCTGACATTGCCGAACGTCGTCGCCATCAGGACGGACGTATCCTCTACGAGAGCGCAGCCACCGGCAGGACCCTTGACCTGCGCGTCTCCTTCTACATCACCGTGCATGGCGAAAAAATCGTTTTGCGCTTGATGAACAAAAAGGGCGAGTTGCTCGATATCGACGATATCGGCATGGCGCCGCGCATGCTGCAACAGTTTCGCGACGAGGCCCTTGCTTCACCAAGCGGTATTATCGTCGTGACCGGACCGACCGGTGCCGGTAAAACCACAACTCTTTACAGTTGCGTCAATCACCTCAACGACCTCGAGACAAGCATCATTACCGCCGAAGAGCCAGTAGAGTATCTGCTTGACGGCATCACCCAGTGTTCAATCAACCCGAAAATCGGCGTGACCTTTACTGAGACCCTGCGCCACATTGTGCGCCAGGATCCGGACATCATCGTTATGGGTGAGGTCCGGGACACCTTTTCGGCAGAGACAGCAATTCAAGCCTCATTGACTGGTCACAAAGTCCTGACGACCTTCCACACCGAGGATGCGGTCGGCGGCCTGTTGCGCCTCTTGAACATGGGTATCGAGGCCTTTTTAATCGCTTCAACAATTAACTGTATGCTGGCGCAACGTCTGCTGCGCAGAGTTTGCCCTCACTGTACGACCTCCTACACGCCGACCCCCGATGAATACCGTCGACTGGGCTACACCCATGGCGACCTGGCTGGCGCCGACTTGAAAATTGGCCGTGGTTGTACCTCCTGCAGGTTTACCGGTTACAAGGGTCGGGTCGGCATCTTTGAGCTGCTTTATCTGAATGACGATGTCAAGGAAGCCGTCCTGGCACGCAGAACGGTACAAGAAATTCGCCGCATCAGCATCGAATCTTCCGGCCTGATTACCTTGATGGAGGACGGCATTGCCAAGGCGGCTCTCGGCAAAGTTTCTCTTCCAGAAGTCATGCGGCGCCTGCCGCGCGCATTGAAACCGCGTCCACTGCATGAATTGCGTCGCTTGTTGGGAGAATAGACTTGGCAAATAAATCTCTGACAGAATTTATCAAGGAAATGGTGGATGCCGACCGAGTGAGGCTCCCTGTTCATCCTGAGCTGTCCAAACAGGTCACAGCCTGCCTGGCTGCCGAAGGCCCCGAGTCAGAGCGGCTATGGGAGCTGGTTGGTCGTGATCCAGCGCTACTCTGTAACCTCTTCCGCACTGCCAATTCAACCTTCTTTGCCGGTCTGCATAAAACTATTTCTATCGATGAAGCAGTGACCCGTCTTGGCAGCAGCAAGGCCAGCCATGTTATTGAACGAGCCTGCCGGGAGGGTGATGGATGCCCGCAGGGAGAGCTGTTGCCGCGCTACATGCCCAGCCTTTGGCAGCATGCTCAGGGCTGCGCTCTTGGCGCTCAATGGTTAGCAAACCGCTGTGGTTACCAGGATCTCACTGATCAAGCCTATCTGGCTGGCTTGCTCCACGATATTGGCAAACAGTTCTTGTTGGCCGCCCTGGAGGAAATTATCAGATCTGGTGAATTCGGCATGACTCTTTCTGATCAACTGGTTCAGGAAGTCATCGACACCATGCATGTCGAGCAGGGGTTGAGGCTTTTCGAAGAGTGGAACCTTCCGGAAGTCTACAAAGAAGTAGTTGCCGACCACCACGACAAAGAGCTGGATACACTGAACATTGTGGTTGCCTTGGTAAAACTGGCCAACAAGGGTTGCCGGAAGACGGGCCTGGGTCTGGTTCGACACCCGGAACTTGTCCTGCCAACGACAGGAGAGGCTCAGTTCCTGGGCATTGATGAGATTGCTTTGGCTGAGTTCGAGATTATGCTCGAAGATCAGTTTCTCGATGGTAAACCTGCCATCGAATCTTCATAGCCTGCATATTTCCCAGGCTGAAAATAAAGTTCCATCACTCTGATGCAACGGAACCTTTTTTTTCTCTGCCTTTTTTGCTAAACTTCTCAGGGAACATATTTCTGCTGTAGGAGGCTATCGATCTTAACAAAAGCCTCCTAGAATAACCTTCTAAAAGGGAACAACTATGTCAAAATCAATTGCTCAAATCTTGAAACTTAAAGGGGATGACGTCTGGAGCATCGGTTCGGATGCCAAGGTTTATGATGCCCTTGCGCTGATGGCGGAAAAGAATGTTGGCGCCCTCGTGGTGATTGATCAGGGTCAGGTGGTTGGGCTCTTTACCGAACGTGATCATGTTCGCAAGGTTGATCTTGGCGGACGCTGCTCCCATAAAGCCTTCGTGCGTCAGGTCATGTCCGAAGATATCTGTTATATCACGCCTCAGGCCTCTGTCGATGAAGCCATGGCGATCATGACCGACAAACGTTGTCGCCACCTGCCGGTTATGGACAAGGAGAAACTTATCGGTCTGGCATCGATTGGCGACCTGGTCAAGGCTTCGCTCGATGATAAGGATTTCGTCATCAAACAACTCAAAAAATATATCAAGGGCGATCAATGATCATAAGTGATTATCTACAGAAAAGCCGCTTGCTGATGATACCAGCAAGCGGCTTTTCTGTAACAGATGGCTCTCATAAATGATCGCACGCCTTATCTTGTATTTCTCTGCAGATCCTCAACAATGCTGGCTGTTGTCACCGTTATCTTACGGCAGTTGGCCAGATGCTCTTCACTCATCCATCGATACTTTTTGGAAAGACCACGACAACAGGTGGTCTGAAAAGCGTCTTTGAATGCAACCATCAGCTCTCCAGAACGGTCGGCATATCCCTTGAGACCGAGGGCCATGACACCACCGGTAACTGCACCACAAATACAGCCGCTGTTGCCGATTCCACAACCAAAGCCAGCGGTTATTGACAGTAACTTCTGATCTGTACTTCCGGTGGTCGCCTGCAGTACAGAGTTGGTGCAGTTAAAACCCTGATCAAAAAGCTCGCCTGCCAGTTCCGCAGCGCATTCTACGTGAACAGATTCTTTAGCCTGCCCTGTCTTCATCCTTCCTTAACACCAAGCTTGCGCAGGATGGTAATCATCGGGCACCAGTTGCTGAAAGCACTCTGGAACAGATTCAAGCCAACAAAGGCCGTGAAAAAGAGCCAGTAGGGGGAATGCAGCTGTGACAGGGCAACGCTGAGCACCACGACAAAGCCAGCGATCATACGCAGGTAGCGGTTAACAGTCATAATTATAACTCCTGGTTTGTGCGTGCCGTCAAAAACTGTAGCGAACGCCGGCATAGAGATTATTGTTGTTAGCGAATTGACCGAAGAAGGTATGATCAGCCTCGCCCCAGAAAAGATTGGCACCTGCCGTAACTTGCCAGGCGTCCGTTAATTTGTATTCCGCAACAGGTCGCAGATAACCATCCCGATCGCTCGGTGACCAGTAACAGAAGGCTGAGAGCATCAGGTTCTGATTTAGTAGTTGCCAGGTCAGTCGGGTTGTCACAACCTGCCGGAATTCGTCTCTGGCCGTAGCGGTCGACGTCAGGCTGTCGCGATAGCGATCATAGTGCTGCATTACTTCAAGATAATACTGAAAGCCAGCGGTCACGTTGCGCATAATTTCCTGCTCGTAACCGGCCAGGCCGCGCCACTCACTATTCGGAACCAGTGGATCGTTGCCCTTACGGTCATCATGCGAGTCGTAGTAACCCGCCTCCAGAGAAGCGATCCCTTTGCCAAGGTTGCCGCGCAGACTGGCACCGAGCACCCGTAGTTGCGGAAAGGTCGCCTTGTCGGCAAGTGGATCAAAACCAGCCGGGCTTTTCCAATAACCATCGTAACCGTAGAA
>RCNA010000136.1_pt1 | contig 10935 bp, 16 predicted proteins | sample 2041331 | NCBI WGS metagenome assembly RCNA01 (sample SAMN09708233, study PRJNA481090) | Marine sediment metagenome, whole genome shotgun sequencing project. | reverse complement strand
CTACTCCTGTGTCTAGTGTTGTTTTCATTTTATTAAAGTTTGAATCGTTTTATAAACGATGGTTAATGTTATTAATATAATTCCTGTTATTGCGATGAATTCTTTCATTTTAAAATTGGTTTTTAAGTTCTTTTTCTTTGTTCTTCTCTGTTTGATAAAGTCCTTTTACAAACTCATAAATTTGTGTCATTTGCTTAGGCTTTAATATAACCCTGTCGTTATCTGAATCGTAAGCCTCATAAGTAAAATGTGTTTTACCTGTGTTGTATTCAGCTGTTAAATAAAAGCTTGATGTGTCATACTCTAAACGTGCGCCTTGTGTCTCTTGGTGTACCGTTGCATCTTCTAATACTTGGTTTAAAAATTCTGGTTTCATAATCTTCATTTTTTATTAGTAGTTAAATAAAATTCTACTGCCATAATTATTTCAGTATTAATAGGTCGCCTATTATCTTCTGCTTTATCTGCAATCTGTTGATAAAGTTTGTCTTGGAATGATACTAATTTTTTTTTCATCTGTTTAATTATTTATTGTTACGTCAAAGATACAACATATATTTAGATATACAACTATATTTTAGTATATTTTAATTTTAGACATAAAAAAAAGCACTAAACCGTAGTAAAGTGCTTGTATAAACTTGCAATTAATTTTATTAAACTGTCTTATTCTTTAACTTTTCATAAGTACGCATACCCCCAAGTCCTAACATACCTAACAGAACAGTCATTAAATGCTCCATAGCCAACTCAGGAGGGGGTTCTATTGCTGCATCATGTAATCTTATCACCCATGCAAAAATATCTCTTAGAATGAAGTTGTATAATAAAGCAATACCACAAACCCACCCTATAAATGGTCTCCAGCCAGCAACAAAGATAGTTCTATGTGCTGCCTCTTGTTTGTTTAATCCGATTTGTGCTAACGAAGGAGTGTTTAAGATTCTCATCCTAACCTCTTCATGCGTTAGTTTCTCATCTTTAGAGGTAAACAACCTATCCGCAACATCGCCTAAAGATATAATTGTCTTTTCTGCACCTACTCCAAAAAGTTTACTAAGAAATCCCATACTATCTTTTTATAGCGTATGCTGCACCCTTACCCATCATTTTTAAAAACTCAATAACTTTCTTAAATACTCTTTTGATTGCTTTCATAACTTAATAAGTAAATACTATTTGTGAATCCCTGTTGTCTATATGGATAAAAGTCTTTGCAACCCCTACACTTAAATCTAATTCTAAAGCGTGTTTAACTATCTTCGCTCTTAACGTTCCGTTATTACATGACAAATCTACTGCACGCCCTTTTAAATGCATACTCCTAGAACTGCCGCCTACTGAATTGTTATACTCTTCGCTTCTGTAACTACTAGTAATGTGTAAAGGCTCGCTTACAAGTTCTCTAAGCACGTCTAAACGGTCTAATAGGTCTGCATCCATCTTGTTGAATACATTTTTATCACCCATTATAAACTCTGTTTCTCTAAAGTACCTCATCCTTTTAACGCTTTAAAAATGTAACCAATATACAAACAGACACCGCTCACAATACCTAAAGCAATAGTGAACCTTTTTTCTACTGAAGCTAGTTTAATATTATTTCTATGTGTTATTTCAAAAAAACCCTCTTCGCCTGTCGCATCATCTTTGAATAATTTAGAAGTAATTTTAGTCATCGACTTGTTTAACTCACTACTATTAGTTTTTATTTCTTTAATGTCTTTTTTTATGTGACCTACGTCTTCTTGTAGTATTATAAACTCTTTAGTCTCTTTTACTGTCATGTTGCGTTTTTTTATCTATTGTATTGTCGTTCCTAAATCCGCCCCTGCTCCTGCATTTAATGTTAGTTTTACTATCATAAGTTACGTTACAAAATTATTAATAGTCCACCCTCTTGTAACCAAAGTAGCTCTATCTGTTACTCCTTGCCCTGTTTCGTTATTTCTATAACTCAAATTACCATTATTAATTCCGTTAGTTACTAAATCTGAAAGCAATTTATTTGTTGCCGTTGCTGAAAAATTATTACCTTGGCATCCTAAATTGTCCAAATTCGTAAGAGGTAAAACATTCAAGTCAGGCAAGTTGTTATTACCCACAACTAAAACGGTCAAAAGAGGAGTATTAAAAATTCCTAATGTTGATATATTGTTGTCTCTAAGAAGTACTGTCGTTAAAGATGGTGAGTTAGAAATATCAAATGAGGTTAAATCGTTATCGTTTATATTTATAAAAGTGAAAGCAGTTGTATTTCCAAAAGTGACTGAACTTATATCTAAAGAAGATATGACTATTGTTGTTAAATCGTCGGTATTTTCTATTAAAATATCTGCCGTTCCTGTATTCCCACTAAAATCAAAAGTAGGGTCGTTTATAGTAGTTTTAGCAATCGTCACTCCATTGCTAACAGTCCAATCTAAAGTAGTACCTGAATTACTTATTGAATCTGGAGACCAACTTCCAGAAGTTGACGTGCTTTTTATAACCATAGATAAAAATAAAACGCTTGAAAACCTGTATGGATTTAAAATATTCATAATCGTGTGTAATATATCCAAAATTTACCACCTATTCCTGCAATAGTGCTACCTACTTGGTCAATGTCAATAGTCATTATCGCATTGGCTGCAATAGAACTATCTGATATAACTGGCGCGGTTGCGGCTGTTTCGCTGTTTGTTTCTCCTATATCAATCGATACCTTTGTACTCAATACAGAAGTGCCATTTTCGTTTAAATCAAATATTAATGTGCTTCCAGTTGGCGCAGTCTTAACATTCACTCCTACACCAGTTAAGGTGGTTGCAAAATTTGGCATTGCAAAAGTAATAACGCCAGTACCGACTACTAAATTAGAAGTTTCATCACTAAACGCAAGACCTAGAGTTTGTTCGGTAAGTGTGGCTATATTTATCCCACTGTCTTTTATAACTTTTCCAGTAGTTCCGTCAAATAACGCGATATTTTCATTTACTGAAACATTAGTCCCGAACACATTGCCTCCTGATCCTGTTGGGGGTATTGGCGAAGAGCCTCCGTGTAATTCTACTTTATCAACAAACCATCCTGGGAAGTTGTTGTAAGTAATATATTGGATAACTATCTTGTTATATTCTGCACTTTTTAACCTTTTAAACGAATCTCTGTTTATGGTTATCTTTTCATAACTTAAATTATCTCCAGTAAATCCGTTTTTACCACCATTAAAATACGTGGGTATTCCTACTCTTTTAGTTCCGTTGTAGAACGTAACCCCAATATATTGCCGCCCCATTGGTAACTTCAATTTCGACCACCAACTCAAAGCATCAATATCATCTGTATGTAATAAAGAAGTCCATGTAAAAGTCATTAAGTTCGATTGTTGCGAATTGGTCGCTTCAATGCTTTTAGTGCCGCTATAAGGATCTGCTGAAGTTACCGCTAAATCAACACCCGTTAAAGTTAAATTAAACTCTGTTGGTGCGCCTGTATCTTCATCGAACACTAAAGAACCTGTTGCTGTATCTCCTGTATTTGGATCACTTGGTGTTGTTTCAGTCGCTTTAACTAAAACTAATTTAATAGGGAAGAAATCTGAAGGGTCGTAATCTGGTGCTGCAACTAATGCTGTTGTTGCTGGTGTACCTGTAACTTTTCCAACCGTGCCATTTGCAAACGCTCCTAAGTAATCCAGCCTGTCTAGTGTTGCGTCTGCTGCGTCTAGTGTAATGTTTGCAGCGGTTGCTGTTAGTATGTTATTGTCAATATAATAAACATCTGCACTTACTAGAAATTGTAAACCCGTACCCGTCCAAATTGCACTGTAGGAAACTGGCTCACCTGTTGATTCTCCTAAGTCGTTTGCAAAATTTTGTTTAGTTATAATAACAGACTGATCTCCTGGCGTTCGTGTTAAGTCAACTACATAAAGATACGCCCCTTCTAGGAGTGTTGTTATTTGCGTTAGTACACTTGCTTTTTTACTCATTATTCTAAAATTATTCTTTCGTTATTTTCTAACAATATAAATTCTCCATTTTCTAATAAAAGGAAATTATCTTCTGATATTACAAATCCTGCATCTTCTAAATCGGTAATGAATAAGGCACTCAAAATCTCCTGCCCTTCCATTGTCAACTTGTACCCGTTAAAGTCTTGCTTACCGCTTCCTGTGACCTTTGATAGTTCTGAAATCAAACCATTGTACAATCCTACTATTCTATAATTACCATTCCTGTCTAATACAATCGCTCTGTAATCTTTTTTGATTAATTTAACTAGCTCTAAATTATCTACGATGTCAAACTTTGGTAAATCAAAACTAATATTTTGACTGTAAAATTTACCACCTCCCTCTTCGCTTTGATCTTCTGTTAAATTAGCACTAAGAACTTCAAACTTGTAAATAGTAGTCGATGGAAATGTTGTTACTACATTGGCATCTGTTATAATCTGGCTTTTGCTATATTTCACGAAAGGAAATAGATAAACCGTATCAAATCCTGCCGTACTATCTTTGCATTGCTTGGCTCTTCCAAATGTAAGTCCGCAAATCATAGTTAATCTTGTGTATTATTAACCTCTGAACTTCCAAAATACCACCCGCTTCTAACTGTTAAAGACTTGCTAGCATTTACATCATCCTGCCAAGTCTTATATTCTGTAATAACGTTGTTTCCTATCCATTTATTGAATCTTAGGATATACATTTGCGCTAAGTTGTGATATTTACCGCCTAAAAATTGTGCTTCATCTTTATCTACTACTTCAGAATCTGCTGGAGAGTGTTTAAACAGTCCGCTATTGCCTAAAGTATAACTAGAAATTTCAATGTATTCTGCCGCTGCCTCGTTTAATGTAATCGGCTGCACGTATTCTGTAAATAATGTTAGATAATCACCCGCTAAAGTGTCCGCAGTCCAGTCTGTAACTATCTTATCATACAATTCTGTACCTAGTAATGGCTCAATTGTGGTAATCATTACGTTATTTATGACAAAAGAGTACTTATCTTTGTCTACATTACCCCCTAAAATGGTGGTATTTGCTATTTGTTGCGGTGTTATAAAGAGTTTAATTGCCATAATCTATTTTAAACTGCCATGATTTGGCTTTGTTATTTCGGCTATTGATACATCTTTTGCGTTTGGAGTTCCTTTATGCTTCCATCCTTGTCTTTTAGCCTCGTTTACGTTTACAGGTTTTACATTCTGCATCGGATTACCTTTAAAAAGTTCTCCGTTTTCCTGCTCTTGTTTCTTAAAGATCCTTCTTTGCCACACGTGATAACAATTAACACCGCCAGCGTAGAGCCATATAGAATAAGAACCCCCTGTATGCGCAAATTGACCGTTTACGCCATCTTTACCCATTTTTAGTATATCTTCTTCTCTGAATACTTTACCGCTGTTAGATAGCCTCATCATTCTATTACAGAAACTTCTACTTTTCCCTTCTGGCGTTTTGCTTGTGCCTTTATCATAAGCGTATCTAACAATCCATTTATCCGTGTCTTGGTCGCTTTTAGAAGTTGCTGCTAGTTGCAAATCAAATTCAGCCCCGTCTGTTAAATCGTAACCTTCTGGCGAGTCTTGTGCGTACATTTCTAAAACGCCATCAAAGTCATCGTGCGAACATTGCACTTGGTTGCTTAACTCCGTTGCTACAGGCTCAACTACTTTAACCTCTGATAATGGTATAAACTCTAACTCTAAATTAATCCCGTACTGCGTTAGTATTGTTTCTAAAGCCTCTATGATGTATTCCTGTTTTGGTGCTATTACACGCTTCATTAGTTGTGCCTCAGCCGTGTCTAATTCGTCTGCGTTATTACCTAATCCTGTGTTATCTTTTATACCAAATAACATTGGACTTGTAACCCTGTGAGCTGTCAAAAGTTGTTGTCTACTTTCTTCTGTTAGAAATTGCCATTGTTTATGAATGTTATCATTAACAGGAAAAGGCGTTATTGTAATCTGCTCGTCTACACCGTTAAATGATATAATAAAGTCGCTTGCGTTTTCTGTACTTGTAAGTTTCTTTTTAACTTGCTTTTTAAATTCGTCTTTTTCTTCGTCTGAATATGAATTACCATCTGGAATGTTAATAATATATCCTGCACTTAATCCTTTCTGTATAGAGTTGATGTTTAGATTAGCGATTTCCTCTTCCATTTCTGCGTATGGTAAGCCTGCTAGATAATCAGGATCAGAAAAATAGTTCTTACCCGCTTTATATGGACTGATTACATACATTTCTTTTGAATGTGTACCGCTAAAGGCTGGAATTTCTACGGGTTTATATGCTGCTTGTCCTGACCTTACCCAATCCTTACTGAAAAAATAGTTTTCTATTTCGCAATCTTCATTTTCTATACTTGGTACTACTAAATTTTTTGCAATATGACTAATAGAACTTAATTCTTTTCCTTTGGTTTGTATCACCTCCATTGATGCTTCGCCAAATAACTCAAAGTCTGATATAATTCTACGTAAATCTTTACGGCTTAAAACCGTTTTGAACTTTGTCCAGTCTACTAAATTACGCCCTGCATTCTTTGCTCTTAATCCTTTTCCATAAATTAAATCTACGTATGAGTTAATAATAGCGGCGTTCGTGGGGCTACCATTATAACGATCAATAATAACCTGATAAAATGAATTATTAACACCATTTAAAACCCAGTTTTTAGATTTGTTTTCTACTACTACTGGTCTAACGTAATTACCTAATGATAATAGTACTATATTTTCTTTGCTCATGAGTAAAGATCGTTTGTTAATTTGTAATCTTGTGGCGTTTGATCTGTTGCAATCATTTTACCTCTGTATAATATTTCACCAGAATCTACATCTGTAAGTTTAATTTGATACTCACCATTATTGTAGAAATCTAAATCAGAGAACTCCGTATCTGTGAAAGTTATATTTACATATCTATCTAATACCGTAAAATTACCAGTAGTAACGGATTGGCTCACGCTTCCCTGTGTCGCTTCGTCTAATATATTCAAAGTAATTGTTAATCCTATCTCATAGAAACGAGGGATTAACTTTATAACGTGCGTTGTGTCTGTCGGAGAAATAACTTTCATTACTATTATAACTAAATTAGTTGTAATTTGTTACTATAAATCAAAAAACCCCATCATAAAGACAGGGTTTTCTTACTCTTGTTGTCGGGTATTATACTACTGCTAAGAACGCTATTACCGTTGCACTATCTAAAAGAGGTGCTAGTAAATTCTCTTCTGAAATACCTGTTAAAGTATAACCATTCAAATCTGCTTTTGCACTTCCTGTATTTACTGCTACTGTAAAATCAATTCCGTCTGTAATTCCTACAGCAAAATAGTTGCCGTTTCTGTCTTTAATTACTGCTTGAGGCGTACCTGCTGCTACTAAGTTCATCTCTGCACTTGTTGCTGCGTCAATCTTTTGCAAGATAGCCGTTACAGTTTGTGTATTTAAACGAGTTCCAGCATCTCTACTAGGTACTAATTGTTCGTCTAATATATGTCCATTACCTTCTAAGTCGTACTCATATGCTACAGTAATCCCTACATTCATTGCTGTTGCCGCTCCTGCCGTTACCGTAAATGGATCAGCAATATAGTTGTATAAATAGAGTTTTGAAACACCCCCTACGGTGTCTTTACATTGTTTTATTCTTCCTGATGTTATATCACAAGCCATAATTTTAAATTTTAATAAAGGGGGATTTTAACCCCCTTTGTGATATATTGATTCTATCCTCCGTAAAGAGTGATATATCTTTGATTTGTACACCAAGTTGCAAACGCTTGTACGTTTTTATACCAGAAAGTTTCTGCTCCGTTAGCGTTTTCTCCTGTTTTCAATTGAGAAATATCAGAAGTCAAATCCATTAAAATATGTAAATATTTAGCTGGGGATGCAATCATAAACCCTACTAATGGTTTGAACAATATTTTAATACCGTTGTAAGAAACACTATCACCTTCTACTAAGAAGTTAATTTGTTGTGCTGCTCCTACTGTGTTATTAGCAATCTTGATAAACTGCATATGAGATAAAGGTGCGTAGATAGTAATATCTTCTTGCTTCATCACTTTAGGGTCTAACGTTGCATACAAAAGAGCGTATTGTGCTGCGATGTTTGCACTTGTAATAGTAGAGATTGAAAGAACTTTTTTGTAGTCTCCAATTCCTGCACCCGCTGAAACTTTCGCTTGTGAATCATTATGCAAAATAATTGCTGGTAATGAATTTACTAAGTTTGTAGGCGATGCCGCTGCTAATGTTTGTGCTCCTGCTGAAATAGAACCTTGTCCTGCTCCTGGAGTCAATCCTGCAATCAATGCTTTTTGTGCTGTTGTTGCTCCATCCCATGTTACGTCTTCCATTGTCTCTGAAATCGCTGGAGAAATGTCAACTAATACTGCGTTATCAAATTCAGATGATACTGTATTAAAAGCACCCGCTGCCATACTTCTTTCAAATCTTGTTTCTAAAAGAGTATTGTAATCAATTGTATCTGCGAATTGAATCTTAGTTAAAGATACTGGTGTTTTATCAACGTCCAATGTATCTGATCCTGCTGATACTGCTGAACTAGAATAAGCTGCCATGTTTACAGTAACTTTACTTTCGTAAACGTCTGCGCTTGATTTGTGACCTTCATTAATGGTAACGTCTCCATCTCTGAACGTTCCCCAGTCTGCGTAAATCTCCTTTTGGATCTCCGCTAATTCCGATTGTGGGAGTTTAGTTCCCGAAAATACTATTGCCATTTTTATTTTTGTTTAAATTGTTTTAATTCTGTTTTTAACCATTGTATTTGTTCTTCTGAACATTTACCCTTTAGGTGTTCGTCTATTGACTTTCCTTTTGGTAGAGATTTTAGAAACTGCTCATAAGTAACACCTTTTGTAAAAGGATTTAGAAACTTTGATTTAGTTGCCATTATCTTGTCCCGTTTGCTTCGTTAGCCTTTAACTTTTGAAAGTTAGTCATGTCCTTAAATGCTACAGGAACGCTTGCTGTTTTCTTTGCTGCTGGTTCGTTAGAAAATTCTACTAACTTACCATCAAAACCTTCTAGCTTTTCGTTAATCATTTTTTCAAACTCTAAACGTTTCGCTCCCTCTTCTTCAGTAAACTTTACTAAAATAGATTTGATTTGGTCTACAGCCTCTTTTGCTGCTTGTGGCTCTGCTGCTGTTGGCTCTGTTAATTCCGCTGGTGCTTCTTCAACTTCTGCAACACCTACTGATGCAATAATACCTTCTTCAGATACCACTAAAACACCACCACCTTCTAAAGCGTGTTCGCCTACAGGTACAGGTATTTTACTTTCATCTTCGGCAACAATCCAAACGGCTGCTCCGACTTCTGGCGTTTCGCCCTCATACATAAAATCCATCCCGTCAACCGATTTAACACTACCCAGCTTGATCTCTTTCTCTTTTGGAGTTAGAGCCAACTTGATAGCATCTTTTACAGTGTCTAGGAATTTCTTTTCTTTCTGATCTTCCATATTTACTTGCTTGTTTAATTTTACTTCTTCTAATGTTACCATTGCATCAATTGAAAAGCCTTTAACCTTTCCATCCTTTACGTAACTTTGCCAAACTTCCTCACTATCAATTTTCATAGTAGCAACCCAACTACCTTTTGGATAACTAAACCCTAAAGCGTTAGACTTGTCATTTTGAGAATCTAATACAATCCAACTTTCTACGAAGGATACACCATCTATTGAATCTCCATGCTCTAAACTTGAATTAGTTTGATACCCTTGCTTGAAAAAATTGTGTGATAAGTCTTTTATAGTATCTTCTGAAAAGAATATTTCAAACTCCTCACCGCCTTGGTTACGATAAATTTTCTTGTTGGGTTCTAGCACCAAACCGATTACAATCCTTTGCTCTTCGTCTAAAGTTTTTAATTCAATCTTAGCCTGTTTAGATAATGCTAAGAACTCGCCTTCCATTGCTGGCTCTTCGACTAAAGATATGCCGTAAACCCCTTTATTCTTTGCTTGATTAAATACAGCCTCATAGACCTTCATAAATAAAAACTATTGATTTATATACTATATAAACTAAATCTATTGCGATTTGTTACATTATGTCCAATTTTCTTTGTATATTAGCGGTCGAGAGTAGTGGCTCAATTAAATAATTTTTACAAGACCTTTGATGATGTAGTCCACTACCTACAGATTCGAGGGTTTTTTATTTTATGAAAAAGTGTAACATCTGTAGCGAGAAAAAGTTAAAATGTTATTTTCCAAAAAATTACAACTTTTGTAATAAATGTAAGAAAAAGAAAGCAAGAGATTACTATGCTAATAATAGGGAGTCAATAAGTATTAAAATGGCTATAAATAAACGCCCTAGAAACAAACAACAAAGAGACGCGTACAAATTAAACCCAGAAAAAGCTAAAAACAGAGTTTATGAGTGGAGATTAAAGAAGTTTGGAGATAAACAAAAAGTTATAAAAGATAGAAAAGAAAAAAGAGAAAGGGATTTCATGATTAGAAGATGCGAGAGAGAATACCATAAAAGATACTTACACCCCGTAAAAACAAATCTAAGAAGTAGATTAAACATAGCATTAAAGAAAAATCATAATATAAAAGATAAATCTGCTCTTAGCGTTATAGGTTGTGACATAGACACTTTGATTAACCATCTAGAAAAACAATTTACTAAAGGTATGAATTGGGAAAACAACACTACAAACGGGTGGCATGTAGATCACATTATACCTTTATCTTCTGCTGAAACAAAAGAAGGGATAGAATTTCTTTTTCACTACACGAACTTACAGCCTTTATGGTCTGAAAGAAATTTTATTAAAGGGGGTAAGATTCCTTTAGTCACTAATCTTTATTTCAAATCTATTGGCTACTATTGTTAATCGTATTAAAAAATAGATTAGTTTTACAATAAATAAATATT
>RCNA010000135.1_pt1 | contig 10940 bp, 9 predicted proteins | sample 2041331 | NCBI WGS metagenome assembly RCNA01 (sample SAMN09708233, study PRJNA481090) | Marine sediment metagenome, whole genome shotgun sequencing project. | reverse complement strand
TAATGAAAAAAATAATCCCCATTGAAGAAGGCGATTACTACCTAACACCTGAAGGTTATCGCTGTTTTACTGAGCAATATCTCTTAAAACGCGGTTATTGTTGTGAGGGCGGCTGCAGACATTGCCCCTATGGATACAACAAATCAACAAATTCTATAAAAAAATAGTTTTCGAAAGCTTCTATTTTCGTCTATATCCTTGGTATGATTATTGATGCTATTAATTAACATTAAGTTATGAGAATAAAGCTGTTGTAAATTAATATTTTTATACACACCTTAATTAAAAAGTGCTTGCTCAATATTTTTACAACTACTTCAACTATTAAAAAATTGTATTATGAAAAACATTATTAAAACCTTACCGCTTTTAGCTTTACTGATTATTGTTTCTTCATGCAGCTCTGTTAAAGTAGCTGCCGATTATGATAAAGAGGCAAAATTTGATGATTACAAAACATTTGCATTCTTCAAAACTGGTATTGACAAAGCAGAAATTAGCGATTTAGATAAACGCAGAATTCTTCGTGCTATTGAAGCAGAACTTTTAGCTAAAGGCTTTACTAAATCTGAAGAACCAGATTTATTAGTGAGTCTATTTACAAAATCTCAACAACGCGTTGATGTTTACAACAATTCCTGGGGCATGGGCGGCTGGGGTTGGGGAGGCTACGGAGGCTTTGGTCCTGGTTGGGGCTGGGGTTGGAACCAACAACCTAACGTTTCAACAAGCATACAAGGCCATTTATATATAGACCTTATTGATGCCAATAAAAAAGAATTAGTTTGGCAAGGTATGGGTACTGGCTACTTAAGTAGAAATATGGAAAAGAAAGAAGCTCGAATAAAAGAGTTTGTTACCAAAATTATGGAGAAATATCCTCCGGGAGCACAACAATAAAATTAAAAAGGCAACTCAATGAGTTGCCTTTTTTTATTACATCACAATATCATTTTCCCAAACATAAGGTTCTGGAATATCTGTATCATCAATTAGTTGTCTAATATCAATTTCAATACCTCTACTCATATCCGTAATAGGCACATCATTTGGACCGCCTTCAAAAGGATTTTCGGTATTTTCCCCCATGACTTCCATAGTATGAAACACCCATGCTAACAACGTACTAAACGGAATGGAAAACCAAACAAAATGCTTAGCAATAAACTCTTGTATTCTATGCGCCAAGGAAGCATGCTCTTTATGCATTGCCAAATCTTCCAAGATATGATCACCAATAACCTCAAAACCTTCCATAATTCCAAAAGGCAATAGAATAATAAATATCCAAACAAACATATAATTAAGAGTTGCAAACTGTCTTGGATATGGAAAATTTTTAATCCGTTCAGACTTACCTTGTAAACCATAAAACTCAACTAACAAGTTAGCCATTTCCATATGCCTGAAGTCTTCAATTAATCCTTCATTCATTAATTCTTTTAATCGCTTGGACTGAATTCCTAATATCTGAGATGCTTGATTTCCTTTTGCAAATATTTCTTTAAACTCATCTTCTGAGAGATAATCCTTAATAGCATCTTCAACTGTAATTTCATCTTCGCAAACCCTATAATGGCTACTTCTAAATTCTTCATTTGATTTTCCTTTCTTTAAATGCATTTCCCACGGCTTATCTTCACGCATCTGGTAACGCAATGCTGTTAACCACGCAACATGCCTATGCACCAATTCTCGTTTTATAACTTGTAACTCGTCTTCATTTCTTATTTTTTTTACATGGTCATTGGTTATAAAGTCTTTTACCATAATGGTCCAAGACCGTGATGTATTTACAATACCACCCCAAATTTTGCGTGCCTCCCAAAGACGATCATAAGACGCATTATTTTTAAAACTTACAATAAACGCTACGGCTGTACCTAAAACGCCTAATGGCAACCATGGCACATGTAACCATTTTAAACCTACAACATCAAATAATACAACGGGTATGAGTGCTATTATTAAAAACAAAAAGATATGTCTGCGTGTCCATTTTAAGACCCCCGCGACAGGAAATATTCGTTTGGTATACATGTTTTTTAATTGAAAATTTAGTCTTCTAAATATATGGAAATCTTTAATGGTTATTTAACCACTAATAATCAACAAACTTAATTATTGAAAGAAAACTTAAATTATTCATATTTTAATGAATTATTCGTATTTTTATACAGGTTTTTTTACATAAAAATTAGCAATGTCGAATTTATTTGAATCTAACGAAATACTTCAAAAGCTACCAACGCACTTAAAACAGTTTATAAAACCTCAAAATTATGAGGATTATTCAGCTGTTGACCAAGCTGTTTGGCGCTATGTGATGCGAAAAAATGTAGATTTTTTGAGTACCGTTGCGCATAACTCCTATTTAGAAGGTTTAAAACAAACAGGTATTTCCATTGACAGTATTCCAAACATGTATGGCATGAACCGTATTTTGAAAGATATTGGTTGGGCAGCTGTGGCGGTTGACGGGTTTATTCCTCCGAATGCTTTTATGGAATTTCAAGCTTATAATATTCTCGTTATTGCAAGTGATATAAGACAATTAGAACATATAGAATACACACCAGCACCAGATATTATTCACGAAGGCGCAGGACATGCTCCTATTATTGCAAACCCAGAATATGCTGAATATCTAAGACGTTTTGGGGAAATTGGTTGTAAAGCGATTTCTTCAGCAAAAGATTATGAGCTTTATGAAGCGGTTAGGCATTTGTCTATCATTAAAGAAGCTCCAAATTCTTCGGAAAAGGATATCGCTTCCGCGGAAAAAAAAGTAGACCACTTACAGCAAGACATGGGCAAACCCAGTGAAATGGCACACATTAGAAATTTACATTGGTGGACTGTTGAATATGGTTTGATTGGAACTGTTGAAAACCCAAAAATATATGGCGCTGGTTTACTATCATCCATAGGCGAAAGCGCTTGGTGTATGACTGACGAGGTAAAAAAACTACCTTATGATATCAATGCCACTTACAAAAATTTTGATATTACTAAACCTCAACCCCAACTATATGTAACACCCGATTTTGCACATTTAAGTTTGATATTAGAAGAGTTTGCAAATACGATGTCATTACGTAAAGGCGGTCTTTCTGGAGTTAATAAGTTAATTGAATCAAATGCCTTAGGAACTATCGAGTTGAGTACAGGACTTCAAATTTCTGGTATCTTCAATACTGTTATTGAACACGAAGGAAAACCAATTTACATAAAAACCGCAGGAAAAACAGCTTTAGCTTATCGAGAAAAAGAATTGGTTGGTCATGGCGTGCATACCCATAAAGATGGTTTTGGTTCACCTATGGGAAAACTAAAAGGCATTAATCTTGCTATTGAAGATATGAGTCCGCGCGATTTAGCTGCTTATAACATTTATGAAGAACGTGTTGTAAACTTAGAGTTTGAAGGCGGCATAAAAGTTTCAGGAGAAATCATCACAGGAAAACGAAATTTACAAGGTAAAATAATTCTTATCAGCTTCAAAAACTGCATGGTTACACACAACGAAACTGTACTATTTGAACCAGAATGGGGCATTTACGATATGGCTGTTGGAAAAGATATTGTCTCAGCTTTTTCCGGACCTGCAGACTTAAATAGCTTTGATTTAATTACGCACAAGACATCATCTAGCACTATTCATATTAAAAAATCTGAAGAACGATTAGCACTTGAAGCTTTATATCAACAAGTTAGAGATTATAGAGATGGTAAAAACAGAACTATTTCTAGGACTAAAGTATTAGAACAGCTTATTGAAAAACATCCTAATGATTGGTTACTACCTATTGAACTTTATGAATTGGCACATTTAGGAAATGAAACAGAGTTATGTAAAAAAATCTCAAGTCATTTAGAAATTATCAAACAAAATAAACCTGAATTTGGGCGGTTGATTGATGATGGATTGGGGATTGTTCAGAATAAATCAATTATTAAATAATTTTACCTAAATCGCTTCAAAGTGTTTTTAGTGAACTTACTTAAAACAAGTTTTCCGCTTATTTCAGCACGTTCACTCAATAGAGTGTCCCAGTTCTCAGTGTCTTTCCAAAATACTTTTTTCATTTCTTTTAGTGCATCAGGATTATAACCCGCTAATCTTTCAGCTAAAATTTTAACGGCCTCATCTAAAGCTTCTGCAGTTTCAAAGACTTCAGAATACAATCCCTTTTCTTTTGCAAATTCCGTAGAAAAAAATGTTTCGGCATCAATAGTCATTTGAGACATAGCAGTCATTCCTATCTTTCTTGAAACAGCAGGTTCAATAACAAATGGGCCTATACCAATACTTAATTCGCTCAATCGTATAGAAGCATATTTTGTTGCTAAACAATAGTCTGTAGCTGCTGCTAAACCAACACCTCCTCCAACTGTTTTCCCTTGTATTCTTCCTATAATTAATTTAGGACATTTCCGCATCGCGTTAATCACATTTGCAAAACCTAAGAAAAAGGTTTTACCCATGTCTTCGTTTTCAAGAGCAATCAATTCATTAAAACTAGCTCCGGCACAAAACGTTCTGTCACCACCACTTTTTAAAACAATAACTTTTACATCGTCATTTTTACCTGCATCAATTATAGTTTGGTCTAACAGTGACAAAATAGCACTAGGCATAGAGTTTCTATTAGGGTGAAAAAACTCCACAAAACCAACATTATTTTCAATAGTAAGCGTTACATAAGCTTCCATAAATACTCAAATTTCTAAAGGTTGAATATACATAAAATTTTAATGAACTTTAATGTAACTTATGTTACCAATACTTTAAAAAAAATTAAAGTTATTTGCAATAAAATTAGACAATGGGCTTATTAGATTTTCTATTTGGTAATAAAAATATTATGATTAAAGATTTTCAAACTAGAGGTGCTATTATTATAGATGTTAGAACGATTAAAGAATTCAATCAAGGTGCTATCTCTGGTTCTAAAAACATTCCTTTACAAAACATTAACGCTAAAATTGAAGCTATTAAAAAATACAATAAACCTGTAATTACATGTTGTGCCAGTGGCATGCGCTCTGGAAGTGCTGCATCCATCCTAAAGAACAATGGTATTGAGGCGATAAATGGCGGTGGCTGGTTGAGCTTAAACAGTAAGTTATAGTTTTAAATTCTGAAAATCGTTAACTGATTGTACTGAATTTTCGTTATAATTTAAAGTCCATCCAAGAGAGTTTGTTAAAATATAAAATTTTGATAACTCACTAATTAATCTATTTTTAGCGTTAGTTTTTAAATCTGAAGCTTCAATTTTTATTGACAGCGCTGCCTTTACTGTGTTTTTAATATCATTATAATCTTTAGCTTCAAATGGGTTTAAATAATCTGCTTGAACATCATAATACTCTAAGTCTGGATTGATTTTTATTTCTTCATCAGGAATACTTAAAATGGTGAGTGTTTTATTAGCCTCATCTACTTCAAATTCAATTTTACTTAAATCATAAGCAATAGTAACTTCGGCATTTACAACCACCAAAGCTTTTTTTTCAACTGAAAATAAATCTCCTAAAATATCTTTTGAGTTTTTATAATTGAAAACTTCGCTAAAATGGCCTTCGGTAACAATTAACTTTCCAACGTTATTAATTTGTTCTTGAATTAGGATGGAACTTTCTTGAAGTACTATTTTATTCTCTCGTTTATCTCCACAATATTTGAAAGTAAAAAGGACAGTTAAAGTAATTACAACACCGAATAAAAATTTTCGCATGTACTAATTTAGAAATAAATTAAGACTAAGGACTTAGGAAACTAAATTTAAAGCAAAAAAAAACATCAATTGAAAATCATTCTCATGATTATAACAATTGATGCTTTTTAAGATGAACTGATTAATAGCATTATCAATCTACAATTTATACTAATACAATGATTAATTTTTCGACAAAGTGTTATTAAAAAAGGTAAAACGTGAAAAATATTAAGACTGAATCTTCAATTCTAAAAATTCAAACCAAATAAGTATTAATATCTAGTCTTCAAAAATTTGAAAAGCGTAATCAATATGATAAATTACCCATATTTAAAATACGATGTGCGGAAATTGGGATTTAAGCCTTTTTGTTTTAGCTTCTAATTTTTGAAGAAACTTTTGATGTGCTTGAGATTGCACATTAAATGGTTTATGCTGAAATCCTTTTTGAATCGTATCAACTTCTTCCATTACTTTGAAGGATTCATCAGAGATCCAAACCCCTTTAAACTTTTCCCAGATATAATTGATTGCTAATTGGTTAGGATGAATCATGTCTTCATTGTAAAAACGGTAGTCTCGAAGTTCGTCCATCATAATTTCGAAAGAGGGAAAATAAAATGATTGAATATTTATAACTTGATGGATAGCTGTTAATAAATGCGCTTTACTTTGCATATTCTCAACAAATCCATCTTTGGTATGACGAATTGGCGAAACAGTAAAAATCACTGAAGCATTATAATTCACACTTCTAATTAAACTCAATATATTATTTAATGACTTTGTGATGTCTTCAACCGATAACAATTCTTTTTTAAATTGCTTTTGTGGAACTTTATGACAGTTGGCAACAATGTTATCTGTTTTTATTTCACGATACACCCAAGCGGTTCCTATGGCAACAATAATATGAGAGGCTGTTTTTAATTTTGAAGACGTTAAATCAATTTGGGCGTTTAGTTGATTTATTAAATCTTCTTTTGAAGTATTTCTTAATTTTGAATGCGCGTCAAAACAGTGCCATTGTTCATTATGAAAAAACACATCTTCCTCTGAATATTTCTTATTTTCAATTGCATTTGATATTAGAGTTTCAATAGCTTTAGGGTGAAATAAAATTCCAAATGGGTTTTGAGTATTCTGAAACTTAAAATAATCCAGCTTCTTTCCTATATTTTCTGAAAAACATGAACCAAATAATAAAACATTAGAGTTATAGTCTATTTGATTTTTAGACTGTTTTTTAAATGGTATTTTGGTTTGTAGTTTCATAGATTTCTCGCAAAGACGCAAAGGCGCAAAGAAAAAAAGATTATAATCTGTTTACTATTCTTGTTATTCCGTTTTTAATGAGTGCTTCATTAAAATTAATCAACAATCCTAGTTTCATATCTGTAATCTTTAAATATGTAAGTAATTGTTTTTGATGAACTGGTGCAATTTTTTCAACTGATTTTAACTCGACGATGATCTTACTTTCAACAATTAAATCTGCTCTAAAACCAACATCCATTTTTAAGTCTTTATAAAAAACAGGTAAATCTTGTTGCCGTTTAACATTTAAACCCTCTTGATTAAGTTCATAATTTAAAACTTCTTCATAAACAGATTCCAATAATCCTGGACCAAGTTCAACATGAATATGATAACATTTATCAACAATTATTCGAGCAATTTCATTTTCAGTCATATCTCTTTGCGCCTTAGCGTCTTTGCGAGATTAATTAAGGTATTGCTTTGCATGCTTTAAAGCCTCATCAATCCCAGCTGGGTTCTTCCCGCCAGCAGTAGCAAAAAATGGCTGTCCGCCCCCACCGCCTTGAATGTATTTACCAAGTTCTCTAACAACTTGTCCTGCATTCAAACCTTTACTAGCAACTAATTCTTTAGATATATAACAAGACAACAACGCTTTTCCGTTTTGCTCAGTAGCAAATAATAAAAACAGATTATCAAACTGACTTCCCAATTCAAAAGCGACATCTTTTAAACCACCAGCATCTAAATCTAATCTTTTAGCTAAAAACTGGACGCCATTAATATCTTGTAACTCATTTTTAAGCCCACCCTTAATAGTCGCAGCTTTATCTTTAAGTAATCCTTCAATCTGCTTTTTAAGACTAGTATTTTCCTCTTGTAAATTATGAAGTGCTTTTACAGGCTCCTTAGCATTATTAAGTAAATCTTTCATTTCAAAATAAGCTCTGTTATTTTCAAAGTAAAAATCTTTGACAGCATCATTGGTAATCGCTTCAATTCTTCTAATGCCTGAAGCTACTGCACCTTCAGATACTATTTTAAAATGCCAAATGTCTGAAGTATTCTTTACATGCGTACCACCACAAAGTTCGATAGATTGGCCAAATCTAATAGCACGAACGGTATCACCATACTTTTCACCAAATAAACTCATCGCGCCTTCTGCAATAGCTTCTTCCTTAGGAATATTACGTTTTTCCTCTAATGGTATTTTGCCTTCAATTCTTCGGTTTACAAAATTTTCAACATCGCGTAATTCTTCAACCGTTAATTTTGAAAAATGAGAAAAATCAAAACGCAAATATTTTGAATGTACTGCACTTCCTTTTTGTTCTACATGCGTTCCTAAAACCTCCCTTAAAGCTTGATGTAATAAATGCGTCGCCGTATGATTACATTCAGTTCTGCTACGCTGTTTTACATCTACTACTGCTTTAAAAGATTCGTTAATATGCTTTGGTAAGTTTTTAGTGAAGTGAATAATCACATTACTCTCTTTTTTGGTATCCAGAATATAAACGACATCACCATGCGTATCTTCCAAATAGCCTTTATCGCCTACTTGTCCACCACCTTCAGGATAAAATGGCGTTAGATTAAACACCAATTGATACATATTGCCATCTTTCTTAGAAGTCACTTTTCTATATCTAGTTAACTTCACATGAGCTTCAAGTGTATCATATCCAACAAATTCTTCTTCGGCATCATCAATAAGAATAGTCCAATCATCAGTAGACATTTCACTTGCAGCTCTAGAACGCTTTTTTTGCTTTTGCAATTCTTCATTAAAGCCTTTTTCATCTAGTTTAAATTCTTTTTCAGAAAGAATCAACGCCGTTAAATCTATAGGAAATCCATAAGTATCATATAATTCAAATGCTTTTTCACCTGAAACGGTATCGCCTTTAGTTTCTTCAACAATTCTGTTTAACAACACTAAACCTTGGTCTAACGTTCGTAAAAACGATTGTTCCTCTTCCTTTATAACATTTTCAATCAATTGCTTTTGAGCTTTCAACTCTGGAAATGCTTTTCCCATTTGATTACTCAATACATCAACCAACCTATAAATAAACGGTTCTTTTTTATCAAGAAATGTAAATCCGTAACGCACCGCACGACGTAAAATTCTTCTAATAACATAACCTGAACCTGTATTACTTGGTAATTGTCCGTCAGCTATTGAAAATGCTACGGCACGAACATGATCAGAAATTACTCGAATTGCTACATCTGCCTTTTCTTCTTTTCCATAATTCTTATTCGTTATGGTTTCAATTTCGCGAATTATTGGTGTAAAAACATCGGTATCATAATTAGACTGAACACCTTGCAACACCATACATAAACGCTCAAAACCCATGCCTGTATCAATATGTTTATTAGGTAAGGCTTCAAGTGATCCATTCGCTTTTCGGTTGTATTGCATGAATACTAAATTCCATATCTCAACAACATGTGGATGATCTTGGTTAATCAAATCTTTACCAGGAACTTTGGCTTTTTCTTCCGCAGAGCGAATATCAACATGTATTTCACTACAAGGTCCACAAGGTCCTTGATCGCCCATTTCCCAGAAATTATCCTTTTTATTACCTTTTAAAATGCGGTCTTCAGAAATATATTGTTTCCAAATATCATAGGCTTCGGTATCCATTTCTAAATTATCTGCATCATCACTTCCCTCAAAAACAGTTACATACAAAATATCTTTATCAATACCGTAAACATCAACTAAAAGCTCCCAAGCCCAAGCAATAGCTTCTTTTTTGAAGTAATCACCAAAACTCCAGTTTCCAAGCATTTCAAATAAAGTATGATGATAGGTATCATACCCAACTTCCTCTAAATCATTATGTTTCCCAGAAACACGCAAACATTTCTGCGAGTCTGCTATACGATTATTTTTAGGTTGGGCATTCCCTAAAAAATACTCCTTAAAAGGCGCCATACCAGAATTTACAAACATTAAGGTTGGGTCGTCTTTTAAAACCATGGGTGCAGATGGCACTATGCTATGCTTCTTTTCTTCAAAGAAACTTAAAAATTTTGATCGTACTTCTTGTGACTTCATGTATCGTTATTGAGCATCTTGTCTCTATTAAATTATATTTAATAAGAAACAATTTTTATATTTGTTCGTTTACATACTTTAAACAACATTTTTCGTTGTCTAAATTTAGTTGCAAAAATAGTATAATTTAAGAAATGAGTAAGGTAAAATATTACTACGATAAAGAATCGCTTTCTTACCGCAAAATAGAGCGCAAAAAACGAACTACGTTTAAGTATGCTAGTATCTTTTTTTTAGCAGCTGCTTTTTTTGGATTTATCTTTGTTTTTATAGCTAGTCAATATGTTGAATCGCCTAAAGAACGTGCTTTAAAAAGAGAACTTCAGAATACTCAATTACAGTTTGAATTGCTCAATAAAAAAATGGAACATGCTGAAGCTGTTTTAGCTAATGTTGCAGATAGAGACAATAATATTTACCGCGTTTATTTTGAAGCTAATCCTATTCCAGATGAACAACGTAGAGCTGGGTTTGGAGGGATTAATAGATACAAAAGTTTAGAAGGTTTTGATAATTCTAAATTGATTATAGAAAGTAATAAACGCCTAGATATTTTACAAAAACAAATTGTAGTACAATCTAAATCACTTGATGAAATTGCTATTCTTGCTGAAGAAAAAGAAAAACTTTTAGTTGCAATCCCTGCAATACAACCAGTAAGCAACGAAGACCTAACCCGTATGGCGTCTGGTTACGGCATGCGCTCTGACCCCTTTACTAAAGTTAGAAAAATGCATTGGGGCATGGATTTTACTGCACCTAGAGGCACACCTATTTATGCAAGTGGCGATGGCGTTGTAGCACGTGCAGATAGTAACTCTTCAGGTTACGGAAAACATATAAGAATAAACCATGGTTATGGCTACACGAGTTTG
>RCNA010000134.1_pt1 | contig 10959 bp, 11 predicted proteins | sample 2041331 | NCBI WGS metagenome assembly RCNA01 (sample SAMN09708233, study PRJNA481090) | Marine sediment metagenome, whole genome shotgun sequencing project. | reverse complement strand
CTTCCATTGCATCTGGTAACCAAATGTGTAAAGGAAACATTGCAGATTTTCCTGCACCACCTATAAACATTAATAATAATGCCCAAGTGATAACTGATAATCCCATAAATGAAGTTGAAGCCCAATTTAAAACTAAGTCTCCAGTTTCGTGGTTAACAGCATTCAATGTTTCAAAATCGAATGTTCCTGTGTAGTAACCCATTATTAATATTCCTACTAAGAAACCTAAATCTGCAAAACGAGTCACAATAAATGCTTTTTTTGCAGCAGATACTGCGGAAGGTTTTGTGTAGTAATAACCAATTAGTAAGAATGATGAAACACCTACTAATTCCCAAAAAATATAGATTTGGAAAAGGTTTGTTGCTAACACCAACCCGAACATTGAGAATGAGAATAATGATAAATAAGAGAAAAAACGTGTATAACCATCGTCTCCTTTCATATAACCTCTACTATATATATGTACCATTAACGACACTATTGAAACAACAATAAGCATCATTATTGATATTGGGTCAATTAAAACACCCATATCTATATGTAACGTTTCAGAAAACCTCATCCAAGTTACTTTTTGAACAATTGCTTGATAAACTCCATCTACTTTACCGTGTACAAAAAAGTACTGATAAGCCGTGTAAAATGATAGTGCGGTTGAAGCTAATAAACCTGCAACACCAATGTATCCAGAAATGGCTGGTTTAATTTTTTGATTAAAAATCCCTAAAAGTAAAAATACTGCTAGAGGAATTAACGGAATTAATATTGTATAACTTATATCCATATTCAAAATATTAATACTTCATTATTTCAGTATCCTTAACTTCAACAGAGCTAATTTGTCTGTACAGATTTATAATTATTGACACGGCCAAAGCAGTTTCTGCGGCAGCCACAGCAATTATAAAAATGGAAAATAACACACCTTGCAACATATCTGGATATAAATACTTGTTGATAACAACAAAGTTTACAACAGAGGCATTTAAGATGAGTTCTATTGAAATTAAAATTGAGATTAAATTTTTTCTTGTTATAAAACCGTAAACACCTATAAAAAATAGAATTGAGGTAACGGTTAGTAATTCGTAAATGCTAACTCCAAAAATCATAAGGCTTCATCATTTTTACTGGTTAGTTTTTTTCCTTTTGCAATAACGATGGCTCCTACCATAGCTGCTAATAATAGAATACTAATCACTTCAAAAGGAAGTATAAACCCTCCTGCTTCATAGCTTAATAATTTTAAACCTATATCTGCAGTCGTAGTAGTATTAGTGTTTTCAACCACATTAAAATTATGATTATAGATCGTGTATAAAAACACTCCTAAACCAAGCAAGCACGCTAAACTAGTTAGTATTTGTTTAGATAGTTGAGCAATTTCAAGTTCCAATTCTATATGATGTACTAATAAAACCGAAAAGATAATCAGTACAATAATTCCTCCTGCATACACAGTTAATTGGATTGCTGCCAAGAAATTATAATCAATTAAAAAGTATAGTCCTGCAATTCCGCAGAGCACAAATAGTAAGTAAATAACAGACCGAAGCATTTTTCTGCTTGTAACAGATGCTAATGCAAAAACAATCATTATAAACGCTAAAATGTAAAATATATATTTTTCCATAAGCTTAATCTTCTATTCCTGCTTTAACTTTAGACTCAGGTCTATTCAACACTTTGGTTAAATGCGATCTATCATAAACAGAGTTCTCATAATTTTGCGCCCAAACTATAGCATCAGTAGGACAAGCTTCAATACATAAACCACACATGGTACATAATCCTAAATGGTAGACATGCTTGTCTATTTTCTTTTTCTTTTTACCTGTCGTTTCATCAATCCCTCTGTCCCATATAATCTCAATACTTCCATTAGGGCAAGCTATTTCACATTTTTGGCAACCAGTACATTGATGTTCGTTATGCTCATCATGAGGCATTACGACTTCACCACGAAAACGCTCAAACATTTTTAAGGTTTCTCGATTGTCTGGATATTGCTGTGTAATAACGCCTTTTCGTGAATGTAAAAAGTACTTTCCGGTAACGCTCATACCGGTAAGCAGCGTTTTAATTCCTTTATATATATCTGAAAAATAACTCATACCTCTAAAATTTAATTGTTAAGTTCAACCAAACAATTATTGCCATTATGACGATGTTTACCAAGTTAATTGGCAACAAGTATTTCCATTCTAAGGTCAGCAATTGATCAATTCTCAATCTAGGGAATGTCCATCTAAACCACATCATTAAGAATACTAATACTAATGTTTTACCCAAGAACCAGAATACACCTAACCAAGGAATAGATTCTGTAATTCCGAAAGGAGATAACCAGCCACCAAAAAATATAGTTGTTGCAATAGCCGCAATAATGAACATGTTTATAAACTCTGCTAAAAAGAAATAAGCGAATTTCATTCCTGAATATTCAGTATGGAAACCTGCACCAAGTTCAGATTCTGCCTCAACCATATCAAAAGGTGCTCTGTTGGTTTCTGCTGTTCCTGAAATCATATAAATCATAAAAGCGATTACAGCTGGAACATGTCCTTGAAGAATTAACCAACCTTCTTTTTGTACTTCTACAATTTCTGAAAGCTGTAACGATCCTGTTATTAAAACCATTGTTAATAAAGACATGCCAATAGACAACTCATAACTAATTGTTTGTACGCCACTACGCATAGCACCAATAAGAGCAAACTTATTATTACTACTCCACCCTCCTAACAAAATACCAATGACACCAATTGATGAAATGGCAATTAAAAAGAAGATTCCTATGTTAATATCAAAGGCTTGAAATTCTTTAGTAAAAGGAAAAACAGCCAATGCCATTAAGGATGAAATAATTACAAAATATGGAGCTAAATTGTATAGAAATTTATCTGCTCTGTCAGTCCCTGTTAACTCTTTTGAAACCAATTTTAGGGCATCTGCCATGGTTTGAAAAAGCCCCAAAGGCCCAACTCTATTTGGCCCAATTCGCAACTGAAACCAAGCTGCTACTTTACGTTCAAGAAGTACTAAATATAATCCCGCAACTGCAAAAATTCCTAAATAAATTACAGCAACTATAACCATTGCTAAAATACTTGCAGCGCCTTCTGGCATCATGCCAATAAGCCAATCTTGAATAGTTTCTGTGATACTTAATGGTATATTCATTGTGCTCATATTATCTATCGATATCCGGTATTACAAGGTCAAGTGTTGCCATGGACGCAACTAAATCTCCAATTTTTCCACCAACCGCAATGTGATTTAGTAATGATAAGTTCGAAAAACCAGGAGAACGGAATTTAATACGATATGGGTTTTTTGTTCCCGTACTTATAACGTAAACCCCTAATTCGCCACGAGCTGTTTCTACCTTTTGATAAAATTCTCCTTTGGGTAGTTTTATCACCACCTTAGTAGTTACTTTAAAATCGCCTTCCGGAATGTTATCAATTAATTGTTCTATTATCGACATGGATTCCCACATTTCCTGAATTCTAACTTGGTATCTAGCAAAACTATCGCCTTCTGTTTTTAAGGCTTCATTAAAAGTCACCTTATTTAATGCACTATATGGGTGGTGTTTTCGAACATCACAAGAATAGCCAGAACCACGACCAACAGGGCCAGAAGCTCCAAAAGAAATAGCATCTTCTTTAGATAAAAGACCAACACCTTTCATTCTTTTTTGAAAAATCACATTTCCTGTTAAAAGGGAATCGTATTCGGGTAATTTTGTTTTAAAATGAGCGATGAATTCTTTGGTTCTTTTTACAAAATTTGGATGAATATCAAACATCAATCCACCAGGGATATTGTAATTCATAGTTAATCGCGCACCACAAGTTTCCTCAAAAATATCATTGATCATTTCACGATCTCTGAAACCATAAAAATAGGTTGTTAATGCACCAACATCCATTCCCATAACCCCCCACCACAATGTGTGTGAAGCAATTCTTGTTAATTCGCCAAGGATGGTTCTAATAACTTTTACTCTATCTGGAATTTCTAATTCAAGAGCCTTTTCAACGGTTAGACAAACGGCTTCATTATTAATATGAGAAGATAAATAATCCATCCTATCGGTTAAATGAACTATTTGTTGATAGCTATCTCGTTCGCTCATTTTTTCAATAGAACGATGGATATATCCCAAATCTGGTTCGACCTTTTTTATGATTTCACCATCAATAGTTAATAAAAGACGTAAAACACCATGCGTGGCAGGATGTTGAGGCCCCATATTAATGAAATATTCTTCTGATTTAAAGTTGTTATTAACAGTAGTTTTTTCCATATTTACCTATTTAATAACCATATTAATTTCATCTACATAATCCTTTCTTAAAGGATATCCTACCCATTCATCTGTTAAGAACAATCTTTTTAAGTTTGGATGATTCGTAAATTTAATTCCGAAGAAATCAAACACTTCACGTTCATGAAATTCAGCTGTTCGCCAAATATCACTTACTGTATCTAAAATTGGATTATCTCTGTCTGCCGTTTTAACTTTTACAACAATAATATGTCTGTGTGTAGTTGATTCTAAATGATACACAACACCTAATTCTGGATTCCAATCGACACCACTTAAGCAGAATAGATAGTCGAAATGCGTTTCGCTATTATTCCTCAATTCTGTCATTAATTGATAAAGATTTTCGGGTGTAACTGTGATATTCAAAAATTGTGATTCTTCTTCAGAAAACGCTAAATCTGGAATCCAGTCACTTATAAAATTTTGTAATGCTTCGTTAGTCATAACTTAATTTTTTAAAGTCCTTCATCAAATCCGTCAATAGGATTTTCTTTATGCTTCATATTTTCAGTTCTAATCTTATCTTGAAGCATCAACATACCTTCTAACAAAGCTTCAGGCCTTGGTGGACAACCAGGGACATAAACATCTACAGGAATAACATGATCCGCACCTTTTACAACAGAGTACGTGTTATAAAAAAATGGTCCACCAGAAATAGCACAAGCTCCCATGGCTATTACATATTTTGGTTCAGCCATTTGGTCGTATAAACGACGTAAAACAGGTGCCATTTTATTAACGATTGTTCCTGCAATAATTATTAAATCTGCTTGTCTAGGGGAAGGTCTTGCTACTTCAAAACCGAATCGAGAATAATCGTGTCTAGCAGCTCCAGTTTGCATCATTTCGATGGCACAACAACTGGTTCCAAAATAAAGCGACCAAAGTGAATTTGATCGCCCCCAATTGATTACTTTGTCTAATGAAGTAACAATCATGTTAGCTCCATTTCCCGCAGGAATTACTTTTCCCGGAAAATCTTCTGGAATTTTATGGTCTCTATCTTGGACCTCACTGATATATCTTTTTTTGTCGTCTACTCCCATTTTAATGCGCCTTTTTTCCATGCATATAATAAGCCTAAACCTAAAATGAATAGAAATATGAATATTTCAATTAAAGCCACAAAACCAACATCCTTAAACACAACTGCCCAAGGAATTAAAAATGCCACCTCAACATCAAAAATTAAAAATAAAATTGCAAATAAATAATAACCAACCTTAAATTGAACCCAAGTTGGCCCGATGGTTTCCATACCACTTTCGTAAGGCTCTCTTTTTTGTGGATTATCTGATTTATGTGATATTAAATTAGATAAAAAATTGGCACCGGCAACTAAAACGATACCTGCTATTAAAAATACAATGATGGCTTCTGATCCCATTATTTTGATTTTGTATTAATCTACTTGATAAGTATCTCCTGAGAAAAACAAATCATCTGTTTTAGAGAATTTTGATTTTGATTTCACCTCTGCTGTTAAAGCATCTTCTCTTTCTTCTAAGGTTGCATCATCATAACTTCTTATGATTCCAGTAACTAATGGATACTGTAATCTAACTAACATTTGATGTAATGTAGGATCTTGTTCTTTTGCGTTATGAACTACAAGATCTTCTTGAGTAATACCATTTACTCCTAAGGTTACAACTTCTAATTTTAATCCGTTTAACACCAGGCCTTTGTCTTTTTCTTTACCAAAGATCATTGGTTTTCCGTGTTCAACATGTAATTGTTTGTCTTCACGAACAGCTTTATCAGTGAATTGAGTAAAACAACCATCGTTAAAAATGACACAGTTTTGTAAAACCTCAATTAATGATGTGCCTTTAAATTTTTCGGCATCAATAAAAAGTTGAGTCATTTCTTTTGGGGTGTTACCTCCAATTCTTGCAAAGAAACGCGCTTGAGCTCCGATAGCCAATTCTCCAGGATGAAATGGAGGTTGAGTATTCCCATATGGGGAAGACTTTGTTTTTTGTCCAACCAAAGAAGTTGGCGAAAATTGACCTTTTGTTAGTCCATATATTTCATTATTAAACAATACTATGTTTAAATCTAAATTTCGTCTTAATACATGTATAAAGTGATTACCACCAATAGCCATAGAATCTCCATCACCAGTAATTACCCAAACACTTAAACCTGGATTAGCGAGTTTAACTCCAGACGCAATCGCAGGAGCTCTACCGTGAATTCCATGCATTCCATAGGTATCCATATAATATGGAAAACGTGATGAACATCCTATACCGGAAATAAACACAACATCTTCTTTTTTTACTCCCATTTCTGGAAGTGCTTTTTGCATAGCACGTAAAATAACATAATCATCACAACCCGGACACCATCTTACTTCCTGATCGCTCGCGAAATCTTTAAATGTATATTCTTTAACAGTTGTTTCCATAATTATTTTACTAATTGTTTAAATTTTTCAATCAATTCAGTATTTCCAAAAGGTAGTCCTTGTATCTTATTAAATTGTAAGAATTTAAATCCATTGTGATTTATTTTTAAAACACTAGCAAACTGACCATTGTTTAGTTCACAAACCACAATTTTTTTAAATTTCTTAAGAACCTCTTCGGTATTCTTTGGCAATGGGTTTATATAATTAAATTGTGCAAAACCAATATTTGAATACCCTTCTTCATTTATTTGCTTCACCGCTGAATGTAACGAACCATATGTTCCTCCCCAACCAATAACTAATAAATCTCCTTCCTCTGCAAATTCTGTTTCTATGTCCGGTATGTAATTTTGAACACGTCTAATTTTTTCGGCTCTAATTTTAGTCATGTACTCATGATTTTCAGGCACATACGATACATTTCCAGTAACCTTATCTTTTTCTAAACCACCAATTCGGTGTTCTAATTTAGGAGTTCCTGGAATAGCCCAATTGCGAGCTAAAGTTTCTTCGTCTCTATCGTAAGGATGCCAATTATCATGATATTCTGTAACCTTATTATTCTTTATTTCTGGCATGTCATCAACCGATTGAATTTTCCAAGGGGCAGAACCATTGGCGATATAACCATCTGTTAATAATATTACAGGAGTCATATGTTCTAAAGCAAGTTTAGCTGCTTCATATGCAAAATTAAAACAGTTTGATGGTGTACTTGCTGCTAAGACTATTACTGGACTTTCTCCATTTCTGCCATACATGGCTTGTAATAAATCGGATTGTTCTGTTTTTGTTGGTAATCCTGTTGATGGGCCACCACGCTGTACATTAACAACAACAAGGGGTAGTTCAACCATCATTGCTAAACCTAACGCTTCTCCTTTTAAAGCTAATCCAGGACCTGAAGTAGTTGTTAGAGCTAAATCTCCTGCAAAGGAAGCTCCAATTGCTGATGTAATACCTGCAATTTCATCTTCAGCTTGAAACGCTTTTACACCAAAATGCTTATGTTTTACTAATTCGTGTAAAATATCTGTAGCAGGTGTAATAGGATAAGATCCTAAAAATAATTCTAATCCAGATTTTTCAGCAGCAGCTAAAAACCCCCAAGCAGTAGCCGTGTTACCCATAATAATTCTATAGGTTCCAGGAGCCATTTTTGCGGGTGCAATTGTATAGGAGTTTGGAATTAACTCCAATGTTTCAGCAAAAAAGAAACCTGCATTTAGAACTTTAGTATTAGCCTCTATTATATGTGGTTTGGATTTGAATTTATTTTTAAAGAAATCAATAGTATGTTGTTTTGGACGATCATACATCCAATAAACCATGCCTAAGGCCAACATATTTTTACTTCTAGTGATACTTTTGTTATCTAACCCCTCTACATCTTTTAAAGCTTCTTTTGTTAATGAAGTCATCGCAACTTCTATAACACGATAATTTTCAAGACTGTCGTCTTCTAAAGGATTCGATTCATATTGAGCTTTTTCTAAATTCTTCTTTGTGAAAGCATCTGTATCCACTATAATAGTATGTCCTGGTTTTACCGAATGTATATTGGTTTTTAAACCAGCAGGATTCATCGCTACTAATAAATCGACATTATCACCAGGTGTGCTTATTTCTACACTACCAATATGTACCTGAAAACCAGACACACCATATAAACTACCTTGAGGAGCTCTAATTTCTGAAGGATAATTAGGGAATGTGGCAATATCATTACCAAACATTGCTGAAGTATCAGAGAACTGTGTTCCTGTAAGCTGCATTCCATCTCCCGAATCACCTACAAATCGGATAATTACTGCTTCTAAAACTTCTTGTTGATGTTTTTTTTCTGTTGTTGCCATACCTTAACAAAGGTTAAAAGATTTAATTAAATATAAATTTCAAATATAATTTTACTTTCTAAATAGAAACATGATAAATTTCATATTTCAATCTTAAAATGATATTTAACTTTACAGAAATCATTTCTTAAAAATAAATAAATTATGGCAATTATAATAACCGATGAATGCATTAATTGTGACGCATGTATTGTGGAGTGTCCTAATAATGCAATTTATGAGCCCGATCAAGAATGGGCTTATGCAGACGAAACTGCTTTAAGTGGCACTGTTAACCTCCCAAATGGAGACGAAGTAGATGCTGACACAATGAACGACCCAGTATCTGATGAGTTTTATTTCATTGTACCAGAAAAATGTACAGAATGTAAAGGATTTCATGATGAACCACAATGTGCTTCAGTATGTCCTGTTGACTGCTGTGTGCCTGATGAAGATCATGTTGAAACTGAAGATGCTTTATTAGAGAAAAAAGCTTGGTTACATAAAGAATAATTTTTCAAATCTCTATTTTAAGAATTAGAGTTACTTATTTTTCGTATTAATTTTAAACGTTCAACACCCTAAGTAATTATACGTAGTTAAATTGAGGATTTCATACTATATGAGGTTCTCAATTTTTTTTAATTTCTCCATCACATGACAATTATCATAGTCTATACCTCATACTTCATTTAATTTTATTGAAAATTTATTTGAACGACCTATAGGTTTTACTCAATAAAAGAATCTTGTTATGGTCTACACAAAATTAGAAATTTCACAAAGCGTACTTACAGTAGTTTTTTTGTGAATTTCATTTTATTTAATAAGATAACATTATTATGAAGAAAAAATTTCCAAAATTAATTTGTGATGCCAATGAGGCGGTTGCGAAGGTTGCACATAAAACCAATGAGGTCTGCGCAATCTACCCAATTACTCCAGCATCACCAATGGGCGAACACGTAGACGTGTACAGCTCAAAAGGACAGAAAAACATTTGGGAGAATGTCCCCAGAATTGTAGAAATGCAGAGTGAAGGTGGTGCTTCTGGTGCTGTTCATGGTTCGTTACAAGCAGGTGCTTTAACAACTACATTTACAGCGTCTCAAGGATTGTTGTTAATGATTCCTAATATGTATAAAATGGCAGGAGAGTTGTTACCATCGGTAATTCATGTAGCAGCAAGAACAATTGCAACGCATGCATTATCAATCTTTGGTGATCATTCGGATGTTATGGCAGCTAGACAAACAGGATTCTCCATGTTATTTAGTGGTTCTGTACAAGAAGCGCAAGATATGGCGTTGATTTCTCAAGTTGCTACATTAAAATCGAGAATACCATTCATGAATATTTTTGATGGATTTAGAACCTCTCACGAGATTTCTAAAATTGATGGTATTACTGATGATATTATTAAGGACATGATGCCAGAAGATGAAATCATGGCTCATAAAAAAAGATCATTAGATCCAGATAATCCTGTAATAAGAGGTACATCTCAAAATCCAGATGTATTCTTCCAAGCAAGAGAAGCTGCAAACCTTTATTATGATAAAGTTCCTGGAATTGTTGAAAAAACAATGGATGAGTTTTACAAACACACAGGAAGAAAATATAGCTTATTCTATTATGTAGGTCATCCTGAAGCAGAGAAAGTAGTAATAATTATGGGTTCTGGTCAAGGTCCTGTAATGGAAGCTGTTGATACCATGGTTAAAAATGGTGAAAAAGTTGGTGCTATTATAGTACGATTATTCAGACCATTCTCTATTAGTCATTTTGTGGATGCTTTACCAGAAACGGTTAAAAAAGTGGCTGTTTTAGACAGAACTAAAGAACCTGGAAGTGTTGGTGAACCTCTTTACCAAGATATTGTTACAGCCTTTATGGAAAGCGACAGAGCGATGCCAGAAATTATTGGTGGACGTTACGGATTATCTTCTAAAGAATTTGATCCAGCAATGGTTAAAGCTGTTTACGATGAGTTAGACAAAGAGCAACCATTAAACCACTTTACAGTTGGTATTAATGATGATGTTTCTTTCAGAAGTTTAGATATTGGAAGCAGATTACACACTGTTAAGAACACCTTTAACTGTATGTTCTACGGTTTAGGTTCTGATGGTACTGTTGGTGCAAACAAAAACTCAATTAAAATTATTGGTGAAACGACTGATAACTATGTACAAGGCTATTTTGTTTACGATTCTAAAAAAGCAGGTGCTCAAACCGTGTCACATTTACGTTTTGGCCCTAAACCAATATATTCAACATATTTAATACATAAAGCAAACTTTATTGCTTGTCATCAATTTAACTTCATTGAAAAATATGACATCTTAAAAAACATTAAA
>RCNA010000133.1_pt1 | contig 10977 bp, 8 predicted proteins | sample 2041331 | NCBI WGS metagenome assembly RCNA01 (sample SAMN09708233, study PRJNA481090) | Marine sediment metagenome, whole genome shotgun sequencing project. | reverse complement strand
AGGCACAATAATCGGCTTACCGGTGTCGACCACCTTGCCGGTGATTCCTTCTCCGAGCTTATATTTGCCTCTTTTTTTGGCATCAGAGGTGATTCCGAAGGCGACCTCTATTTCCAGTTCGCCGTTAACAGGATTTATAATGGTAACTGTGCCGTTATCCATGCCTTTTTCACTGGCAAGGGTCTCCATGACTTTTTCAAGGCAATCCTTAAGCTTAGTGGCGGAGGCCAGGTGTTTGGTAATCTCATAGAGGCAGGACAGGTTGATGAATTCAAGATTATGGTTATCGGTTTTGGCGTTTAATTTGTTATTCATATAAATTATCTTAAAACTGTTCAGAAGTAATATTGACAGCGTCCTCCTGAAATGTTACTTACACTGCTGACCGGAGGGATGGCCGAGTGGTTTAAGGCGGCGGTCTTGAAAACCGTTGAACGAAAGTTCCGTGGGTTCGAATCCTACTCCCTCCGCCAATAGTTAGTTGCAGCGTTAATCAGAGCAGTAAAAACTTCGCTATCAGCTTTGTAAATCTTTTTTTTAAGTGTAGGAGAGATGACCGAGCTGGCCGATGGTGCTCGCCTGCTAAGCGAGTGTGGGGGTTATACTCCACCGAGGGTTCGAATCCCTCTCTCTCCGCCAGCATAAAAACAGTTCGTTTTTAACTTTTCATTTTAGTTAAAAACGAACTGTTGGCTGTTGCTTCCCCGAAAGGTTCTGCAAGTAAACTTCCTACCAACCCCAGAGAAGGCTTCTTTTTACCCAACCGTTGACGCCCTTTTCGTGTTTTATTTTAACCCAGCCGTTACCCTGTTTCACTGTTTCAAAAACAACCCCGTAATAAGCTTTCGCAATTATCCGGTATTTTAGACCGGGGCCACTTCTGACGTTTATTCTTTTTCTTGTTTTCCGGTGTACTTTTACGATCATATGATTAGCCTGATCCAGGACACTTTTATGAACCCAACCCACAGATCCCTCAAAATCACTGACCTGATTCCAGTTACCTCTTCTTTTAAGCAGTTTTAAGGGAAAACCGTCTCCTAACTCCCAAAGAACTTTATAATTCTTTCCGGGACCGGAACGCATATTAATATCATTTCCCTTGATACTTAGCATTTCTGCCTGGGCGATTGAAAAATAGCTCAATAGAAATAAAAAGACCAAAAATATAGTTTTTATTCGCAAGGTCATGTCCTAAATTTTGTTAAAATATTTTTGCTTTCTTGGGGTTAGGAACGTTTTTAACAGTTCCACCAATTGTATAACCGGCAATATCGACAGAAATTGCGCCGAATCCACATCCTTCCGTCATACATCTCATACAGTTGACACATTCAAGACTGTTTGGTGATTCGTTAAATTTTATCTCAACGGGACAAACAGTATGGCATTTTCCACATTTTGTACATAAATTATCGTCTAATTTGAGGCGGATTAATTGATATCTGCTAAAAAATGAATAAAAGGCGCCCAAGGGGCAGGTTGTCCTGCAAAAGGGCCGGGTGGCAACGATAGACCAGCCTATAAAAAAAGCAAGAATTATCATTTTGCTCCAGTAGAGCATCCCTATGGTTGATCTGAGATCAGGGATCAAGAGAACCATCGGGATACCGGCCTCTAGGCTGCCTGCGGGACAGAGGTATTCACAGAACCAGGGTTTACCCAAACCAAATTCATCAACTAGCACCAGGGGAAAAATTATCACAAGTAATAGCAGGGTAGCATATTTAAGCCACTTTAAATGTTCATAGATTAAAAACTTTGGTGATGGGATTTTGTATAAGATTTCCTGTAACAGTCCAAAGGGACACCCCCAGCCGCAAATAAACCGGCCAAAGACGGCTCCCAACAACCCTATGGAGCCGACCACAAAGGTTCCAAAGTAATATTGCCCTGTTTGCAGAGAAAAACGTATCCCCAACAGGAGTTGTTGTAAACTACCAATGGGACAGAAGCTCGTCGCCGCCGGACAGGAGTAGCAGTTCAGGCCCGGCGAACAGATGGCCTTCAGGGGGCCTTGGTAGATATTACGGGTTACTGGAAATCCCCAGTAACCGTTGGCAAGAAAGGTCCAGAGGATTTGGGTCCAGAATCTAATTTTTACCATTCTATTTATCCTATCCCAATACATTCAAGGCAAATCGACTTGGCCTGTTGAATGACTCTTTTGGGTTCCCCAACGGTAATTCCAAACATCCATAACAATAAAAAGATTGCAATCAGTATGAAAGGAGCCTTTCTGGTCTTTATATTTTTCTTCATTTCTTCATTAAAATTAAGCGGTTATTTTTTGATAAAAGACGGCTTTGGTTAGGAATGGTTAGCTCAGTTTGTAAGCAGGCTTACCAGTCTGTCAAGGTCATCACTGGAAAAATATTCTAGCTCTAGCTTTCCTCGGGGTCCGTTTTGAACAATTTTTATCTTGGTGTTGAAATGATTAACCAGCTGATTGGTCAAGGCCTTACAGTACTGGGGCTGAAGTTCATCCTCCGCTGATTTTTTAAGCGATTTTTTGGGTGTTTTTTTGGCCTTGTGATGTTTACAGAGCTTTTCAGTTTCTCTTACTGAAAGATCCTCTTTGATAATTTTATTTCTGATTTCTTCCATTACCGCAGGGTCGTCCTTTAAGCGGAGAAGTACCCGGGCGTGTCCTTCCGAGAGTGTTCCACTGGAGACGTCATCCTGAATCGTTGCAGGAAGCTGTAGTAATCTTAAAACGTTCGTGATCGTTGATCTGCTTCGGCCCACTTTTTTGGAGACTTCCTCCTGGGTACAGCCAAACTCTTTAATCAGGCGCGAATAGGCATTGGCCTCTTCAATCGGATTTAGATCATGGCGCTGGATGTTCTCAATCAGCGCCAGTTCAAGGTTCTCATCTTCAGCGGTAGAGTTCATCATAACCACCGGGACTTCTTCTTCCCCGGCCATGAGGGCCGCCCGTAAGCGCCTTTCCCCTGCTATCAGGTTGTAACGGTTCCCCTTTACCTTTGAAACCAGTAACGGCTGGATAACGCCATGCTCCTTGATGGATTCTGCCAGCATGGTGAGTTTTTCTTGGTCGAAATATTTTCGGGGTTGGTCGGGGTTGGGTTTTATTTTGTCAATATCGCAGAGGAAAAAACGGTTGTCATCATCATCTAAGGTACCTTGAAGCAGGGCGTCTACTCCCCTGCCCAACACATTTTTAGTAACCATTATTGCACCGCCAGTCGGTCTCTTTCCAAAAATTCATTTCCCAGTTTGAGGTAGGCCTTGGCTCCGGTGCTTTTACGATCATACTCGAGGATCGTTTGACCGTGGCTTGGGCTTTCACTGAGTCTTACATTACGGGGGATTATAGTCTTGTATAACTGATTTTTAAAATGGTTTTTAACTTCCCGGGAAACCTGGTGGGTGAGCCGGTTTCTTTTGTCAAACATTGTCATCAGGAGGCCTTCAATGTAGAGGCCCTGGTTAAGAGTTTTTTTGACTCTCCTGATGGTGTCAATGAGCTGTGCCAGACCTTCAAGAGCAAAATATTCACACTGCATTGGAATTATTACTGAATCAGCGGCGGTTAAACCGTTTATAGTCAAAAGTCCCAGGGATGGGGGGCAGTCAATTATAATATAATCAAAGTCTTTTTTGATTGATCTCAACAGGTTCCTAAGCTTTTTTTCGCGATTTTTCAAAGAGATAAGTTCAATCTCCACTCCCACCAGGTCAATTGATGAGGGAATGATAAACAGATTTTTGGAGTTTGTCTTACGAACGCAGTCTTCGGCACTCATCTTGTCCACAAAACAGTGGTAGAGGTGTTGCTCACCCGAAGATCTGAATACTCCGACCCCGCTGGAGGCATTTCCCTGGGGGTCGGAATCCACCAATAATACTTTTTTTCCCCGATTTGCAAGCACAGCAGCAAGATTAAGGGCCGTAGTTGTTTTGCCAACCCCACCTTTCTGATTAGCCAGGACAACTGTTTTAGCCGCTAAGTTTTTCTTCATTAGTTAGTCACCTGTTATATTGTTGCTTGATTGGAAAATATTATACTATACTCGCAAATACTCGTATATATTTTTCTATGTTTCACGTGAAACATTATGTCTTCCAAGGAACGGGAATGTACGTTCCTAAGGTGAGCAGAATGCGTTTAACCGATATTTTGATTGTGGGGAGTGGGATAGCAGGGTTGTCTTTTGCGCTCAAGGTCTCCAGGTTTGCCAGGGTGACTCTGGTTACTAAAAAGGCCAAGGTTGATACGGCTACCAACTTGGCCCAGGGTGGGATCGCAGCGGTTCTGTCAGGTAAGGACAGTTTCAAGCTGCATATGGAGGACACTTTGGGTTCTGGTGCTGGCTTGTGTGACCAAGAAGTTGTTGAACTGGTGGTTCAGGCTGGTCCGGAAATGATTCAAGATCTGATTGATTTTGGAGTGGATTTCCGCAAAGGAAAAGACGGCAGGGGCTTGGATTTGGGAATGGAAGGGGGACATTCAGCCAGAAGAGTGGCCCATTCTTTTGACTTAACCGGGAGCGAAATCGAAAGGGCACTCCTTGATCAGGTGGAAAAAAACCAAGCCATAGAGGTTCTTGAGGATCATATGGCAATAGATCTGATAGTGCAGTCTAAGTTGAAGGATCAGGGGAAAGCCGGGGAAGAGGATCGCTGTTTGGGGGCGTATGTCCTGGATCGGGAAACCGGTGAGGTGCAAACCTGGCGAGCAAAGGTGACCGTGTTGTGTACCGGCGGCTGCGGAAAGGTCTATCTTTATAGCACCAATCCCGAAATAGCCACCGGTGACGGAGTCTCGATGGGGTATCGGGCCGGGGCTGAGGTGGCAAATCTTGAGTTTGTCCAGTTTCATCCGACCTGTTTTTATAACACCAATATAAATAATTTTTTGATTTCAGAGGCGGTGCGGGGCGAAGGTGGTATTTTAATAAACAGTAAAGGGGTTGCCTTTATGAAAAATTATGATCCCCGGGGTGATTTGGCAACCAGAGATGCGGTTGCCAGGGGGATCGATGCAGAAATGAAGAGTAGCGGGGAAGACTGTGTATTCTTGGATATTACCCACAAAGATCGAGATTTTCTGATAAACAGATTTCCCTCTATCTATAAGACCTGTAAAAAATATGGGGTGGATATTACCAAGGATCCCATACCGGTTGTGCCTGCGGCCCACTATATGTGTGGTGGGGTCAAAACGGATACTTTTGGTAAGACCTCGCTCAAAAATTTATTTGCCCTGGGCGAAACGGCCTGTACGGGTTTGCATGGTGCCAATAGACTTGCCAGTAATTCACTTCTGGAGGCGGTGGTATTTTCCAATCGTGCCTATCAGTGGTTGAAGCGACACTGGGATGAGCTGGAAACCCTTGAGGATTTGGAGATTAAAGACTGGCGTCCGGGATCTGCGGTTACCATCAAAGAAAATATTCTAATAAGTCACAACTGGGATCAAATCAGAAGGTTGATGTGGAATTATGTGGGGATAGTGCGGAGTGAAAAGAGACTGGATCTGGTCAAGCGAAGACTTGAGCCGATTTTGACAGAAATTCGGGAACATTTTGATGATTACCTCTTAACCCCTGATTTGGTTGAACTCAGAAATATAGCGGTTATCGCGGAGTTGATTGTCACCAGCGCCTCCATGAGAAAGGAATCAAGGGGATTACATTACACTCTAGATTATCCCCAAAAAGATGATGACAATTTTCTGGTTGATACGGTATTAGTCAAAAAACGGGGGGAATGACCACCGGCGCAATTACACGCCAGTTGTTTGATGTACGTTCCTTAGCGGCAGGAACCCCCCAGTAGGGCGGCTCCTGCCTTTAAAGACAGTTTTTCCTTATTCAGGAATGATTCTGACGGCACCTTTATCCGCCGAGGATGCAAAGTGCGCATACGCCCTTAAGGATGCTGAAACCAAACGCTCGCGGTTGGGAGTAAAGGCATCCTTGCCACGAGCCTCCTCCAGAACCCTTCTTTTTGCCAACTCTTCAGCATTTATCCGCAGTTCTATGGTGCGCTTAATGATATCAATATCGATGATGTCGCCATTTTTGATCAGTGCAATGGCTCCTCCATTGGCGGCCTCGGGGGAGACATGACCAATGGAAAGCCCGGAAGTACCTCCAGAAAAACGTCCATCGGTGATGAGAGCACAGTGCTCACCGAGGTGAATCGATTTCAAGTAGGAGGTGGGGTACAACATTTCCTGCATTCCAGGGCCACCTTTAGGGCCTTCATAGAGGATGATAACGATATCACCGGCACTGATATCACCATTTAAGATAGCCTCGCAGGAATCATCCTGGGAGTGATAGACCTTGGCGATGCCGCTGAATTTGAAAATAGCGGGATCAACTCCGGCCGTTTTGACGATGCAGCCGTTTTCAGCAATGTTGCCGTAAAGTACCGCCAGGCCGCCATCCTTACTATAGGCATTAGCTAGATCCCGGATACAGCCACTTTGCCGGTCTTGATCAAGCTCCGGATAGGTGGTTGCCTGTGAGGCCATTACCAAATTTCTGCCGCAATCTCCGGGGGCGCTTTTATAGAGAGTGATCGCCTTCGGAGAACAGTCTGGGTTCATTATATCGTATCTGGAAAGGGCCTCTTCCAGGGTGAAACCCTCAACCCGTTCGACCGAGCTGTCGAGCATCCCGGCCCGGTTAAGCTCGGCAAGAATTCCCAAGATACCACCGGCTCGATTGACATCCTCAATGTGGTAGCTGGAGCTCGGGGAAACCTTGCAAAGGTTGGGAACCTTTCTGGACAGGGAGTCGATGTCTTCCATGGTAAAGGCTACCCCGGCCTCATGGGCGATTGCCAGCAGGTGAAGCACGGTATTGGTGGAGCCTCCCATTGCGATATCCAGGGACATGGCATTTGTGAAGGCGCTCTTGGTGGTAATTGATCGCGGTAAGACTGAGTCATTGCCGTTTTCATAAAATTCTTCACACATGGTAACAATTCTTTGGGCAGCTGCTTCAAAAAGGGTGTAACGATTTGTATGGGTTGCGACCACGGTGCCGTTTCCGGGAAGGGCAAGGCCCAGGGCCTCGTTGAGACAGTTCATGGAGTTGGCGGTAAACATCCCGGAACAGGAACCGCAGGTGGGGCAGGCAGCCTGTTCTATCGCGCTGATCTCCTCGTCCGAGACCGATTTATCTCCCGCAAGAACCATGGCGTCAACCAGATCATAGGACTTGTCCCCTATCTTACCGGCCTCCATGGGGCCTCCAGATACAAAAATTGCTGGAATGTTTAGCCGCATCGCCGCCATAAGCATTCCGGGAGTAATTTTATCACAGTTGGAGATACAGATAATACCGTCTACCTTATGGGCATTACACATATATTCAACACTATCAGCGATCAGTTCCCGGGAGGGAAGTGAATAGAGCATCCCGTCATGGCCCATGGCGATTCCATCGTCAATGGCAATGGTGTTGAATTCGGCTCCAAATGATCCCTGGGCCTCAATAATTTTTTTTACCTCTTGTCCGATGGAGTGTAAATGAACATGGCCGGGAACAAATTGGGTAAAAGAGTTGACAATGCCGATAACCGGTTTGCCGAGCTGTGCTTCTGTCATTCCGTTTGCACGCCAAAGAGCTCGGGCACCGGCCATGCGGCGACCTTCAGTGGTGATAGAACTCCGTAGTTTAGTGACCATTGGGATCCTCCCTGTTTTTTTTATAAAAGCTAAGGAGCGTACATTCCTGTTACTCAGGGACGGGAATGTAGGTTCCTAAATGTTATTTAAAAGGTTGATTGAGTGTACCGATTGAAGGTGATATAATATCCGTTATGTTAAAATATACAATAAGGGAATTGGATCAAAATAATCTGTCACCAGTTTCCCTTAATTTTGTTCTTCTTCAGGGCATTGGCATTGGATCTATAAATAATTAACGGGTGAAAATATGAAGCAACAGGAAATAGATTATTGGATAACCACAATGTTGAGAAAACACAAACGGGTCTCCGATTTGAACTTTACTGTTGGGAAACCGATGCAGGTAGAAAGCGACGGGGTGATGATTCCGGTGGAGGTGTATCCCCTGGTGGAGAAACTGACTTCCTTTCAGACTGAAGTGGTGGCCTTAAATTTGATCGGCAATAACCGCCGACTTCTCAACGAACTGGTTACCAAGGGTTCATGTGATCTCTCTTATTCGATCAATAAGGACAACCGCTTCAGGGTCAATATTTTTTCTCAAAAAAATCAATATTCGATTGTGTTGCGGAAGTTGGAAACCGAGATACCTTCAATTAAAGATTTTAACTTCCCGGAGGCATTCACCAAGATGGCGAATGAGCTCAACGGCCTGATTCTGTTCACCGGGGCAACCGGCACTGGAAAGACAACCAGTATGGCCGCTATCCTCAACCGAATAAACAGTGAAAGAGCGGTTCACATCGTTACCCTGGAGGATCCCATAGAGTATATCCATCCCCACCGAAAGGCTACCTTTAACCAGAGGGAGATGGGGGATGATTTTGATAACTTTCCCAATGGCTTGCGGGCAGCCCTCAGGCAGGCACCCAAGGTAATCCTGGTTGGTGAGATACGTGACAAGCAAACCATTGAAATTGCAATGACGGCGGCGGAAACCGGTCATGTGGTTTTCTCAACCCTCCATACAATTGATGCGGGTCAGACCATCAATAGAATTCTGGGTATGTTTGAAAAGGATGAACAACCCCAAATAAGGCATCGTCTCGTAGATACGGTGAAGTGGATCGTCAGCCAGAGACTGCTGCCGCAGATCGGTGGTGGTCGGGTGGCGGCCATGGAGATTTTAAACACGAGTTTGCGTATTAAGGACTTGATTTTAAACGGCGAGTCTGAAGAGAAGACATTTTATAATGTCTTAAAGGATAGTGTTTCATATGGAATGAGGACCTTTGATCAGCATTTAATGGAACTTTTTGAGCAGGGGCTGATAACCGAGGAAGCGGCAATGATTTACTGTTCTCACCGCAGTGAAATTAAGCGAAGCCTTGATACTATCAAGTCGGCTCGAGGTGAAAAAACCTCTGATATTAGTGATTTAAAAATGGAAGAGGAGGAAAAGGCCAATACGTTAAGGAGGTAGACCTGTTGTGAGGATATCAGCTCGATGATAATTCGGCGTTATTTTTCAGCGGAGATGACATTTAAATAAAAAGAGAAGGGGTGCCTGGAATGCATCCTACACGGCTGTTAAGGAATGGGAATGTACGTTCCTTGAAGCGTTTGGAGAGATATCTATGATAGACAGTTGTCCCCACTGTATGCAACAACTCCGAATCGGAGCCTCGCATAAGGAAAAAATACAAAAGGCAATTGCCGGATTGCAGCCTGGCAAGCGTTTGACCATAAAATGTCCCCACTGTAAGCAGGGAATTTCTCTCGAAAATACCAATGGAAACGGGCAGAGCTTGGATGGCTCCGATCAACCTAGGGCTGGCAGTGGTCTCCAACCGCCTTCACCTCCTGATCTTGATTGGTTGCGAGATGAAAGTTTTGTTGATGAGGGCGCAGAGGAGGACGTGCCGATGGCCCTGGTTCTCTATCCTGAATCAAATGATCGTGAAAGGGTAGTTGAAGCCTTGGAAACAGTTGGTTATCGGGTCATCTGTGATTCAACAACTGCGGAAGCTCTTGATAGGATGAGCTTTATTAATTTTGCTTGTGTGATTCTACACAGCAATTTTGAAAATAAGGGCCTGGAGGAATCAACCTTTCATGAACATCTATGTGGGATGATCATGCAGCAGAGGAGGTATATCTTCTACATTCTTATCGGTCAGGAATTTAACACTTTATATAATATGGAGGCCCTTTCCAAAAGTGCCAATCTGGTGGTAAATGAAAATGATTTAAAATACCTGGATGTTATACTCCGCCAGTCAATTCCGGCCCATGAAACCCTGTTTGGCAACATTATGGAAGAGATGGCGGCATACGGTAAAAAGTAAGGTTTAAATCTTTCTAAAGGCCGTCGTGAAAATAATTATTTTATGGAGGAAATGGTTGTTTTTAGCAGATAACTCTGGTATTAGAACAGGTTTAAGTGTTTTTTGTATTCGGAAAGTAGTATTTGGATAAACCCTAACAACTTAATTGAAACCGGCCGGTAGCAATCGGTCAATTGAGGAACGGCAACCCATGACTAATGATGGAACCCAGCCTGCTCAGGCTGCAACAGACAATGGAAGCGAGGAGATGAGTTTTGCAGAACTCTTCGAGCAGGAAGACAACAATACAGTTATCAAAGTAGGAGACGTTGCTATCGGCACAGTTGTTGATATCGTCAACGATCATGTTTTGATTGATGTTGGTGATAAAGCTGAAAGCTATATTTCCCTCTCCGAATTTCGTCACGAAGAACCTGAACGTGAAGTTGTCGTCGGTGATGAATTTGAGGTCTTCATCGAAAAGCGAAAAGATGAAGGTGGTCTGCTCCTCTCCAGAGAAAAAGCCATTGCCATAAAAGTATGGGAACAAATTGCTAAGATTCAAGAAGAAGATGATACCATTGAGGGTAAAATCGAAAGCAGGGTCAAGGGCGGTATGTCAGTAGACATCGGGGTACCCGCGTTCCTTCCCTACTCCCAGATTGATCTTCGTCCTGTCAAGGATCTTGATGCGCTCGTTGGCGAGTTATTTGAGTTTAAAGTACTCAAGTTTAACCGAAAAAGAAATAACGTGGTTATTTCCCGCAGAGCGATTCTGGAAGCCAACCGAGCAAAACTTCGTGAAAAAATGCGCACCTCTCTGGTGGAAGGCCAGGTTATCAAAGGGGCGATTACCAATATTACCGATTACGGTCTTTTTATCGATCTTGGTGGAATGGACGGTCTCTGTCATATCACCGATCTTTCTTGGGGACGTGTTTCACATCCTGCCAAGCTCTACAAAGTTGGTGAAGATCTCGAAGTTAAAGTTCTCAAGTACGACAGAGAGCACGACCGTGTATCCCTTGGTGTTAAGCA
>RCNA010000132.1_pt1 | contig 11108 bp, 8 predicted proteins | sample 2041331 | NCBI WGS metagenome assembly RCNA01 (sample SAMN09708233, study PRJNA481090) | Marine sediment metagenome, whole genome shotgun sequencing project. | reverse complement strand
GAATGGCGATGAGGCAAGTTGTTATTTATAGCAGCCAGTTCATTGATTGTCCGACAGTCTGCTAGTGCCTCGTATCTCTTGAAATGTCGAAAAATTGCGCCGGGATTTGGTGTGCCGGCAAGGCGTGATCGTTCAGGGTTTACACGGTACTAGAATGATGGTGTCTCTTGCTCTTCCGTTGAGCCGAAATCAAAGTCACACAGATCGAAAAAATTACGCATCAGTCGATAGGTTATTCCCCACAAGGGGGGCTGAAGCGGATCCAGAAGGTCAACTACAGGATGAGTGCGTTGCTCTCCATGATAAAAAAACTCTCTGCGCTGGTGACGTTGAGGCTCCAGAAGCGTCGTCAGTGGGCACCAGAAAGTTGTCGCAACTTCGTGGTTCGGTTGTAGCTTTGCCGGCTCAAGAAGCTGATAAACAAAACAGGACACCAGCACCGGCATGGTCGCACCATAGAGGTCGTTGAGACGGCCGAGGTATCGGGCCTGATCAAGAGACAGGGCGAGTTCTTCAAGGGTTTCACGCTCGGCGGCTTGTTGTGGTGTCTCACTTTTAGTATTAAGACGTCCGCCAGGAAACCCGATATTCCCGGACCAAGGATCTCGATCATGTTCCGCGCGAATAATAAAGAGGACTTCTGGAGAAAAGGAACCTTCTCTGAGGAGCATAGTGACTGCAGCGTGGCCGCGTTGGTCGGAAATCAGTATCTCAGGGCGATGGTTTGCCAACTTCTCTGAGATCTTTGCAAGATTTAGATTCTTAGAAGTCGTCATGAGCGTCGTGAGGGGGTTATCGTGCATTGGATTAAAGCACGGCTTTGCTGCCGTCCCGTCAATCTGTTGTGTAGTGCTCTTTCTTTTTCTCAAGTTCTGTTGCGTAACGGGCCAGAACTGCACGGCGAGTGAGCATGAAAAGCACATGCTGTGGATCGTCATAGGCAACGACCGGAATCTCTTCCAGGCCACGGCTGGAAAGCTTGCGCATTACTTCCGTTAAAGATTCGTCTGTGGTTGTTGTGATAACGTGAGAAACGGCGATATCTCTGGCCAAAACCAGACTGGGGGGAAGATCCTCTGCCAGGATTCTACGAATGTCATTGATAGAGAAGATGGCGGTCATGCGCATGTCGTCATCAACCACGGGATAGTAAGCACATTCGGCATTGGCAATCAGCTTAAGGACCTCAGGCAAGGGTAGGCCCTCGTGAATTAAGGTTGGTTTTCTGCCGTGTTCGTGTAGATCCTCGACCCGGATGCCTTCGAGAACATCGACGATAAACTCACCGAGGTGAACCGGTGAATCGATGCGGCTTTTAACCTGTTTCTGATAAATCGAATTGCGTGGGTAAACGATCATGGCCACAGTGCAGACTAGCATCAGTGGTGCTATGAGGCCGTAGTTACCCGTCAGTTCACTGACCATGATCAGAGTGGCAATCGGGGTGTTGGAGACGCCAGAGAAAAACCCGGCCATGCCGATCAGAACATAAGCCCGCGGGTCATGGACCATGGCTGGGAAGAGTAACTCGGCAGATGCGCCAAAGGCACCGCCAAGCATGGCCCCGATGACCAGGCTGGGGGCAAAAACACCACCGGAGCCGCCGGAGGAGATTGTCAAGCTGGTGGCGATAATCTTGGCGAAGGCAACAATCAACATGACCCAGAGGGCCACTTTCCCATACAGGGCGGCTTGCACCAGGCCGTAGCCTGAACCGAGGACTTGAGGGACCGCCATAGCCAACAGACCGAGTAGAAGTCCGCCGACTGCAGGTTTCAGCATAACCGGGAAATCCCACTCTTTGAAAAGATGCTGGGCACCGTAGAAACACTTAACATAAAGCTTGCCGAGGGCGGCGCAGGCGATGCCAAGCAGCAGGAAGAAAATGAGCTCACGGGGATGTTCGAAGCTGAATTGCGGAGTGTCCAACAGTGGCTTCCACCCGGTGGTGGCGCCAAACAGGGAGAAAGCCGTAATTGAGGAGATAATGGCCGGGATCAGCCCTTCATGCTCAAATTCAGGGTTTTTATAAAGAACCTCGACAGCAAACAGGGCGCCGCCCAGAGGCGAGCGGAAAGTCGCGCCAATACCACCAGCCATTCCGGCCAAAAGCAGTATCCTGCGGTCGGCAGAGGTTAGTCTCAATTTGCTGGCAATGAACGATCCGAAACCTGCACCGATCTGTGCGATCGGACCCTCGCGACCGGCTGAGCCGCCAGTGCCGATAGTCGCCATAGAGGCGAGGCCCTTGATGATCGGGACGCGGCCCCTGATGATACCGCCTTTGTTGTGAAAAGCGTCGATTGCGGCATCAGTGCCATGGCCTTCGGCTTCAGGTGCATATTTGAAGACGAGAAAGCCGGAGATTAAACCGCCGATAATTGGTATCAGAAAAAGGAACCAGCGATGATCCATCGCAAGGGTGTCAATCATCTTGTCACCCATGGCTAAGACCGCTTCTGCGCCCTCTTGCGGAGGATGATAGCCAGCCATATTATTGAGAAAAAGATGCTCAATACTGTTAGTGGCGAAGTAAAAAAGGACAGCGGCGCTACCGGTGACCAGGCCGACCAGAACGCTGAGAATGACAGGGCGCGTCAAGAGTCGCCAGTCGATTTTTTTCAGATTGTCGAAGATAAGATTAAGGTTGGCCACAGTTACAGAACTTTGTCTCTTTGTAGAGTTTTACCTGATTACAGGTGGTCTAGTGGTCTCAATGGAAGAGTTACCGAAGACAGGATGGTTTCAATATGGGTTCTATCCTCACCACTCAGGGAGTGGCAAATTTCTTCAAAAAGAAGTCAGCTTCGATCCGGTATGGATTTGACGAGCCTTGATCTGGTGAATTAATAGCGTTCCGCCCGTCTCTGTAGCTCGATTTTGATTTTATCGACCCACTCAGTATCGACCAGTTTGACTTTTTTCAGGAAGCCGTAAGAAATTAAGTGACTACCTTCACTGGTCTTCATAAATGAGCAGACCATGAAGTTTGAAAAATCGACTTTTCGCCAGATCCGTTTCTGCATTTCTTCTGAAACGGGATAGCTCTGCTCAAGTTCGGCGAGTAAGAAGGCTTGATGATCTTCAATTTTCGGGTTTGTGTAATTGAGGTAAACCAGTCCGACAACCAGGAGAAAAACTACAATACGTGTAAGCATGACTATCCAGGCTCCTTTGATGTTAAATATTAATGCAGCACAGGATAACGCAAAAGCGTATTGATGAACAGAGTTTACGTCTCTCATTTCTCAGTAATTTCGTCTTGAGAAATGTGAGCAGCACTCGTTGGATAATATTCAGGGATGGATAGGGGGGGAAACAACGCTCCTATCCAGATTCTGCACTAAATACCGATTCAAACTAACGAACCGTTGCACCGAGTTCGACCCGGGCGCGATAGACTGTCTCCTGGTCCGGTGCTGCCGTAATGTCCGGTTCTTTCAAAAAAATCCTTTCCTGGGCCAACTGACCCTCTTCTATCAGGAAATTCTTCGCCGCCAGTGCCCGTGCCTGAGCGAGTTCAGCCAACTGGTCCTGAGTGACCGGTGTGTTAGCGTAGATAAGCTTTTCCATTTCGGCTTCTGGTAGTTTTTTCGTCATGCCAATAAAATTGCGTGGCTTTGGAAACTTTGCCTTGCGGTAGACCTGCCAGAGGTAGTCAGCATATTCCTCAACAGGAATGGTCACATCCTCTTCTTTGGCCCCCTCGGGCAGTTCCTCTTCTTTGATAAGATCAAGGTACTTGAGACGCTTGGTTTGTTTGGTAAGTTGTTGCTTGCGATAACCTTCGGCATCATGGTCCGGATCGATAAATCCACTGACTTCAACTTCCAGACTCGGCCGATCCACCAGGGCTTGTGCCATACGCTGTAGTTTGTCTTTTTCTGTGGTGCTTAGTTGAGCAGAACCGTGCTCAAAGCTGATGTTGCTGAAGTCCTCACCATCACCACCACCGAGCAGGGCGCCGAGCAGAGCAAATGGAGACGTCGCAGCTTTGACCAACAGGTTTTTGACGACTGTCCAGACCACCCCGGAAATACTGAACTGTGGATCATCAAGACTGCCAAACACTGGTATGTCGAGATGAATCTCGCCGTTGCCATCCTTGAGCAGGGCTACGGCCAGATTGACCGGCAAACTGATGGCTTGTTCGCTTTCAACCGCTTCGCCGAAGCTGAACTGGTCAAGGAACACTTTGTTGCTGGCCTTGAGTTGGTTGTCCTCGATGAAATAATCAAGCGCCAGGTTCAATTTACCTTTTTCAATTAGGTAACCGACGAAATTACTTGAATAGGGTGATAACGGGCTCATCTCGATATCACGGAAGCTTAAGCTGATATCGAGAGAGAGTTGATCGGCAAGTGGATTGACGGTTCCGCTGATGTTGAGTGGTGACTGATCACGCAGGTTGCCGCGCAAGTCAACCTCTGCCCGAGAATCCGCAGCAGAACTTAGCCCATCGATCCGCCCTCCCAGTTCACGCATATCGACATGAAAGGGTCGAGGTAGATGACGGTCGGTGAAGTCGACCTGGCCACCTTGCAGAACGATCTTACCGATAGTGATGTCAGACGGTTCGGTACTCGTCGCCTCCGCAGATTCTTCTATCTTTTCCGCAGCTTGGTCTGTTTCTTCAGCGGTTACTGCAGCTTCCTCGTCTGACCCGTTGCGGAAGGCTTCAGTCAAATTCAGGCGAGCCTCTTCATCGATCAGAATCTTGGCGAAATAATCGCTGAGAGTGATGGAACCAATCGCAAGAGTTAAGGGGGTCAGATCTCCCTTGATTCCGGCAATCTGCAGGCTATCCCATTTCAGCAAATCCTCTTTGTGGGTGCCGTCAAGCAAGTGCATACGACTGACGCCGAGGTTGCCGTCAAAGTCGACCTGCAACGATTTACCTACAGGGAGCACGGAAGCATTCAGGCGCGCATTCAGGGAGCCGTCGGCCAGGATTAGGTTGGCTTGTTCTGCGATATAGGGTGACACGGTTGCCAGCGGCAGATTCTTCAGCCTGGCTGAGACAAAGCTTTCCTGGTCCGAGAGTGAAGTCGAACCTTTCAGCTCAACCTGGCCCTTGTGCTGCAGGGTCATGCTGAAGGTGAAGGGGCTTTTGGTTTTCTCCGGTGCCGCCAGATTGCTGATGGCCAGAGTCAGGTCGTTGATCTCGATCCTGGCCGGGGTTGCTGGTTGCTTGTCATGAAAGACAATGTTGAAATTGTTGATGGCAAGATCACCAACGTGATAAGTGAAGACCGGTCCTTCTGACTCTGTTTGTGACTCAGGCTCCGCGTTGGAGGTTTCCGCAAGTTTGGCCAGAATCGGAAAGTTACGAGAGATGAAAGACCATTCACCGTCGCTGTCTCTGGAAAAGTTGGCCTGGGAATCCGTAACATTAATCGAATCAATCCCCAGACGGTTCTCCGCCAGATTAAAGCCCAGCCCTGTGATGTCGAACTGACTGATGCTAATGCCCTCCTCGTCGTTAAAAGCGCCATAAAAGTCGCGCACGGCAAGCTTGCCATTGCTGATTAATAACGTTTGCTCGGGGTTGATCAGAAGGTTTGCTCCCAGCTCCAGAGTGCCACCGAAGGGTTTGTTGTAGACATCCTGATAGTAGGGCTTATATGCACCCAGAGGAATATTGTGCAATTCGGTCTGCAGTGCCAGGGTGAACGGGTCGAGCAGGAAATGGCCACTGACTTTGACACTCTCATCCCGGTCTGTTTTCAGGGAAAGGTTGAGGGGGATGCCCTGTTTCCCATCAAGGGCGAAGTCCCTGATGTCGATATTGATTTCCTGTGCCACCGTTTCGAAGCCTCCGACTGGGAGACTGTCTGCGAAGACAACGGAACCGTCGTGAATCTCGATTGCATCGACCAGGAGCTTGAACGGAGTGGCCTCTTTGGCGTTCTCCTCAGGCGACTCTTGCGTTTCTTGTGTTGCTCCTTTCTGCGCCATACGGGCGTGATTCCATTCGCCCTGACTATCTCGTTTGAGTTGAACCTCGAGATTGTAAATGCGTAAGGCAGCGAGATGCAGCTTTTGATTCAGTGGCTGTGACGGGGCAAGTTCGATTTGTAGTAGTGGCAGAAAAAAAAGCCTCTCCTGTAGCCGATCAAAAACATCAAGTGAGGTTAGATCGATTCGTCCGCTCAGCTCAAGTTCTCCGCCCGATTCAGCAGTGATTCGATAGAGGATGTTGAGGTCGAGGTTGAGTTTACCGTTGCGCAACTCTATCGGGAGATCAACTGGCACGTAGCCGAGATAGAAGGGCAGGTCTATGTTCTCCAGAACCAACCCGAACTGCATCTCTCTGTCGCTGGTAAATGGTTTCAGCTTACCTTCAAGATTAATCGGCGAGTCGTTGACGACTGCCTGGAACAGCGGTCGTGCAGGATTTTCCACCATGTAGGGGAGGTTGCCGATGGCTGGCAAGACCAGTTGCAGTTCGCGAATCGTATGGTGGACCTGTTTTTCGAGACTACTGTCAATAAGGTCTATTTGACCACCGCTTATCGAGATATTGTTAACCGAAAACCGGGTTGGTTCGTCAGTGGATTCGGCTGGCGCAGTGTCCTTCTTTTCTGGAATTAAGTCGCTGAAGTTGAAGCGGTCGGCCGCAAGCTTTTCCAGATGAATAGAGGGATTGTCGAGGCGTAGTTTATCGATTATCGGGGCTCGATGGTAAAGGGAGGACATGCTTAGAGAGACGCTCAACAGATCCCATGAAACGAATGATTTGGCCTGGTTCACATCGCTTAAATGAAGGTTGTGGACCTCAACGCTGAGGCTGAAGGGGTTGATGCTGATCGATCCGATCTCGAGGGTCCGACCGGTCTCTGTAGCGACCCAGCTGCTGGCGCGATCGCTGATCTGGCCGGGCAGAATGAGTGTGATGAAGATCAGGGCTAAAAGGAGGGTAATGCTGCTTGCCAGAATAAATCGTTTCCATGTGAACATAAGGACCAATCCTTTAGAAAAGAATGCTACCTAAAGGCTAGCATGAAAGTTGCTGGACGCAACGAAGAAGTCTGTAACTTTTAATGGTTATGCTGCACGATGATGTCAGAGTGGTTGCACAGATAATTGTAGGCGGCGAAATGAATTGTTCCTGACTCAACGGGTTTGGGGGCCGGAAAGGGGTTGATGTGTTTAAAAAGAACTTTGTTGTCTCGATCCACGACGCCGCCACCCCTTTTTGTCCACAGTTTTTGACGGCAATTCATCTCAACGAAGAGAACCTTATTGGTGTCATGACTCTCGTCTTTTTTATGCGGTTGATCTTTTAGATAGAGATAGGTTTTGACAGGGTAGAGGTAATTGCCTTCAGGTAGTCGTTGCACATCTTGGCGGTCAATAAAGAAGGCTTCTTCGTTCGTGTCGCCAAGCAAGGCCCAGCGCGGTCCTTCCATGTAGGCACAGCCAGAAAATAGCAATATAAAAAATAGCAGTCCGACCCCTCTGTACAACATCTCCAGTCTCCCCCTACAGGTTATTAGTCAATTAGTGCTGTCATATTAAATGAGTAGCAAGCTTTTAGCAATTATGTTTTGCCCGGCAGGTGAATACTCTGTCTAGCAACCTGTCGGACTAACCATGTGCTGGCTGCAAATCCGCCTGTTTGGCCCATGTTTCAGCTTTTTCGACCAATAGCTACGGCTATGACTCTCAAACGAGCCAAAACCTGTTCTCAAACAGTCAAATTTTCGCTTCAGCTCAGATAGTCCTAGAGAAAAAGCTTGACACAATTCAAACATATGTTTAAATCGTTTGTATGATTTTATGGTTTCCCCTTTTGTGGAGTCGTCACTATCGTAATGAGCCAGCCAGACACCAAACAGAAAATTCTTGGCGCAGCGGAGCATCATTTTGCCAGGGACGGCTATCATGCCACATCGTTGCGCAGTATAACCGCTACGGCCGAGGTTAACCTGGCCGCGGTCAACTATCATTTTGGCAGCAAGGAGGCTCTTCTTGAGGCAGTGATTGAGCGACGCCTGAGTCCTCTTAACAAGGCTCGCCTTGTCCAACTTGAAACCTTGTTGAGTCAATCGGAACAGGCTGGAGAAGTGCCCGCCTGTCGTGACATCTTACGTACCTTTGTCGAACCAACCCTGTCTCTGCGTCAACAGGGCTCTGATACCGAAGATTTTATCGCCTTGATTGGCAGGATACTGGCTGAGCCTCAGGGTCTGGCCATGTCAATTTTTATGCATCATATGGAGCCTCTGATGAGCCGTCTATTCCAGGCCCTTAGCGTTGCGCTGCCCGGGCAGTCGCGCGAGACGCTTTTTTGGCGAGTGCATTTTGCGATCGGTTCTCTAAGCCACATTATGCGATGTCACGACCGTCATTGCATTGTGCCTGAAGAAGTCAGTATCGATTTGCCTGCCAACGATCTGGTTGATCTCTTCCTCGATTTTGCGAGCGCTGGCATGGAGGCGACAAAATGATGATCCGTCTCGGTGCTCTCCTTCCAATACTGTTTCTGGTCGGCTGCTCAATGCATAGCCCAACCAAGGTGGAGCTGTCAGTGGAACCCCCACCGGAATATCTTGAGAATCAAGCTGTTGATGAATCCGGGCTATCGGTCGAACAGTGGTGGCAGGTTTTCAATGATGGGCAGCTCAATCTGTTGATGACCGAACTTTTCGACCAGAACCTTGAATTGACCCAGGCAATTGCACGTCTGGAGCAGGTCGAAGCAGTGTTCAAAATCACCGAGAGCGCTCAATCTCCAACACTCTCCGGCGGTGCAAGTCGCGGTCGTTCTCAACAGCCTGGCGTGGTCGGTGATTTTGTCGGCAACAATCAACAGCTGTCCCTTGCGGCCGGTTATGAACTTGATTTGTGGGGCAAGCTGGCATCGCAGAGTCAAGCGGCAGAGTTAGAGCTAACCGCCAGTCGCCAGGATGTACAAACTCTTTATTTGAGCCTGTCGGCAAGGCTGACGGATCTCTATTTCCTTGCCGTGGAACAACGTGCCCAACTGGCACTGACCGAACAATCTATTGTCTCTTTTGCTGATACGGTCTCTCGGGTTGAAAACCGTTACAACCTGGGCCTGGTCCCAGTAGTCGATATGTACCAGGCGCGCGTGAACCTGTCTGGAGCAAAAGCTGCTCGTTATCTTTTCGAGGCCGCTCTTGCCGAAGTCGAGCATGCAATCGCAGTTCTGGTTGGCCGATATCCAGAGCGAAGCCCAGATGACAGCCTGCAAAAATTACCTGATCCCCCTGGTCTCTTTGAGGCCGGTATCCCTGCTGATTTGATCAGCCAACGGCCAGATCTTGTGGCGGCTCTGCGGCGCGTTGAGGCTGCTGACGCCAGAGTTGCAGCTGCGATTGCCGATCGCTTCCCAGCAATCAGCCTGTCCGGCGGCTATGGCTCGCTTCGTCAGGATGTTACAGCAGGACTGATCAAAGGTGAATTCTGGAGTCTGCTTGGCAACTTGGCCCTGCCAATTATTGATGGTGGACGACGTCGTGCAGAAGTCGAAAGAAAGGAGGCGGCGTTGCGAGAAGCTGTCGCTGCTTATCAACAAAAAGTTCTCTCAGCTTTTCAGGAAGTCGAAGACGCTTTGGTCAATAACGTTGCGACACAGCAGCGTGTCGATTATCTCGCTGAAACAGCGATGGCAACTCAGGCAACCCTGCGTTTGACCACGGAACGGTATCTTGCTGGAATCACCGACTACCTGCCTGTTTTGACCTCTCAACGCACAGACTTTGACGTTCAAAGCCGACTGCTTGCAGCGCAACGGCAGTTGCTCGCAGATCGCATCAGTCTGGCACGCTCGCTGGGAGGAAGTTGGATGCAGGACAAAATGAATGCACGTTTGCAGATTGAAAAGGATAAGAAACAATGAAAATGAAGCGAGCCATACTGCCATTACTGGTGATCGTGATCGCCCTGGGATTGACCTTTGTTTTGCTTAAATCGCGCAAGACGCCCAAGCCTCATGAGACGCCCTACCTCGGGCCCCTGGTCGAGGTGGCGGAGTTGGTTAAAAACAACCGTCAGGTCATCGTCAGTGGTACCGGCAGCGCCCAGTCTCGATACGAAGTCGGCATAACTCCACAGGTCAAAGGCCGCGTCAACGAGCTTTCTCCGCAGATGGTTGCTGGCGGGGTCTTTCGTCAAGGCGAATTGCTCTTTGCCATCGAAGCTGTTGACTATCAGTTGGCAATAGCTCTTGCGCAGTCATCTCTGGCTCAGGCAGAACTTGAGTTGTTGCGCAATGAGAACCTGGCTGATTTGGCTCGTAAAGAATGGCAAGCACTCAACGCCAACAATTCTTTAGAACCTAATCCTCTGGTCGTTTATAAACCCCAGTTGAAAAGTGCCCGTGCACAGCGTAATGCTGCTCAGGCTAATGTCGAACAGGCCGAACTCAACCTGCAGCGGACCAGGGTTTTTGCCCCATTCAATTGCTACGTGCGAAGCGAGCAGCTCGAGATTGGCCAGTTTCTCAATGCCGGGTCACCGGTTGCGACAGTGGTTGGGGTAGACCAGATAGAAATTGTTGTACCGCTTCCCCTCGATGAGCTTATCTGGTTGCAGGTGCCTCGCAACGGCACAAAGCAGAAAGGCTCTCTGGCGAAAGTTGAACTGCAATCAGGCGGACAGACGTTTCACTGGCAGGGAGCGATAACCCGTGCCCTGGGAGAAATTGACCCGCGCAACCGGATGGCGCGCGTGGTGGTCACTGTCGAGGAGCCTTTTTCTCCGGACACAGGCGACTCGAAACTTCTGCAGGATCTCTTGCCCGGTATGTTTGTCGAGGTCCATCTACAGGGTGAAGAACTTCCTGATGTTATTGCTGTGCCACGCGGAGCACTGCACGATAACGACACCTTGTGGATTGTGGACGATGAAAACAGGTTGCATATCCGCGCGGTTGATATCCTTCGTCGCGAACGTGATGAAGTTTTGATTCGTTCTGGATTGGATGCCAGTGAAAAGATCGTTTTGACCAACCTTTCTGGCGCAGCTGAAGGCATGCTGTTGAGGCCGCAATTGCGGGAGATTAAATAATGAACGGTGCCATTCGCTGGATGGCGGAGAATCACGTCGCCGCCAACCTGTTGATGTTGGTGTTGATCGTC
>RCNA010000131.1_pt1 | contig 11111 bp, 9 predicted proteins | sample 2041331 | NCBI WGS metagenome assembly RCNA01 (sample SAMN09708233, study PRJNA481090) | Marine sediment metagenome, whole genome shotgun sequencing project. | reverse complement strand
GAAAAAGGCAAGCATTCTCTTTTTATATTGATATATTAAGCGAGGAAGGTTGTATGGGAATCGCTTCAAAAACGTGAAATTTCATTGCGGCACAATTAAATTTCTTCAATCCATGAGTGAAAAATCAACGCCCCATAATCGTTGTGAGTCTGCCGTTTCTGGACAGCAAACCATTTTCCACGGGAGAATACCCTCGCTTTTCACCTCTCATAGAGGAAGGAGCCTTTCTCCAAACCCAAGGAGGAACTGGGTTAGGGTCATCCCACAGACCTTTTTTCGCAGATTTAGCCCTGTTTTGATAATCCAACCAATCATCACAAAACTGTTCGTAGCAATACTGTTCATGCACCCAAGCATGACCGCGCTTGACCAGCAACTCGTTGATGTTTTTTTTACCCACGAAAACAATCGCTAAACAACGGTCTTCCTTATCTTGGTCGTATATCTGAAGTTTAATTTTTTTCCTATTGATTAAACGGGTTACAGTATGAGCGGCTTGTGGCCCGTGCATCTGTCTTTTTTCAGGTGTGTCAATACCGTAAAGGCTCACTTTGCACGGTGAGCCATCTAAAATAACACGTATTGTGTCACCATCCAGCACATTAACCATTGTTGCGGTCTGAAATTTTTTTGGCACCGGGAAAGTGTATACAATATTGCGGTTCTTGTTTTTTGAGCTGGAAGATGTATTGCGTTTCGAGGTGGTTCGGCTTGTTTTTTTTGATCTTGAAGAACGCTTGTTTGTTGCGTTCGCCTGATTTTGGTTTCTTGCCGTTGAATTTTTTTTGAGCGTTTCTCGAAGAAATTGCTTACTTTTTGGATTTACTCCGAGGGAGAAAGCGTTCTCAACGGAAAATATCAAAAGCGTGATCACACAAAAACTAAATATTTTATAGGGTAACATAGCGTAAGGTGATGTTCAGTTTAATGATAAGGGCGACCAACAGTCTGTGTGTTGCATGTACTTTGTCCCGTATAGAATAGTATATCCCATGTCCATTGACTTTGGCAAGCAAGCGGCTTCAAGGAAGATGATCAGACAAACCGTTCTAAAATAGGAAAAAGATAGTCCTGCCGCCAACATAATGTTATCGTAAGCAATGTCTTGGTTAAAATATGTGATGCAGTGCTGGAGCAAATTCTCAATATGAACATCCTCCTCATCCGACCTCCCCGCCCGCCCAAGGCGATCACCATCGGCGAGTTCATGTTTTGTGAACCTCTCGGTCTTGAGGCGGTCTATGCGGTACTGCGGGAGATATACCTACGGAAGCACAAGCCGGATGCGGTGGGTATAACCGCTCTCTGTATTGACGTAAATAATGTGCTGGAGCTGGCCCGTGCCGTGAAGGCGGTTGATCTTGGTATACCGGTGGTGGTAGGCGGCACCCAAGCCCAGCTTGCTCCTCATGCCTTTGCCGACCCGGCGGTTGATTACGTGATGAGTCATACTACGGCTGTCGGGCTGAATCGTCTTTTTGCCGCTTTGGCTGCGGCTGAGGGGGCTGATAACCGGTTGGTGTACGCTATCCCCGGAGTTCAGTCGGTAAGGCAGGGAATTCCTGATAAGATTCGTTTACAAAAAAACGAGTACCTCATCCCGGATAGCACCTCCACTCGTCGGTATAGGGCCAAGTACAGCTATTTCGGCTATAAGCCCTGCGCCCTGCTTCAGACCTCTCAAGGTTGCGGCAAATGCTGCACCTTCTGTCTGCGCTGGAGGATCGAAGGGGCGACTGAGGCCCATCAGGACATGAAGCTTATTTTTCAACAGATTCGTGACATCCCTAACCCGAACATCATGATTATTGACAATGATTTCCTCTGTGATGGCAACAGGATTGACGAGCTGTGTGACTTTCTCGCTCAGGAAAAGATTGTGAAAAATTTCCTCTGCTACGGCTCTGTTCACAGCGTGCTCGGTAATCGGGAAAGTGTGCGCCGGTTCGCCGAGCATGGCCTTAAGGCGGTGCTGGTTGGTTATGAATCTTTTAACCCGGCGGAATTGGCGGGCTACCATAAAAAAGCCACAGTCGAGGACAATCTGGAGGTCAGCCGCTTGCTGCGCCAATGGGGTGTGGATGTTTGGGCCTCGTTTATCCTGCATCCAGATTGGGATCATGCTGATTTTAAAATCTTTCGCCGGTACATCAAAAGGCTCGGCCCTGAAATATCCTCACTGTCACCCCTGACCCCCTTTCCGGGCCTGCCCGCCTTTGCGGAATTTCAGGATCGTCTCTTATTCGATGTGAAGGATTACGAACAGTGGAGTTTTGGCCAGGTTTCCATCCAACCGGGAAAGATGAGCCTGCGGGCCTATTACTTAGAAGTATTGCTGACCAATCTCCAGGTAAATTTTTTTATGAATAACGCGTTGTACCTTGTGCGCAGGTTCGGAGTGTTGACCCTTGTTCGCCTTGCTGTCGGGGGATTGCGGTTGAGTATGCGCTATCTGGCGACTATGTGGAAATCCGGGCAATAAAAAATATCGTAAAATTTTAATGAGGAGCAAATATGAAGTGTATTGCAAAAATTATGCTTGCCGCCATTATTTTGAGCATGTCGACAGGCCCAGCCTTAGCCAAAAAAGTGGTTAAATGGAAATTGGCCGAGACTTGGCCGTCCAATCTGATTCCCCTATCCTCGCCGCCCGCTCAAGTGGCGAAGATGGTCAAGGAGATGAGCGGCGGCACCTTTATTATCCGGGTGGAGGGTAAAGAAAAACACAAAGCCCCGCTCGCAATCTTAGATATGGTCAAGGGCGGCCAGTTCCAGATGGGTCACAGTGCTTCTTATTATTGGAAGGGCAAGGACATCAGCACGGTTTTTTTCACCACCCTTCCTTTCGGTATGACCACTACTGAACAGTATGCTTGGTTTTATTACGGCGACGGCATGAAGTATATGCAACAGGTCTATGACGGTTTCAAGGTGCTCAGTTATCCGGGGGGCAACACCGGTGTCCAGATGGGCGGCTGGTTCAAAAAGGAGATCAATACGCTGGCTGACCTGAAAGGGTTGAAAATGCGGATTCCCGGCTTGGCCGGTGAGGTTTTCGCCAGATTAGGCGTAAATGTGACCAATATTCCGGCGGGAGAGTTGTACACCTCGCTGGATCGAGGCACCATTGATGCCTTGGAGTGGGTGGGGCCGGGCATGGATATCAAGATGGGCTTTCACAAGGTCGCTCCGTATTACTATACCGGCTGGCATGAGCCTGCCTCTGAGATGCAGTTTCTAATTAACAAACGGGCCTATAATAAGCTGTCGCCGGAGCATCAGGCAATTTTGCAGACAGCCATGAAGGCGGCTTCCGCAGATATGTATTATGAAAATTTCGCCGCCAATGCGCAGGCCTGGGATCGGATGAAGACGGATTATCCTGATATCAAGATCAAGACCTTCCCGTTGCCGGTACTTAAGGCTATGAAAAAAGCAACGGATGAATTGCTGAATAGCTATGCCGCTGAGGATTCTCAGTTTAAAGAAATTTTAGCTTCCCAGCGGTCGTTCATGAAAAAGGCACGGCAGTGGTCTGTTATTTCGGATTATAATTATATTAAGACCAGTATGGAGGTTGAAGAGGTTGGGGAGAGTGTTGAAAAGTGACTTGGAACAACGCAACTTCAGTCCATAATGATCCGTTGTCAATCCTGATCAAGATTATGTTTTCCCCGTTGTTGCTTGAGTCGTCCGCGTTTTTTCTTCCCCTGCAAGCGACGTTTCTTCGCATTCTGTGAAGGTTTTGTCTTGCGTCTGCTTTTATTAATATGCAAGGCTGCTCGCAATAAGCTAATAAATCGCTGTATTACCTCCTCTCGATTGATGCTCTGGCTGCGCTGACGATCTCCGTCCAGCCGAAGGAGCCCCTGATTGTTTATCCGAGCGGCTAGCCGTTGTCTGAGCAAATATTTTTGTTCTTCAGACAAGCTCTGTGAAGCATCAAGGTCAAAACGAAGCGATACCTTGGTATTGACCTTGTTCACATGCTGGCCTCCTTTGCCGCCGCTACGGGAATAAGTGAAGGACAGCTCTGAGGCCGGAATGGTGAGAGAAGGTGTTATGAAGTATTGATCCTGATTTTTCATGGCAAAGATATCAAAAAATATTCGGCGTAATCCGTTTTTTAATATGCCGACGATAATAGAGATTAACCAGCAGGTAGAGAAAAAAATCCAGAGGCCTTCGCAGGAATTCCTTGCGCAGAACCGTTCGCTGAAGGATGGAATCAAGACTGAAGACGCTGTCATACAGCCGCCAATAGCTACGGGTCAGTTCTTCCGGGGTCATATTCCGGGGGGTATGCACGGCCTCGGTGCCGTTGTAGGAATACAGATCGTGATTACAGATTCGATCCTCCCGTAGCATCTGCACATAAAAATCCGTGCCCGGAATCGGAGTCAGGATATAAAAACGAGGCACAATAATTTTGTTGTCCCGGATAAAATTCGCTGTCCGGGCAATAGACTCCAAAGTGTCGCCGTCTGCGCCCACCACCATTTCCGTGGACACATCAATTCCGGCTTCTTGGATGGCCTTGATCATGGCGGGATATTCGGCAGGATCGACCCAGCCCTTGTCCATAGCCGCAAGGCTTTCCTTGGAGATGGATTCCAGGCCGAAGCTTAACACCCTACAGCCACTCTCTGCCGCCGCCCGGAGTAAATCAGGACGGCGGGCGATATCAATGGAGCACTGGGAGTACCAGGTCATGTCCAGCTTTTTGATCTCCTCGCAGAGTCGGAGGAGATAGGCCGGGCTGGCAAGGATGTTGTCATCCAGAAGGAGGAATTTACGAAACCCTAAGTCCCGGACATGGCGGATATCCCGCATAACCGCTTCCACAGGCCGCTGATAATAACGATTGCGGTATAGACAATGCACTGAGCAGAAAGAGCAGGATTTCGGACAGCCACGTCCGGCCTGCACCGGTAAGAAATTACCGATATTTTTATCCAAGAGCAAGTCATAGCGGGGCAAGGGAGGATCAAGCACTTCAAGCTGTTGCTCATAGCGAGGCTGGAGTTGGCCTCGTCTGTAATCATCCAGTAACTTCGCCCAGACCAGCTCGGCATCCCCGATGACGATACTATCGCAGTATTTCCCCGCCTCTTCCGGCATCAGGCTGACCATGTAGCCGCCCATGATCACGGTTTTATCACGAACCTTGAACTCCTTTGCCAGATCAATAGAACGGACAACCCCGTGTCCCATGCTGGACAGGGCGATAATATCCGCATCCGTGTCAAAGGGGATGTCCTCAATGGTCTCTAAACAGATTTCCACCTGCCAGTCCGTTGGGGTCAGGGCCGCCAACAGGGGCAAGGCCAGGCCGACAAAATAGAGCCGTTTTTTCTTGATCGGCTTGCCGTCAGTACCGTAGGGTGAGGGCTGGATAAACAGAATTTTCATATTTTACGACAGCTTAGTGCTTAGTCTGACACCTACCCTCCCCTATCCTTTCCCCAGATTGCGGATGACCTTGGCGAGATATTGCAGCGTCACCCGGTTGGAGCCTGCGAAAAGACGCAGATTTTCCGCCAAGCCGAAGCGGCGTAACAGCCTGAACATGGACTTAGGGCGAAAGGTGACTGTATAGTAGAGTTTGATGATATTCCAGTAATATCCTGAGACAGAGAGCTTGGAAGGCCGCAACACCAGATGGGCCAGATCCCATTTTTCATACTCCGACCTTGGGACGCGCAAATCCTGTTCATGGTCGGCGGCGACCGCTGTGCCCTTGAGCGGGGTGAAAGGCTGGAGGTTCACAAAGGAGAGATCCATTTCTTTCAGCCATTTTCCAAGGTTGCGAAAATCAGCACTGCTCCAGTCCATGCCGAGGATCATGGTGGCATAGCAGTCAACCTGATGCTGTGCCAGTACCGCCACCGCCTTTTCATTGATCTCCAGGCTCGATTTTTTGTTGAATCGCTCAAGGTCTTCATCCCGGCAAGACTCAATGCCCACAATAACCGCTCGCAGGCCGTTCTCGGCAAAACGGCTGATCACTTCAGGATGGGCGGCGATGAAATCCGCTCTGCCGTAGACCAAGAAGCGTTTATCCATGTTGCGCCGTTCCAGCTCGTTGCAAAAGGCCGTGACCCGCTCCGCACTCACCAGAAAATTATCATCAACAATGTATATTTCCCGCTCAGGAATCTCGGCAAGTTCCTCCATAACCTTGGTAATGGGTCGCTCAAAATACTGTTGATCCGTGATCTCCCGGCAGAAGCAAAAATTGCACTGAAACGGGCAGCCGAAGGAGGTTTTGATCAAGGCGCAGGGATTGTGAAAAAGGTAGTAATAACGATGCCTATAGCGGGCAACCTTGGAGCGGTCTGGAAAAGGATGCTGAAAGTTGGTTTCTTTGACCGGTCGCAACCTATCTTTTTGCCAGACTCCGGCCAAATCTTGAAAATCCCTGCCCGCCCCCAAGCGGAGCACTATTGCCCGAAAGGTGGTCAGCCCGTTGGCGCGGACAACCGCATCAATGCAGTTGTCTTGAAAATCATCGGGCACCACTTCGGCATGAACCCCGCCCACCACGGTAACGCAGTGCTCTGACCAGGCTTTAACTTCCCGGCACATCTTCTTGATAAGGCGAACATGACAAATATAACCGGTCACGGCGATCAGATCGGGCTGAAACTCCTCAAGCAGACCCGGCAAGGCCCGTTTCTCCAAAATCATATCTAAGATATCCACCTTATGGTTCAGATCCCCGACGCAGGCGGCGAGGTATTCCAACTCTAGCGGCTCACAGAGCATCACATGCTGGAGGCCGATGGTCTCTCGGTTGGGCTTGGGGCGGATTAGAAGGATATTCATTTTTGCGGGGGAAAGAAATGAAAGACAGGATCGTCGAGATCAGCCAGCGGACCATGTAATCATTAAAAGTTACGGCAAATATCTATAATGACCGGTAATGGGATAAGAAAATAGCACCTCCTCCAACTGCGGCCCTTGGCCGATATTATGCACGACCATTGGATTGCCGGTATGGCTATTATATTGATCCGTGACGATGCCGATGTGGGGTAAATTTCCAGGCAGCATCCAGGTTACCAGATCTCCAGGGGTGAAATCTTGCGCTTTATCCGTGACCGGAAGAACCTGACCGTTACGAGTGAAAAAGACCTGTAAGTTAGGAACACGTCTATGGTCAATATTGGTGTCTGGCCGCCTCAATCCCCAAATCTTTTGAGATGGATACGATGAAAAATTCTTTTTCATATCATTATGAACCAACTCCTGAAGGTTAACACCCGCTTTCCTGTACGACCTGATAAGCACATCCGTACAGACACCTATGTTTGCGGGCACGTCACCGCCGGGATACTTGAGAGCATGGTAGCTTCCATCGTATCGCACTCGATATTTTGTTCTTTCTAAAGCGGCCGCAATTAATTGAGCACTTGTTATCGCCATCGCAGGTGCGAGCGGCGAAAAAAACAGAGCGATTAGGCAGGCCCATGCTGTTAGACGTGGGTTGACATACCGCATTTCTCCCTCCTTGAAATAAGATCCCCTTTTTCGGTGCAGGACTGTAGGGGTAGACCTGCGTGTCTACCCGTGATAACAGGGCGAACACAAGGTTCGCCCCTACGGCACCCTGCATACAAAAAATGCAGTGGCACGGCATAAGGGGTAAGGTATTTCTTGTTAAACCCCTAAAACATTTCTCTTTCCCGGTGATAAATCACCGTTTCAACGGTGGGAAAATCTTATGTCGAACTCAGGTTAATACGCCAAGACCACAATCAGATTGATAAAACCGATCAAAAAACCGAGCAATGCCCCGAACAAATTGATATACTTGAATTGCTCCTCCATAATAGAGAGCAGAAGACGTTCCAGACGCATCAAATCCAAGGAGTCCACTTTCTCCGTCACCATCTCCTTGATGTTCAATAACTTCACCAATCCCGGCACTTCCCTGATCAGCATCCGATCAGCGGAAAGCACAATATAATCAGTGATCCCGTTACGGACACCGGAGGGCATCAGTTCCTGAAGCACCCCAAGCGGTTTCGAGGTCACCTGATCCACCATGGAGTTGACCACTTTGTCCAGCAACCGCCTGACTTGCTCAGATTTCAAAAGGGTATGCAACTCGCTGACAACGGTTTGCCGCATCCCGTCCATACGCTCTTTTCGCAAGAGCATTGTCGCAAACTCTGCCAGAGAAATACGGCCCTGATCAATCATCCCCTCAAGCTGTTCCCTGATCATCATTGCTACGGCACTTTGTATTCCTTCTGAATTTAGCGCGGTCATCATCTGAGCGGCAACTTGTTGGCAAACTGTATGCAATTTTTCTGGTTCAATCTTGATTAAGAGATTAGCCAGCGGAGTCGCAAGGAACGTCTTCGTCCGTTCAGCCAGAGCCCGACTTACCCGCTCCTGAATTTCAGGTTTGCTGAGCCAGTCAGCCAAAGCGTCCTCCTTTTCTTCCAGCCAAGTTCGTATGGTGCCGTCCAAGGTTTCCATATCTATAAATCCTTTGGCCATAGCGGCCATGGGGCCCAGCCCGTCAAGGAAATTTTCCATTCCCCCTTTGATCGCCAGAACAAGGCGATCACGCATGGGCGGCTCCGACAGCATAACAGCCACCTGTGCCAGCAGCTGCGGCACCTGTTCCTCAACGGTTGAACATATCAAGTGCTCAACTTCCTTTGGCAAAAAATCCCCAATAGATTTACCCGCCACAGCGGCCTCTGTCAGCAATTTTTTCAATCGCCCGCCGAGCAGATCAACATTTTTTTGATCCGTCAGCAGTTGCGCGAGAAACGATTCAACAAGCGCATAAAACCCTTCCCGGTCTTCCGTCCCTAACAACTCATTGAGCTGACGACGTCCTAATATTTCCAGCTGTTTTGGTAAAATATCGTCCATTGTTTCGCTGAAAGACGGGGAGTCGATATAGCCGCGCACCCCGGCCCGCATCTGATACTTCAAGGTTCTCAAGCCGATCCGGGCATAGGTTCTGAAGCGACGGGGAACAACCGTCTGCACCGGCCCTAAATCCCGCGACAGAATTTCTTTCACCCGATCATCCACTAATTGATGAAGATGTCCCTGGAATCGTTCTGTTGACAGGGCGGCACCGATATCAGTAGCGGTGAGCAGCTGTTCACCGACCATCTCACCAATGTTCTCAGCGAGGTCATGTCGCTTGGAGGGGATGATGCCTGGGGTCATGGGTACACGTTTCCCCATGATATACCAAGGATTCAGCGGTCTGAAAAGCATACGAATAGCTACCTTATTAGTCAGGTAGCCGATCAGGGCGCCAAGTAAAGGTGGCCCGCCATAGGTCAAAATTTGGGTCGTTGACAAAAACATTTTTTTTACACAATAAATTTATGAATCAGAATATACGGTCAGAGAAGCAAGATAAAACAAAGTCATCATTCCGTCCAGCCTGTTATGCATTTTGGCAAAGGTTTACCTCGTGGTTCGCCTCGTCTTCAAGCAAAAAATATTAGAAGAAACGCCTGTTTTTCCCGCCCGTTCAGCTTGGAGCTTGGAAAGAATCACCCTTTCGGGTATAATCAGAAAATTATAGATGAACACATAGATTACACATGCATCGTCAATGTCCTTGACGATAGGAATTTTCATATATTGAGACCATACAATGACAAAAGTTATAGCTCTCGCCGGTAAAGGCGGCACCGGCAAAACTACGACCTCCGCCCTGCTACTCAAATACTTGAAAGCACGAGGAATGACACCGGTACTTGCGGTAGACGCTGATGCCAACGCCAATCTCAACGAACTGCTTGGCCTCAAGGTTCACACCACCCTTGGCACAATCCGTAAGGAATTGAAAGGAGATATTCCTTCTGGGATGAGCAGGGATCAATACATGGAAATGAAAGTCCATCAATCCCTTATCGAAGAATCTGGATTCGATCTTATGGTTATGGGGCAACCAGACGGCCCAGGTTGCTATTGTGCCGCCAACCAATATCTGGCCATGACCATGGATAAGCTGGCGGAAAACTACCAGTATATTATTGTGGACAATGAAGCTGGCATGGAACACCTGAGCCGGATGAATCTGCACACGATTGATTATCTGCTCATTGTTTCGGACCCCTCCGCCCGTGGCATCATGACCGCCCGCCGCATAGCTGAAATCGCAAAACCGTTGCAATTAGATATTAAGCACCAGTATCTGCTGGTCAACAGAGCTCCGAATCCAATTCCCCCGGCTCTTCAAGAAAAAATCAATGAGGCGGTCAGCGCAACAAATCTTGACTTAGCCGGAATAATCTCGTCCAGTGACGATCTGATCAATCAGGAACTCAGCGGTGCCTCCTATTTGGAACTGGCGGAAAACACAGCGGTCATTCAACAAGTTTTTACGGTTTTTGATGCCATTTTCGCACAATCATAATAATTAATCACCACCCCATGACAACAGAAGACAACTGTTCGGCCATGCTTGACCTCATCAGGGTCAGTAAAACCTATCCGCCTGATGTGCGGGCGCTTGTGGATATATCCCTGCGGGTCGATAAAGGAGAAATTTGTTATTTGACCGGCATGAGCGGAGCCGGAAAAACCACCCTCTTGCGTCTGCTCTGCGGCATTGACTACCCCAACAAAGGCTATATCGAAGTCGCCGGTCAGGAGTTGAGCAAGATGTCAAGTGCGGAAATGCAGCAACTTCGCCAGCAAATAGGTGTGGCGTATCAAGATTTCAAGTTGCTCCCAGACAAAACCGTGGCTCAGAATATCGCTTTTTCCATGGAAGTGGCCTATCGGAGCGGAGCGTTTATCCGCAAACAGACTAAAAAATTGCTGAGGCAGCTCCGTTTAGAGGACAAACGGGACACCCGCACTAGTAAACTTTCTAGAGGTGAGCAACAGCGGGTGGCTATAGCTAGGGCTGCGGCCAACGAACCTTTACTTATTCTTGCGGATGAACCTACCGGTAATCTTGATGCGGAAACCACCGAACTGGTGATGCATCTTTTCCACAGCCTCAATAAAAAAGGGGTCACTCTGCTCATCGCCACCCATGATGCTTCCATTTATAATGATCCCGGTTGCAAGGTTGTCAAAATCGAAAAAGGTAAGATTGTCTCTCCATATACCTC
>RCNA010000130.1_pt1 | contig 11121 bp, 4 predicted proteins | sample 2041331 | NCBI WGS metagenome assembly RCNA01 (sample SAMN09708233, study PRJNA481090) | Marine sediment metagenome, whole genome shotgun sequencing project. | reverse complement strand
AAAAGATTATCATAACCAGGCTGGCTGTTAATATCCTGCACATGCCAACACCTTTCCCCTTTGATGCTGAGCTGTTGAGTTGTCCTGTGGGTATAAATTTGGGTGATTTTGTTAGTCCAAATCATTCAGTGCCTAGAGGCTAGACTGCCTGCAGACTACACTGAGAACCACTGAGAGTTAGATCAACCGAGATTCACCATGGAGAAGACCTACCCATGCCTGCGCTGTGAGAAGGATGTGCGACGTCGAAAACATGCTCAGAAGGATAATATCTCGAAGATTACCCCACACCTGGCCCCCTATCCAACCCTATGTTTTTACATGGGGTCCGAGTGTGCATGGGGTCCCAGTTGTCTATGACTCTGGAGGGGTCCAAGTTGCCAAGGGTCCCAGTTGTCCTGATACCCCGTGGTGTGGGCTCGTAATCAAAGAAAGAAGGCTTGGCAAGGCCAAGGGCCAAGTTCTCCGAAGAGAATCTATCATACTTCTAACACAATATAGTACAGTACACTTCATTCCAACTAGTCTAGTCTAGTAGGACGCGTCGGAGGGTGGAGGTCGTGGGGGGGTGGAATGAATGTGATTCCGGACATTTTGTCTTTGAGTTTGACAGTCGGGACCCCGGCATTTGAGCCCGCCATCATGCGAATACGAAGCTGTTGATTTACCTGTCGGTGGTATTTCAGTCTCAGAGGATGGTTCTTCAAGTGCGAATCACGATTGATAGCTGATTCCCGTTGATTGTCCGGCAAACTATCAAGTACTAGCGACGAAAATCTGCCAAACCGGCGTCGCTGGAAACCCGCGAGTTGGGGAATACCCCGCAACGCGCATGCGTGGCGAGGGATACCCCAGGCTAAAAATAGAAGAACCAAAACGCGTCACGTGACGTCACCAGAGGCCAACTCAGAGAAGTCCCCCTTATACTGCTGGCAGAAAGTATTGGCGGTGGTGAGTGGGTCAGATGGCTTCTAGGGGTGCCGGGCCACAATCCTAATTACCCAATTAGCCAGGTTGGACCTGACCTTTAAGGCAGATGTGACTTAACACTGATGATATGATATGATGTGATGCTTTGATGTGATGATGCATGCATGTATGATGATATGATGATGATGATATGATATGATGATGATATGATATGATGATGATGATTTAATATATGATGTATGATGATTTAGTGTGATGATGATGATGCTTAATGTGATGCTTACTTAATGTGATTTTGTTTTGATGTGACTCTTTTGATGTGACTTAATGTGACATTACTTTGATATTGAATGTGTATGTGTATGCATGTTATGATTTAAGGAACATTTCTGACATTTGCATTCATTTGTTAGATACCATCTCCTTGTGTTAAGCAACAATCTTTAGTGTGAACGCATTGCTTGCTCTTACTCTGCTTTAGTTTATGCATGGTTATTCTTAGTTGCATGGCTACTCCTGATATCTGTGACTCGTGAGTGTGATTTACCCAGTACTACTGTACTAGTAAATTCAGGTTCACAACTTGGAAACAAATCTGCATGCTTCTCTTCTACTGAGGGGTTTTGATTTTGTTTCGTGGGAGGTACAATTTGGTTGCATGTGACTGAAGAGAGTGGCATTTGTTTTGCTTAGTACTGACCCCTGGTGAGAGTGAGCGGAGAACACTGGTAGGTGGAAGGAAAATCAGTGAATACTGGTGAATGTTCTTTAATGCACACATAGCACTGCACATTTTCTTTCAGTACTTTGTCAACCTACTGCAACATGGCAGAAGAGGAGAAGAAATTCATAGATATTGTGAAGACTTGGGGTGACGTACCACAAGCAGGCACAGAAGAAGAGTTAGAAGAGTGGATGCTAGCACACCTTCGCACAGCAGGTAAGGTGCCTGTAGAGACAGAAGATGATCAGGAGCCACCACCAAACCTGGGAACTGCAGGAGTCAAGTCAGAGGAGTTTGTCTCCACTCAACACACACCTGGTGCGGTACAGCATATACCCAGGATATCTACCTTTTCCGGAGACACAGACAGCAAGTCAGATGTTGGCTTTGATCTCTGGAGCTATGAGGTAAGGTGTTTGATCAAGGAGGGGGTGTATTCTCAGGCTGCAATCCTGCAGGCAGTGAGGAGGTCACTCAAAGGTGAGGCTGGTCGTGTAGTCATGCGATGTGGTGATGGTGCTGATGTGGATCAGATACTAGACAGGCTGGACGCTGTCTATGGCATCGTAGACACAGGTGAGACATTTCTGGCTCAATTCTATGCAGCTAGACAGGGAAAAGAGGAAAATGTTACCAAATGGGGCTGCCGACTGGAAGATCTCCTCGACAAAGCCATACAGGTGGGTCTTATTGCAGGGAAAGACCTCGATGAGATGCTGCGCAATCGATTCTGGATGGGACTCAGGACAGACTTGAAGCAGACATCTCGGCACAAGTTTGACACTGTCAGGTCCTTCGACCGCCTGCGAGTTGAGATCCGCATGATAGAGCAAGAATTCAAGTCAGCTGAACAGCAGGCCGACAGTGATCAAAGCAAGAAGATGAAAGATGGAGCAGTGAAGATGACAAGCACTGAGGGCACAAGACAGAAAGATGCCTCGGAGATGTCAGAGTTGAAAGGTTTGTACCATAAGCTGGCCAGCAACATACAAACCATGCAAGATGCATTCCAGAACCTGCAGATGCCACACATGGCGATGCAGCCACAGGAGCAGCAAATCATGCAGCAACAGTTGCGTCCTCAGCAACAGGTACGTCCTGGTTTCAACTTTGTTCCAAGCATGCCACAGCAACCTGGACCACGACAGCAGCAGCAGCCAGTCTTCAGACCTCAAGCACAGGGAGGAGGGCCTGTATCTGGTGGAGCAGCTCAGCAAGGCCTGCAGACTGGCAACTTCAACCAGAGGCAACCACAGGCAGGCAACTTCAACCAGAGGCAACCACAGGCAGGCAACTTCAACCAGGGCCAACCACAGGCAGGCAACTTCAACCAGGGGCAACCACAGGTGGGCAACTACAGCCAGCCACAAGGACAATCACAGCCCCATTCCTGTTGGAGCTGTGGCCAGACCGACCACTTCAAGAGGGACTGTCCACACTTTATCTGCTGGAACTGCAAAGGTACTGGACACGCAAGGAGGAACTGCCCGTATCCTCCTTTAAACTGATGATGGCCGCTGTTGAGGGGCAGACAGACGGCAGTGATGAACAGTGCCCCAAACCTGATTTTGGAGTGCGTGACAAGTTGTTAGGAGCTGCAAATGAGACGACAGTACTTATCAACAACATTGAATGTCCAGGGCTACTAGATACTGGCTCCACAGTGTCTACGATCAGCCGACGGTTCCATGATGAGCACTTCCCTGATGTAGAACTGCACCCCTTAGATGACATGCTGAGGATTGAGTGTGCCAATGGTGACATGCTGCCATATGATGGGTACGTGGAAGTGGACATAGCTGTGCCAGGCATCACCAAGAGAGAGCAACCCATGCTTCTGCTGGTAGTTCCTGATACCAACTACAACCAGCGCGTGCCCTTGCTACTTGGAACTAACGTCTTGGGACGACTGATGCAGAGTTGCCAGGACAAGCATGGCGTTCAATTTCTACAGAGAGCTTCCCTATCCACCCCTTGGTACTCAAGCTTCAGAAGTCTGTGTCATCAGCAAAGGGAAGTCAGGAGATCTGGAGGTAAGTTGGGTCTGATTAAGTGCGCAGCTACAGAGGCAGTGCAACTTCTTCCCAACCAAAGACTTGTTGTTCCAGGCTTTACCAGTGACAAGGTAGGTGGCTTCGACTCGTGGGCCATGATGCACCCAACTGAGAAGTCCTGCCTGCCAGAGGGAGTAGAGGTAACTCCTTTCCTTGTCAGCCTCACTGGGACTTCAGACGTCTTTCAGGTAGAACTGTCCAACCCCACCAAGTCAAGAGTTATACTACAGCCGAGTGCAGTGTTGTGTGAGTTACAGCAAGTTGACATCCCTGATGGTGAAGCAACCAGTGACCAGAAGACACACACTGACCAGAAAGATGATGAAGATGACTGGCAAGACAGATTCCTGAAGTCTTTTCACCTTGAAGAGACTGATCTCGAAGATGACGATGTTGAGAGAGTCAAGAACCTGCTGTTGGAATTTCAAGACATTTTTTCACAAGGCGAGTTCGACATTGGACACACCCAGACAGTCAAACACAAGATCCGACTCACAGATGATGTTCCATTCAAACAGCGCCACAGGTATATTCCACCAGGGATGTATCAAGAGGTGAAGGACCATCTTCAACAACTTCTCGACTGTGGAGTGATAGAAGCCTCAAGCAGCCCCTTTGCTTCAGCTGTGGTGTTGGTCAGAAAACGAAATGGAGCTCTTCGTTTCTGTGTAGACTATCGACAACTCAATTCCCACACAGTCAAAGACTCCTACGCTCTACCCCGTATCGAAGAGATGATGGACCATCTGAGCGGAGCGGCCTACTTCTCAAGTCTGGACATGAGGTCTGGATACTACCAGGTAGATGTAGACGATGGTGACAAGGACAAAACAGCATTCACAGTAGGGCCGCTTGGTTTCTTTCAGTTCCGCAAACTTCCGTTTGGTTTGTGCAACGCACCCGCTACATTCCAAAGAATGATGGGAAACGTGATGGGAGAACTCCACATGAAGGAATGCTTCAGTTTCATCGATGACATCATCATCCCAGGAAAAGATGTTGAAGAGGAGCTACTGCGCCTGAGACATGCCTTCCAGAAGCTGAGGGAAAACGGTCTCAAACTCAACCCAGGCAAGTGTGCATTCTTCAAACGCAAGGTCAAGTATTGTGGCCATGTTGTGTCTGAAGATGGAATCGAGACTGACCCAGAGAAAACCATCAAGATAGAGCAGTGGCCAATACCCCAGAACGTCCGTGACGTCCGTGCCTATCTCGGATTTTCTGGCTACTACCGCAGGTTCGTGAAGGACTACAGCAAGATTGCCAGACCACTGACAGATCTGATGGGTGGCATCCCCAAGAAAGCCAGGAAAGGTAAGAAGACCAACCCAGAGGTGCCGCCGTGGAGGTGGGGTGTAGAGGAGCAGCATGCTTTTGACACCCTGAAGAAACACTTGATGTCACCTCCAATCCTGGCATACCCAGATTTCACGATACCTTTCATCCTACACACTGATGCCAGCAACGATGGTCTAGGAGCCGTACTGTGTCAGAGACAGTCAGACAAGGAAAAGGTCATCGCCTATGCAAGCAAACGTCTGACGAAAGCAGAGCGGAACTATCCAACACACAAGTTGGAGTTTCTCGCCTTGAAGTGGGCTGTCACAGACAAATTCCATGACTACTTGTATGGGAACAGCTTCACAGTGTGGACTGACAACAACCCCATGACCTACGTATTGACGACAGCCAAGTTGGATGCTGCAGGCCACAGATGGCTGGCGGCCTTAGCATCATACAACTTTGACATCAAATACCGGCCAGGAACAGTGAACGTGAATGCAGACATCCTATCGCGATACCCAAAAGATGCAGATACAGACAGTGAGGTAAGCCAAGAATCTGTTGCTGCTATATGTGAGGGACTCGTGGTGGAATCGCTGATTGAAACTGTCTGTTTGTCTTCACACACAACGGACACAGAGGAGGAGCTATTCTCTGAGATGATTGCTACCCCTAGAGACTGGAGAGTGGCTCAGAGAGATGACCCGGTGATTGGTTCGATACTTCCCTACATCACCAACGGAGTCCAACCCAAACAGAGTCGACTTCCACCAGGCTACGAGAGTCGGCAGTATCTGAGGGAGTTTCCCCACCTGAAACTCTACAGAGGTGTGCTATACAGAGTGACGCAGTCTGATGGACAGCAGAAACGCCAGCTGGTACTGCCCACAGCACTACGCATCAAAGCACTGGAGGGTCTACATGATGACATGGGCCATCTAGGTCGGGACAGAACCCTTGGCCTGGTGAGGGATCGTTTCTTCTGGCCCAGAATGACTGCTGATGTTGACGAACATGTACGGAACTGTGAGAGATGCCTCAGAAGGAAGAGTCCTGTGTTGCAGAGAGCACCGCTAGTCAACGTGAAGACAACTCAACCGATGGAGCTTGTCTGCATGGACTTCCTTACACTAGAAATGTCCAAAGGTGGGTACCAGTACATTCTAGTAATTACAGATCACTTCACAAAGTACGCACAGGCCGTGCCAACAAGGAACATGTCAGCCAAGACCACGGCAGATGCCCTGTTCAACCAATACATCGTCCACTACGGATTTCCGAAGAGACTCCACAGCGACCAGGGAGCCAACTTCGAAGGAAAGGTAATCAAGGGCCTCTGCGAGATAGCTGGCATGGAGAAATCCAGGACAACACCTTTTCATCCACAGGGAGACGGAATTCCAGAAAGGTACAATCGCACCCTGCTGAACATGCTTGGCACGCTGGATCCCGAGAAGAAGAAAGACTGGAAGTCGTACGTAGCACCACTTGTACATGCGTACAACGCAACAAGGCATGACACAACATCACAGTCCCCTTTCTTTTTAATGTTCGGGAGACAACCGAGACTCGCTGTCGACCTGATTCTAGGCATCCCAGAGGAGGAGAATCAACATTGCAGCCGGCAGAAGTATGCACAAGATCTGAGAAGACGACTGCAAGAAGCATACGAGCTTGCCACAGAAGAGGCAGACAAGGCCAGAAAACGCCAGAAGAAGAACTACGACCTGCGTACGAGAGGTGCTGTGATTGACGTGGGAGACCGAGTGCTTGTACGGATACTGGCCTTTGAAGGGAGACACAAGATAGCTGACAGATGGGAGCAACACCCCTACACTGTGATTGGTCAACCAAATACACAGGTGCCAGTGTACAGAGTACAACAGGAAGGAGGGGAGAAGAAGGTCCGTACTCTTCACAGAAACCATCTGCTACCCATCTCGTCTCTGCCAGTTCCAAAGCTGAGAAATCCAAAACCAGAAAGCGAGGTACCAAAGAGTCCAGTTTCCATACCAAAGAAAACTCAGAAGAAACAACAGGCTGATTCAGAGCAACCAGCATCATCACAGTCCAGTAGAGACGTTGGCCTAATCCTAGAGACAAAGACCAATGACGTCGACGTTCACAGCCTAGAAGCGACTGATGACATCACCACTGAGAGATCTGATGACGATGCTGGCAGTCTGGCAGTAAACACTGACAATGATGAAGAGGCTGATCTACCCACAACTGGAGATGAAGATGAGTCTGATGATCTGGACAGTGACTTTTCACACCCTGGATATGATGAGGCTGACGCATTGAGTGATGGAGGCCAGCCATCTGAAGGTGAAGACGGTGCTGTTGAAGATGATGAAGCAGAGCTCATTGCCACACCTGACACTGGAAGTTCCTCCTCTTCATCCACCCAGCCTGAGAAGCCAGCTGTTATTTCACCAGTTCCTCCGCCTACTCCTATCCCAACCTTGCGAAGGTCAAAGCGGATTCGCAAACGCCCATCCTGGCAGGAGTCAGCTGATGTTGTCATGTACCAATGTCAGGATTCCAGGACACGTGACAAGGAGAAACAAAAGGTGAGTACAGAGGTACCTGAATGGGCTGAGAAGGCTCAATTCATTGCATCTTTGGCTGCACAACACCACTACATGCAGATGCCTAACAGCGATGTGCTGCAGGCGATTGTAAAGGTGGTGTCTACTAATTGTTAAATGACGGGACGTCATTCCCTGGAGGGGAGGTGTATGTGGTAGAGTCAGATTAATGATATTTTGCTGGATATTTAATACTAGCCATTGATATTAAACATGTAGGCAGTTTTGCTAGGTTGCACTGTACACTATGCACTATATACTGGATTTCACTGTAGGCCTTTGCCTCCAGTGAATTTCCGTACTCATGCTCAGCAGCTGGTCATTTGCATAATGTATTTCCCGCTCTTTTTGGCCACAAGCCTCATAACTTTCCTTGGGTGGGCATTCTAGCTCCAGCATTCAGACAGGCAACATCTTGCCTGAACTTGGTACATATTTACACTGTGAATAAGAAAATGGACTGTGAAGTATAGAGTCTACAGACAGAAGCATGCAGGTTGGTTTCTATATTGTGAGCCTGATTTTGATGTGCAAATGTACATGTAGAAGTTATGTGTGCAAGATTATTCTTCTGGAAATTTCCCAGTAGACGTGTAATGTGCTTGAATGAGTTAGACCAAGTTTGCTTCTTTAATTTAGTCGAGTGTGTGCTTTGTATTAGCGTAATCATGGTAATGCTTATTTGCAAGCGAATCCATGTGCATTTCTTGTATTTCAATGGTCTGCAAGTGATAATTGCATGATTTGTAAAAGCTGCATGTCTATGTAATGCATGGAATAATTTGGCTCGGTATAGCAGTATGTAACGCATGTTGCTCAATACGTATGTACACGGCCTATGCTCTGCATGCGCTGATAGAAGTACTAGTCATAGGAGGGGATTTCATTGATTTATAATAGTTTGTTTCTAATACTGTACTGTAAGTGCATGGTAGTGTGAGTTCCGTATTTCTGCCGTGCAATTTATACTGTAAGCCTTGTTCTTTGAACTATATGCATTGCCTCGTGTTGTGTGTACTAGTATTTACAGAGTATTGCTATTTTCAATGTACAGGGCGCTGTCATGAAGGTCCGGCAGGGCAGGTTTGGCCAGGCCCGGCGACGTGGCGGTCAAGCCAGACCATAGGTGCTATTTCTGGCAGGGTATGTATTGCATGAATATAATTAAATGTATGGTGAATTTCCGCGTGCGCATGTAGGTCTATAATGTATGGATCTTTGGTAAATTTATGTTTGCATGTACGCTGTGTAGAGTTTGGTTTATTTCCATGTAGTTTGTATTGAGTTGTTGTATTAGTGCATGATCAAAGTCATGTGTAGTATGCTTAAGATAAATGTTCTTGTTGTATTATTTCTTTGTATTTCGTTTGATGAATGGAATCTGGGTAAATTAATTGTAATATATGTTTGTTGGTATGGTAATGAATGGCAGTGAATCCGTAATGATCTTTGGCAATAATCTGATACTTTTCATTGAGATTTGATAGTAAATTTGGACTTATAATAATTAGTATTAATTGTAGTGATGAATTTCATAGCTGTGATTTGGAACTTTTATAATAGACAGTGAATAGTAGAAATTGATATGTATTTATTCCATCTAGTATGTGATATTAATATATGAACAACAACTGTCTGTGATATATCTAATGCCATGATTTATTGTATTTTACAGGGTTTTTTGTTGTGTTGGTGAAATAAACTTTTAACTACAACGTGGCTTCGTCGTCATCTCTCCATTACCCACAAAGAACCCACAATCTGTACCCTGCTACAGTGGCGCCCAACGATCTTGTGGTGAGATGGAGATGTGTATGTCTGCTGCTGCTACAACAGTGCTGCACTTCCTACAGATGCTGGCTACCATGGTTGATGTTCATCGCGCGTCATCACCATGATCTACTGCTGCAACTTGTGATTCCGACCTGCTACTGCTGGGTGACATCGCTGTCAACGTGGTCCGTCGGCGGCTTCTACACTGCATGGTCTGGGCTACTGATGCTGCACACCTAGACACCTGAATCAACTTAGCTCAGCTATAACTTCAACACGGCTGCTGCTCAACTCACATGGACAGCCTCGCTTAACTTCACTTGTCGGCGACATCTGGACTTCGCTGACAGTCTGAAGCTGCTGCTCAACTGACATGGACAGCCTCGCTTAACTTCAACAAGTTGACAGGAGTCAACTTAACTCATCGACGGTGTAGATGTCAACTGGAGTCAACACTCCCCAGCGAATCCTGCTTCACATAGACTGACTCACAAGACGCTACATGCATCGTTCTGCTGCTTGGTGAGTTTAAATACACAGATTGACTTTGCTGACAACCCCTGCCAGAGACTTGGTTGTATGCTGAATGCTGCATGATATTCTTAACTAGCTTTTAGACATTTTACAATTGAACTTAAAGGTCAGGTCCAACCTAATCGGAATTCTGGATCTGTGTGCACTATTGTGTGGCCCAATGTCCCTTCTGTCTGTATACTAAGCGATTCCCGCCATTTCCGCCCCCTTCACTGCCAGAAACGGTTCAATAGTTGTGAACTACACTGTACAGGCAGGATTCCCCCCGCTGGTCATGTGACGCGTTTTGGTTGTGGGAATCCCCAGCTCTCGACCCCGAAGAAAAAGCTACCGCGTGCGGCGACTACAAAAAACGTCACTGCTGACGTCACAACACGTGCACGCGCGTCGCAGCCATATGATATTTGCATAAGAAGTATTCGGGGCGAGAGTGCAATGTTGACACTAGTGACGTCATGGACGAAGGGATTCCCGCCAGAACTTCTAGAAGAGCTGTCAGAAATCAACCATGGACGATTTCGGCTCAGCTGCAGGTGGGACAAGTTTACAATGTATGTCTGTCTACTCTAGCCAGTCTAGGAGTACATGTAGTATGATCATGTACGTAAAACCTGGCTTTTCAAACTTCAAAGTGTTGTGGTGACTCCCGGGTGGTGACTATACACCTGAACAGTTCAATATTGACTTAATTCCCGAGGCATTGATATTGTAAAATGGATACTAATTGGCCTAACTACTGTATTAATGGATCGTTTTAGTAATGATTAAAACAACTGTATTTTCCTTATCCCTCGCCACTACCATGTTTATCCAACCCGTGCTCGCCCAGGATGCGGGCACGCCCTCGCTTGATTTACTCAACAATGCCCACTTTCCGATTTTGTTTTACGCTCTTATTTCTACTCTTTGGTGCTGGAGTAGTAATTAACATATTCAAACATTACAGAGTGAATTACATCTTTATCTTTGAGATGAATCCAAACTATCACGTTACTCATGTACAACTGTATCGAATAGCATCTGTCTTTGGAGCATTTTGGTTCTTATGTCTCGTTTGTCATTTGATGATGATCCGACTTTCCTACATATTTCATCACAAGACTGCATGGTTCGCTTTGATTTGTTTGGTCATCTTTATCCTACTGTTTATCCACCCGTTCCATTTCTTTTATCGTCATATGCGATTTGAAATCTTTAAAACACTGATGCATATATGTATTGCTCCTTTTGG
>RCNA010000129.1_pt1 | contig 11128 bp, 9 predicted proteins | sample 2041331 | NCBI WGS metagenome assembly RCNA01 (sample SAMN09708233, study PRJNA481090) | Marine sediment metagenome, whole genome shotgun sequencing project. | reverse complement strand
CTGCTGCGCCGGCTCTCGGCACTGACACACAGAAACACATCCGCTGCCTCAGCTGAGGCCCGCATGACGCGCTCGCGGTATGCGGGGGTTGGATCAGTCTGCCATGTGAGTAGCGCGCGCCCGCCGGCATGTTCAATTTTATCTTTTAGCTTTTTTAAAACAGGCAAGGCTGCAGGACTGCTGCCTTGTGGGTCAAGCATGATGGTACGGTTAAGAAATACTCCTGCATCAATCGGCTGTAGCACGGCATTCTTAATTGTCAGGGCGCCGATAGCCGGATTAATAGCGAATGTGTACGGTTCATAGCCCTGTTTGATAAGTTGAAACTGCTTTTGACCTGCCTGCTCTATTTCGGCCTGAAGGCACCCATAGCGGTCAGAGTGCGCAAGGATGATGTCGAACTTTAGTGCGGCACCGTTGATCGGCTGCCCGGCTGCATCGCGCACCGACAGCGTTAGCAGGGCCTTGTCGGGCTTGGCAAATCTGATCTGTCTCCCGGCCCGGGCGCCGCCTGATGTGGCTTGCAGGGTTGCTGCGCCGGCGTGATCCCCTGCGGCCAGCATGGCGCGGGCGTGTCCGTTGGTCGTATGGATTTCTGCTCGTAGCAGTGTTCCAGCTGTGGTGGTTATTGCAACCGGCGTTCCATCAAGAACCGGGCGCCCAAGCCGGTCACGCACATAAATATCAATTGCGGTTGCAACGCGTGGGTCGGGAGGTATGACCGAAAATCCGCTGGTGATTTCAAGGTTGTGCGGCGGTAGGGCAACGGCAATATCAATACAGTGTTGTGCCGAGTTGCCCTGTGTGTTGCGAAAGGCAACACAGGCTCTGTGCTGCCCGTTAGCCAGTTCCGGGGGGACGAGCTCAATGCAGTTCTGCTGAGCTTTGATCTGTCGGACAGCTTTTCCATCAACCGTTGCGGTTACAGAGCTGATATCGATCCAGCCCTGCTCATGGCCGGGATCAAGGCAGGCACGGATTGGAGGGCGCGCATTCGCTGGGCCCGCAGCCTGCAGGTCACGTACCATGGGAACTCCCCGGCTGAAATGTGCGAGAATACCGTCAAAATAACCTCTAGCCTCAGTAGCCAGGGTTCGGGTGTAGGCGAGATCTAACTCATTTTTTTTATTTGAAATAAACGAGGCCTCACCCAGAATCGCCGGAGTCCGGGTGGAGCGCAGCACCGTGTAGTTACCGGATTGAATACTGTGGCTGTCCCGGCCGAGACTGTGTTGCAGTGCTGACCCAATCGAGCGGGCCGCATCACGGGACCGGTACGGATCGGCCATGGCATAAAAAACAATCAGGGTATTCCTACTGCGGTTAAGTGACGCGTTGTGATGAATGCTTACAAACAGGTCGGCTCCGGCATCAGCACCGATCTTCTTCCGCAGTGCAAGATCAGCTGCCAGGTCAAATTCCTGAGCATTGTAGAGCGATTGATCAGACAGGCGTGTCAGAACGGGCCTGGCTCCGGCTTGTTTAAGCAGGCCCCACAGATGCAGCGCGACAGTCAGGTTGATCTCAGCTTCGGTGATGCCGCGCACGCCTATTGCGCCTCGTTCCGACCCCCCGTGGCCCGGGTCAATGGCAATAACCTTGTCCTTAAGGCAGCGTGTGTCAAGGCCGCTAATTGATACGTCCGCGATGAGTGGCAGGCGTGGATGCGCGCAGCCGAAGGCAAACAGGGCTGTGAGCAGGATGCAGGCGATAGCTGATTGGCGCATGTGTGCCGGGGCGGATGATTTCATGATTGACTCACAGGTATCTGCGTTGTTGGCGGCACAGGCCCGGATAAAGCGCGTTTATGGGAGGGCCGCTTATGAGATATGTTCGTTTCTTATTTTTGCGGACAGATCACGCGTAAGTTCAAGCACTTTGGTAGCGTGTGCAAGGCTCAGGGCGCCTGTTCCACAGCTTGGTGTTATAAAGCTTTGCGACAAAATGGTTTGTTTGGGCACACCCAGCTTCTCAAGGGCGTTCAGCTGTTCAAGCCAGCGCTCATACAGGGAATCGACTGATTCTTTGTCGATGTCATCTGTGTTTCCGGTCGGCACAATACCCCAGGCCAATATGCCGCCAGCGGTGAGAAAGGATTTGAGTTGCGTATCAAATAAAATAAATCTGTCAAAATACGAATAGGCATCAAAACTGATGATATCGGCCTGTGATTCGAGCAGGAGCGACCAGTCTGCATTCGCGCATACATGCACACCTACAAGTCCTCCTGCGCTGTGCGCGGCTTCGATTACCTCCGCAAGCGCGGTGGTAACCATTTCGCGTGATATGCTGATGTATGTTGATGTTCCAAAACCGACCAAGCCCGGCTCATCAAAAAAAATGATGGCCGGCACACCCAGGGCCTTGAGCCGCTGAATCTGCCAGGCTGCTTTCATGCCCAGATGCTTGGTAATCATATCGCGAAGGGTGTCATCGTAGAAAACAAAGCGATCATTTTGATCCTTTAACCCTATACCCGTGGTCATCGGTCCCGCGATCTGTCCTTTGACCGCACAGGGCGCAGGCGTTCGGCTGCTGATCATGTCGCAAAACACCGAAAACCCGCGTGCGGTATCATCGCTGAGCGCAAAGCGCGACGTTAAAAGAAAAGAAGGATCCTCCAGTGCTTTTAGGTAGTCTTCGTAAAATTCAGCCAGCTCGGTATGGAAACTATCGGCACTGCTGTCGATATAGATCCGGTCCCCGGAGCGGACAAGGCCGGGCATCCCCGGGGCAAATTGTTCGATCATACCCTCTTGGGGCAGGCCCGGCAATTGCACCCACAGAGGAACATCGGGTGTATAGTCCAGCATCAGACGGGTTGCTTCAGCGTGGTCGCTCAGGGGAATGCTGCCGATCAGCAGGGCGCGGCTTTCAGGGAGAAATGTTGTCATGGTATACACATATCCTTTTCAGTAGGAGGGCACCAGAGCGTTGTGCGCGTTATGCGTCGTGGCTGTGGTGATGATGGCTTTCGCTATCGTGTGGGCTGGTTGCGCCACCTGTTTTTTCAAGCGCTGCGCTTAGTTCATTTTCTGCTTTTTGTAGTAATGCAGCCGCGTTTTCAATCAAGGCGGCTGCTTGTTTTTCTCCGGATGCGCGCGCTAGAGCGGCCCAGCGCAGAAATTCAGCAGCATGGCTTTGGTTATGCTCTATCCAGTGAGGGATCAGGCGCTGCAGTTTTTCAATGTCGGTCAACTGTTTCATGCACTTACTCCACGCGGGCCCAGCGTAACAAGGGTTGCCATAAAGTCAATTTTTTTAACAGTGGAACCGGGAACCAGACGCGGGTCATCAAACAAGCTTGTCAGCAGGATGCCCTCGGGGGTTATCTCAAGGCCGGTCACCTCTTCCATGATCTGCTCTGCACCGGCAGTGGTTTCCATGATTACGCGCATTTGACACATATGAGACTCCCTGTAAATACGAGCACAGTCTACCTTCTAAACTATTTTTATTATAAGCAGGAGGTACTTTCAGTGTCAATTGAAAAGCGGCATGGTGGTCGAACTTAGCCTTCAATCATTGTGATAAAGTTTTCAACCAGCTCAGGGTTCAGGGCCTTCCCGCTTTCCTTTCGCAGAATACTCATGATTTTTTCCTGGGGGATGGGGCCGCGGTACGGCCTTTTGCTGCGCAGGGCATCAAAAACATCGGCAACACTGACCATCTGGCTTACGATATTTGGGCGCCAGTCCTCCCGGATGCGCGGATATCCGCTGCCGTCGAATTTTAAATGATGCTCCATGGTTGCGATCAGGGCGAGTGTCGGGATGTCCTTCTGTGTGGCAAGATACTGTATGCCTCGCAGGGGGTGGGTTTCCATGAGGGTTCGTTCGTCAGTGTCCAGGGCCCCGTTTTTGTTGAGGATTTCATCGGGTATGACCATTTTTCCGACATCATGCAGCAACGCGGCGGTGCCGATATTTTCAAGGGGTTTTCCCTCGAATCCGAGATACTCGGCAAGGGCCATGGTCAGCAAGGCCACATTTGTCGCATGCACATAGGTGTATTCATCCTCGGACTTAAGGGAGGCGAGCAGGTTCAGCGGATTTATTGTTTGTGTGAAATTGGTGATGAAACTTGAAACAATGCTTTGCACATCCTCAACATCAAGGCGTTTGCCGGACCGGATGCCGAAGTAGAGCGATTGCATATCTGAGAGCATCGTTTCCCGGAAAGCCATAAAATCACCAATCCGCTCATCTATGTCCTGGTCAAATGTGATTTTTCCCAGTTTTATGCAGGATCTGTCGGCTATAGTTTTTATATCAATGGAGGCAAGATCGTTAAGGAACTCAAATAGCTGCGCTTTGGTCAGTCCGGCCAGCAGCGTAAGGTGTTCTATCTCCTTTTTTTTCAATATTTTTACGAAGGATTGTCCTGCATGCCCCGCGTCGGACAGGGGCTTGCCATGCAGGACAATATCATCGTCAACAATGACAATTGCCAGCTCCGGCGTTGTTTTTAGAATAGAGGTAACGCTGTCGTAGAGATGGTCCACAAGCGGTGCTACCTGAGGGTGGGTGGGCGGATACAGGTGTATATTAGTAACCGCGGCAACCATCTCACCAATGATTGTTATAATGCTTTGCTTGCTGGTTTCTGACATGAAAAGTACCCGTTCCTTATCGTCGGGGCAATGATTGACGTCACGGTTTGACTTCAGTCTCCGGTGAATTGATTATTGCTTGACACAGGTTTCTTATTTTCGAGTTGCTGGAGCCGACGCCCCGCATCAAGAGCGTCTGAACAGCCTCGCGGGGATAGTCGGAAAGGGTTTTGTATAAAAAGAGCTGTGTCTGGCGCAGTGACAGCGGTGTAAAAGAGAACACGGCAGATGCTACTTTCTGAAAAGCGGGCAGTACCCGCTTGTTACCGAGCGCTGCCAGAATATTGAGATAGGCTTTGTTGCGGGTCAGGCTGCTTCTGGAAATAAACAGCGTTTTGATCATTGCAGCCAGGTCAGGTGCCAGCTCCTGAACGTCATTTTCCTGTATAAATTTTAATGCTGTTTCTACCGAGCTCAGGTTGCGCGCATAGAGCATTTTTCTCAGGGCAGGTAGAGCGGAAGAGTCCTTGACTTTCAGCAGTGTACGCAGTGCTTCCAGCCGCAGCTCGGCACTGTTGCTTTCCAGTAGTCTGCGTACCGGTATTATGCAGGCATTGTCGCCGCAAGTCCGCACCAGCCGCAAGAGGGCAATGGCTTGGCTATCATCGCATTCCGGCAGGATCTTCACGGCTTCTTCGGCAGCACGGACCCCGAAGCGGCACAGGAGAAGAAACAGGTGTTGGCCCCGTCCGCTGGCGTATTGCTCCACATACTGTCGTGAAAGCCACCCGAGGTTCCGGTCGCCGGTAAGCATGACCAGCTCCTCAAGGTTTGTGTCCCGCTTGTTGGTCTGTGAGACGAAGGAATGGGCAAGCAGTTCTATAAAGCGTTCCTTTGAAAATTCGTCGAGTGCTGATGCGGCGGCATTGCGGAGCTGGAGGTCTTTTTTGTTCGCCGCATGTCTTGCGAGCATTTTGAACAGCGTGACCAGTAGGCCGTACTCAGCCGACTCCAGCAGTCCGGGCACCATCCGGGAAAGTTTGATACTCAGGTCGGCGTATACCAGATCATTGCGTTCATCGTCCATGAGGGCGAGTAGCGCAATGGTGATATCGCGGTTGAGGCTTGCGTCTTCAATTGATGGAAGGTATTTATCTACGTCGAAAGAGTGCGGTCTGTCAGGATCTGTGCTGAGCAGGCCGGCGGAGATATTTTGGAGGATATCGGCATAATCTTCGGGCACGTATTCCTCATAGCGCTCTTTATTGAAGAGGGTCTTGATCTTTTCCTTGGCCATGGTAAAGGACTGCGGCGTTTCATTGGTCTGCCCCTGTTGCTCTTGTGCCCGGGACATGCTTCCCAACAGCTTTGTCAGGGCCGGGGATATCTGCCGTTTGTTCCCGGAGGTTTCCTCGAGGGCTTCGAGAATCATCTCGCCCGGCATGCTGAAAAGAGTTTCTTCAAGGGCAGCCTCGTTCTCTATGCTGTTCATGTGTTTCATTGTCATGTCCAGCAGTTGATCCTTCAGCTCCTTGGAAAAATCAGTCATGGCCCCCTGCATTGATTTTAAAAACGCCTGCTTGGCGGAAAGTCCGCTGACCTCTTCGTCAACATCGGAAAAATTTTCATTGAGTGTTGCCTCATAGCTTTGCAGTACCCGGGCCGCCGAGACTTTATATTTTTGGCAGAATTTTTTGAATGATTCCGGGTCATAGCCCGGGGTTGTGTCCGCCAGGGCGGCCTCGCGCTCATGCTGCATTTCAGGGGGGAGCGCGTCCAGCATGAATTCCTGCCAGAGCGTCGTAATTTTTTCTGGAGGCATGTCGCTTGACGATGTACCGTCTACACTGAGCTGTACACCGCTAAAATCAAGCTGCGTGACCCGCACATGCGCTAACTCATTGATCTGCTGCTCAATGTCGCTGTTCTGATATAGCTGGGTTAATGGCGGCATCGAAAGCGCCAGCCTGTAAAAAGTCTGCAACTCATCGGAGCTAATTTCCGGCTCAATTGTCAGGGAGCCTATGCCTCTCTGGTTGAGGAACAGGGAAAAATCGTGGACATGCGGTGATTTTGATTCAATAACCTGCCCGTTGAGCATTAAAATTTTTTTTGTTGCGGAGATTGATACTCTCGTATCGCTTTCCAGGACAGTCTTTAAAATTTTGAGCAGATTGTCGGTGGTGAGGGTGATCGTCGTATGGCCGGGAGGGTAAATGCTTATATTCTTTTTTAGGACTGTCAGGCTGGTTAATAAATCCTGATAAAGCCTATCGTTATATTTTTCTTTTTCTTCGTTTGACATTGCTTCCCAGGCCCCTGAACGTGTCGTGTGTTCGCTTGTTTTAGTCTTTGCTGGTCAGAATATCATGCACTCTTGTTTTCGGCTTACTTGCTATTATTCATTAGCATAGCTGTACGCTATGGTAAAGCCCTTTGCCGTCGCCTGCCTCAGGCTTCCCTTTCCAGCCACACCGCGCTGCACACAGTATCATCGAAATAATAATAGCTCCCACGCAGGTGTTCGGCGCCGGGAAGTGCGGATTGAATACGAGGACACAAGACTATTGTTATTGAGCTTTGGTCAGGCTCACATTCTATACGGGCATCCTCAAAGCTGATTCGGCACTGCAGAAGGGGGTGCAGACATTTGTATATTGATTCCTTGGCGCTAAACAACAGCGCCAGCAGACGCTGTTGTTCGGCAGGATCCGGGTGGCACTGCAGAGTTGTTAGTTCTGATTCTGTCAGAATTTTGTTCGTAATCGCCGGAGATACCCGTGATACGGTTTCCATATCGATGCCAAGGCCGCGCAGCCTGGAGTCTTGAGCAATGGCCGCTGCTGCGTGTGTGGTGCTGTGGGTGATTGAACCTACAATGCCCTGCGGCCAAAGGGGCGCCCCGTTTTGATCAGGCATAATCGGGGTGTCCTCGCAGCCAAGCGCCCTGAGGGCCTGCCGGGCGCAGTAGCGGCCGGCGCTGAATTCACGGCGGCGTTTTTCAACGGCTTTTTTTATGAGGGGTCGTTCGGCTTCAAGTACATCGGGGGGTGCATCCTGCACGCGTATACAGGCTAGGTGGACATATGCAGGAAACAGTTTAGATAGTACGGCATAATCGGGTGGTAAGTCAGGCATGGGGATGTCATCCGAATATTCTTTCATGATGGGCTGAGCGACCGTCCCTGGCCCCGCTTAGCCCAGCATGGTCTTTTTGCTGGTTATGCTTGCAGGGCTCCGCCCAGCTTTTTCCCGGCTTCTCTGGCCCGTTCCAAAACATCCGGTAAGTCATCAACATCATCCATACCGACCTTCTCTGCCAGCTGGGCAACGATGCGCATCCGGTGACAGTCATCAAAAGCGAGTTTGAGGGTTTCGGCCGTGCGTACATGGCCTTTACCGGCAACGGTAACCACTAGAACGGCCGGCTTGTTATGAAAAGGATCCGTGCCATGCCATGGCAGCTTGACATCATGCTGCGGGCCGATTTCGCGGTATTTTACCGCCATGGTTCGGTCGATAAAACTCTTGACCGCACCGGAGATATCCATGAAATACGTGGGCCCCCCGATAATGAACCCGTCAGCCGCAAGCAGTTTCTCGCGTACGGCCTCCATGTCATCGTCAATCGGGCATGCGCCCTCGTTCATCATACACATTGAACATCCGCTACAGGGTTGTATATTCAGGGCACCCAGCTCAATAAAATCGCAATCGATTCCGGATGCTTCAGCTACGGTGTGTATTAGTTTATTGGTGTTGCTTTCCGCGCGGAAACTTCCGCAAACAGCTACAATACGCATACTTTAACTCCTTTATTCTGTGGTTCTTACTATGTGTAAAAAGTGCTACGCGACTGTCAATACAGACCGTGCATCCCGGTTTTTCTTATATCACAGAATGCGGCAGGGCGTATATAAAAAGCCCGGCGCACATACTGCAGCCATTGTTGTTCAGTTTCTGTTCAGTCGAGTGGCGCATCCGGCCAGAGGTTGAGCCAGGATTGATATTCGTGAGGGTTTTCATCCTTGAAATGGGAGTGATAGGAGCGCCAGAGTTCGAAAATTTCCTGTAGGGGCTCAACCTGATCTTCAAAAATACGCTGTTCAGCTATGGACGCCACCAGGCGATCAACACCCCCAAGCAGCTGCGCTTTTTTTTCTTCCTCCATCTGGCTCCATTCCGCCATGCTGATTCCGACCCGGTCCACCACCCAGCAGCCGTTTTTCTGGAAGGTTTTTTCAAGGTAGGCCAGGGCGTCCTCCAAGATCCAGCTGCCCGAGGTAATCACGGGCAGGGTGTATTTCCCTTTCAGCATTTGCAGGTGCATGTTGCTGAATCCCCGATCAATAAAAGCCTTCATCTCGGCAGGTACATTAAAGGTATAATTCGGCACCAGCCAGATAATGCCGTCAGCAGCCAGCATGGAGTCATAAATCGTTTGATAGTCATCGTCAAAAATACAGGCGCCTTTTTGGCAGCAGACATAACATCCCGTACAGGTTCGGATATTCATATCCGCCAGCGAAAAGGTTTCAAGGCTGACTCCGTGTTGACGCAGTCGCTCATCAATGATGGCAGCCATTTTGCCGCCGAAACCGGATAAGCCGTGAGGACTGCCGGCAACTATGGTTATTTTCATAATCACTCACCTGTTAGATGAAGGGTTGAATGGGGCATGCGGCAATTGGGCCGCTGGCTTAGTATAACCGGGAGAGGCGCTTTGCCACGGAGACCTCTCAAGGGAATATCCTTCGCCCGTCTTCCAGATCTTGCAGGTTTTGCCAGGCTTTTTCAGCAAATAGACTGTGACGCGGGCTTTTGAGCGCAAGCGAATAGAGATACACCGCTTTTTCTCTAGAGTGTTGTGCTTCTGCCCGGTTGGCAGTGCTTGATCGGTTTGAGTGCGCATAGAACTCATAGAGTTCGTGATAGCGATACGCCATCATATAGAGAATTTCATATCGAAACGATGTTGCCGGGTAGCGCTCCAGCACCCGGCCAAGATCCTGAACTTCCTGTTCGATTTTTTCAGGCTGTGCTTGAGGATCTGAGCGCAAAAGTGCCAGCCGGTAGGCGGCCTCATCCGCGATGTTACTGTCGGGATCGTCCTTCAGGAGTTTGCGGTAATGACTGCCGTCATAGGTGAGCCGGGCGTTGTCTGTCAACCAGCAGGCATATGTTCCATAGGTTGCAAGGAAGGCTTCACGGGCTGTTTTCTCTTCCTGTCCGTTCTCAATCGGCCGCAGATACTGAGTTTGCAACAGCCCCTGCATGGCTTCGCCCATGCGCTGCAGACCCCAACTGTACTGTTTTGATTCTGGAAACTCCCGCAGGAAAATTTTCAGCAGTTCGGCGGCATCAGGATAGTCGCGCGCGTCAAGGGCCTGTTGGGCCTGAGAAAAGATAAGCCTGTCATCAGGCAGATCGGGAGTTTTAATTTTTCCTGAGGGAAGGCATCCTTGCAAAAACAGGATGGCCGCAAGCCCGGCCACACACACTATAAGTTGTAGTCTCATTTTTCCCTAGTCTGTCACGGTGGTCGCGTTTTTTGCCGATGTCGCTCAGGCCTGTTGCTTCAAGCTGAAGCATAGTAACTATGAACCTGCAATTTCTAACTGTATGGTTATTCCCTAACACTGTTGCAGCGATAATGCAATTGCGACTGTCCGGCAATCGCAATTGCATTAAGATACATTTACTTCTGTAGTTAGCTTCTTTTTAAGGCTGTAGGCTCAAAGGTAATCAGGGTGATTTCGTTGCTGGATCCCAGGCGCATGGGCGGGCCCCAGGTGCCGGTGCCCGGTGATACGTACAGAAGCAGGCCGTCAAGCTCATACAGGCCACGAGTGTAGGGGTAAAACAGCTTCACCAGCAGGTTGAAGGGATACATCTGGCCGTTGTGCGAATGCCCTGAGAGCTGCACCGAAACACCGGCCCGGCGCGCGTCTTCAATGCCCACCGGGGTATGGTACAGCAGCACATTGGGTTTGCTGCGGTCAAAAGCAACGTTGTAAATCTGTTCATTGTCCTTGCGGTTCTCCCGCTCAGGATTATCAATCCCGATTATCTGCAGGTCCCGAAATTGCGCAACTTCATTGCGCAGCACGCGCACGCCGGTGTTCTCAATCAGTTTCTGTACCCGGTCCATGCCGATGAATTTTTCATGATTGCCCATGATAAAAAAGCAGGGCGCCAGCAGGCCGCTCAGGGGCCGCACGGTTTTTTCAGTGATAGGCCCTGTTCCGTCAAAAAAATCGCCGGTAATGAAAATAACCTCCGGTTTCAGGTTATTTGTTTTGCTCACAATTCGTTTTAGGAAGCCGCTGTTGTGAATAGTGCCCACATGCAGATCGGAAAGCAGCACTGCCCGCACAGGCTTTTCAAGGTCTTGAACCGGTATGCGCACTTCGATGTTCCTGATAAACAGTGCGTTGATAATTCCGAACAGGCTCAGAGCGGCCACAAACGCGATAATGGTTTTGCCTATCAGGGGTCTGTTGATAGTTATGAAGGGGCGCAGAATTTCAAGAGCGGCCAGTGTGCTCAATAGCAGAAACAGAATGCCAAGCCATG
>RCNA010000128.1_pt1 | contig 11140 bp, 2 predicted proteins | sample 2041331 | NCBI WGS metagenome assembly RCNA01 (sample SAMN09708233, study PRJNA481090) | Marine sediment metagenome, whole genome shotgun sequencing project. | reverse complement strand
ACGAAAATGTTCTGTCAGCTCAACAGAAACAAAAGATGCGATATGACGAAAAGCATCGATCTGGAAATCCCTACAAAGTGGGAGACAGAATTCTTTTAGCCATTCAGCCCATAGGATCTGACACCAAGTTGGATCACCATTGGAAAGGACCGTATGAGGTTATCAGCATAGCTCATACCGGGGTCCTGGAAATCCGTTCGCTGGAAAGCCGAAAAGATGTTCAGATAGTAGCTCAAGATAGAGTGAAGAATTGTGCACAACGGCTTACGAATCCTGGAAAGCAAGTCATTGATGTCGACTCCATTCCAGTTTCTTCTTTACCGTCAAGGGAGAGTGATCCTGACAGGCTAATGTTAGAGGAGGAAATCATTAACGTAGAGACACACGACCAGACTCCAGAAGTAGTAGTCGCAGAGTCCGATGAGGACCTGAGCGAGGAATTCTCCATAGGGGAGGAACTTCCTTTTGAAGTAGAAGACATTCCGTTGGCTGCAGAAGGTTCAGATGTGGATATTAATAACCTGAGCGTGATAAGCACGGGTCCCCGACATTCCACACCTTGTGTTCAACCACCATCTTTAGGTTTCCGTGAATTGTCTACAATTCAGGAAAACCCGTTAATATTTAATGATTCCGCGTCCAGAGATGCATATCTCAGTTCTTTTTCCAGCTTGCTGAATCATCTCGACGAACAGTCAAAGCGAGAAGTACCCGCTACACCCTGTTCTCCCAGTGCAAGTCCGGTTTTGCCGTTAAGAAGATCGCTAGATTCAGCGGAGAATCCTAGTGGTATTTCTCCCGTAAGAGAAAACCCCGCTTCATTGTATGACGAAATCTCCAATGCCTTGGAGGATTGTAGTCCTCGTCCCGTTAGATCACGTCAACCCCCCGAATATTATGGGATCAACTCTGCCGGAATAGAGTATAAAGAGATATCTTCCCCAGGATCCAGGGAAAGAAGTTCCGAGGATTCTTCTTAAATTGCGGATATGTGGTGCCGTTGCAGTACCCTTACAGGTTAACATTCTCCATTTGTGTCAAATGGATGGATTCCTAGTATATAAAACTTAGTGGAAAATAAATAAAGAGTTCTTACAGTGATAAAGTAACCAGTTTGTACCCAACTGTTTAAGTCCCGGTCTTAGACGGACTGGCGAGCAGCTTTCCGATAAGTTGGAGGAGCAAGCACCTCCTTTTGGTTAAACTATTCCCCAGACTGCCGAGTTCACGGTAGAGGCAATTCCAGTGAGGTACTTACACAGCCTAATATTGTTTTAAGAGTGAATAGTAGAAAGAGGAACTCTTTCTCCCCTCTAGTTAGTTGTTATAATCTAGATAGAGATGTATATTTACAGACAGTTAGTCTGAGCTTAGTAGATTCCGCTGTACGGAACGGTAGAATGGAAGTTAATCGTTTCTCGATTGGTTTTCTTATTTAGAGAGGATACGCAACTGAGATAAGTCGTACTAGTAGACGCACCTTAGATAAGTCGTATTGATAAACGCAATGAAGATAAGTCGTACTAATCAAGGGATGATTTCGAATGTATGAGTTATTTGGAAATCGAATAATTGTTATTTGCTAAAGATGATTAGCTCTTTAGTAAATTCGAGGACGAATTTCTTTAGGGGAGGCGTTTGTAACAACCAGAGATCCTAACCCGTTTTGGAGTGCTTTCCCTTAATAAATACCTTTATTTTTATTCTGTTAGCCCTTAAAATATTTTTTAGTCATGTAAGCACTCGCCCAAGTCCATGGCATAATTAAAGAAGGGTATCTCGGTGCTAGGTAGCTCCAGTGAAGCCCTTCCCAGAGAGAAATTCGATAAACTTCATATTGCCAAAAATAGGTAGTTATCCCTGTGCAAAGACACTCCCAACTTAGTGATAAAAGGCACATAAGTAGAAATCACAGTTTTAGGAAAGATACGCCCCTTAAGTACTCACGCCGAAAAAAAGTGTAGTAAATGAACTATCTGTGGAGCTGCGAAGTATAACTTCCGATAACCCAGGGCTCATCGAAATGACGTCATCAGGGTTTGCGATTCAGTTCCTTCTCAGACAGCATGCAACTTGGTTACTCGCTCGGTTGAGTTTCACATCTTGTAATGTTGATCGGCATTGTCTTGTAATTATTTATTTAAGCTATGATGTGATGTAGCAGAGTATATAATAGTGATATATTTGTGAATTCCTGTTGAAAGTGTGCGGCGCGGTATTGCAGGAGAATACGGTTGCAGGCAAGTTCATTTAGTTTTAGGGGTAAACAGGTATAAAATAATTAGGCTTAAGATATATAGGCCATAGGCTAGGCAATAGTTTATACTAGGCTAAACGCAAGTAAGTATGTAAAATAATGCCGTTATTTTGATTAGGCTATTTTGAGGCCGTTTCTACCAAAGGGTAACAGATGCCTCCAATAATGTTAGGCGTTATTATTACGTTAGGCGTTATTACTATTTTAGATGTATTTAATTAACCTAACGCTATGAGTTAGTATAAAATAAGGGGTAAAGTTAATCAGTAAATTATTCACGCAAGTAATTAATTTAAAATATAAAATTTAGAAAGTAATTATTAGGCTATCTTATTTTAATAGGCCACTGCACCCGTATGAATTGCCAGGGACGCACACCTTCAAAACAGGTAAAGTAAATTGTGTAATTGAGATATTATATCCTGTGAAATATCACGTCGTCAAAATGATTAATCTAAGGCGTCTGTGCCGTAAAAATAGAATATTAAATTACTAGTTAAATAATGATGAGACGTCGCCGAGTCGGTAAAGAGTTTAAAATATGTGTCTTTCATAGGAAAGTATTGAAAATTATTAAAGCAATTTTCCTTATTTTTAGAGTCCACGTTTTTAGATAAAAATCCCTCCCATCTGCGTTATGCACCCGTCATCTAAAGTCTAACGAAGTCCTCCACCTTGTACAATTGTACGTCTACCACTTTGATATTTAAATACGTGAACCCGGAACTACCCGGATTCCTCGAAGGGTCTTAGAAGTGTTGACAACCCACGACACGCTTGGTGGACTATATTTCCGCCCTTTGTAACGTTGTAACGCCTGTGACGCGTGTAACCTAGTAAGTCGACATGCAGTTCGCAATGATGGTTATGTTTTTGGTGTCACTACTGGAAGTGAGATTTTGTAGTGAAGTAAGTTATACCTCTGAACTTGATGTGACCAGTAGCTTAACGTCCCCTCCCGTCTTAGAATTCCATGTCACTCTGGAACCATATGATCTGGTGAAAGAACTTTTACTATCTCGAATCTATGCATCAAACTATTCAGGTAGTGTTGTAGACGAAGTACAACCAGTACATTATTTGTTAAAGCCGTTGATGCAGAAGAAAATTATCTTAAATTGGTTCATGGAATACTTTGCACGTTTTGCTAAAATAAATATCTTTTCTTTCGACCAAAGAATTTCTCAAATTAAATTTAATTTTAATAATTTAATTCAACGTACTAATTTGTTTTGTAATATGGCGACTCAGTTTTGCTTTGATTCAATGCTACAGATTAGCAGTTCAAGTAAAGATGTAATTATCTCAACTCTAATTATTAATTCCGAAACTTCTCAAATTAATTTATTTAATTATATTTATGGTTTACCTATAATGACACGGACATTTAATTTAAGTTTATGTAATGCAACGTCCGACACAATGTCCACTCTGGATATTGAACTTAACCAATTAAAATTAAGTAAACGTTTTGGAAATAATTTAACTTCAATTTTAACTTCTTCTAAATTATGTCTCCGTTTTACTTGTGGCCTTCAAAGTGTAAGATACCAAGGCGGAGCTCAAACTTTAAAATTAGTTAGTCAGCAGTCAGAACTAATTAATACTACTTCAACTCAACTAACTTATAATTCCAGTATGTTGTTAAGATCAAAGAGTGTTGAAATAATTGTTGTGCAAACTTGGGTTTATTTTCCCATTGGGGAAGACTATCATCTGGATAATGCTTGTCTGCAGATGAATTTGTACAAGATTAAACTAGTGAATGAGTCCACTTATGATAGGAATATGGCTTGTATAAAATTGTATGTAAGGTTGTACTTTACATGTAGTCGTATTTTGTACATCAATAATGATGTGGAATATTCAGAACTGACCCTTCGAATTCTAGCGTCCCTTACTATGAATAACTACCTATCCAGTTTTGAAAACTTTCTTTGGCTCAACTCTAGTTGTCTGGATTGGTCTTACTATTTTAGTAATACAGTTTATAACTTTATAAACCAATCTGGACATCTATTGGAAAAATTGTGGAGCGCAGAAAAGATTCAAAAGAGGCTTTTTAACTCAAGTATTTTAATTTCTTGGAGTTCAACAGTAATAGACACTCGTGATATATATCTATGTTATTATATTAAGTACAGGCCTGTTTTATTAAATCACGAGTGCCTTCAAGTTTTATATAAATCTATAGAAGACCTTCACTCCACAAGTATGTTTGGAAAACCCGTTTCGCTTTTATATGAAAATTTATATTTGATAAAACTGTTTACGATTAATGATATCTGCAAAAGCAATTGTAACTTTAAGTTAACGTTTGCAGTAGTCCTGCCAACCACTAAGTTGATAAAGTCTCCTTTACAGTTACCTTTAACATGTGATGATCCGTTTACGTTTGAACAATGTGTGAGGTTCATTAAATGTAGTGGTGGTTCGGAGAACGTTGTAGGTGCATATAATGTGCGTGCACCGTCATCCGACCTCCCAATTATGACTTTCATGCAGCAGAACTTGACTGCGTTGATGTTTATAGTCAATAATGACTTATTGCTTTCTGACATTTTGTCTTATTGTATTAATGCAGACATTGAAAATAAGGCTGAAGTGTCCTTGATCTCTATGATTTGTAATTTCGATATATTAAACAAAACCTACGAAATCTACTGTACTCCTACTTTAGTATTACAATCTATTTCGATTCGGTTTTCTCTTCTCTTGTATTTTTCCTCATTTAAAGTTTATACTGTAAATCAAATCAATGATAACTTTATACTTACTTTTGATGTATTATTTAAGGAAACTGAGTTTTCTGATGATAACTATATTCTAGTCAAAAACTGTGATGCTACTTTTAATAAATGGAGTTCTATAAATAACTATGCTTTATTTATGAGGGTGGTTGTGATTCAGCCTAAATTAACAATTGCGCCATTAAATGTTCTGATTAGTCAAAAGCAAGTAAGGTTATTTCTTAACTCGAACTTTCACTTTGAGAACTGCAGTGAGGTCTCCCCCGTTAGACGTAACGGTGGTGACATCCCGGTGGCAATCAAAGTAGGAAGTAAACTTTCTCAAACCTACTTCATTGACAATAACTACTCAACTGCGTCTATAAGGAAGAGTTACCTGAGCATGCAGAAGTCTCCCAGAAACCAGGTTTGTGGTCGCCAGATAATTATGCCCGCCTTTGCTAGAACCCGAGATTCATGGGAATCTGTTTTATATTTTATGTCACGCTCAACACGTCCTTTCCAGTTAATTGTGCTATGTGATAAATTGGTGGCGATAGACGCATCATGTGACATAATGGTGACATCGGTGTCAAAACCGATTAACCGTTGTGGCTCACGCTCTCCATGTGACATAATGGTGGCAGCTAAAGGGCAAATGGCGTGTGGCGGATTAATTATTAATTATCAAATTGAAGGCGAGGATAATTATAACAATTTAAACGACCTGGTGCGACTTCTGAGACTTATGCTAAGACAACTCCTAGACAATTGCAGTGTACTTATAATAATTTCAAGCGCACAACTTATAATTACTTTGCTGATCACAAACAGTTTCGTGGAACTCAAATTTTGTAGCAGGGGGGAAGTAAATAAAGTAATTAAAGGTTTAAGAAAAATAATTCAAAAATTAAAAAACCTTAGAAGGTTTAGTAAAAACGCAATTAAAGTAAGACGTGTTAAACAACAAAAAATTTGTCCAAAATTATTGAGACGAAAATTAGCCATTGATGTTTACGACAATCGGAATCCAATCCTTAAGTCTAAAAAGACTTTAACCCAATTCCAGTTTGGGATTATCCATTTAACCACACTTTTAGTGCTTTGGAATACATTTATGCTAGACCACGTTTCTGAAAAAGCATCTCTACATTACCTACACTTCTGTCTGGGAATAGCAGCCATTCACTGCTATGACAGAACTAACAATCACGCTGCAAAAAGGCAAGCGTTCAGAAGAACGTCTAAAAAACATTTACGTCAACTGATACAAACTGAACAACAGTTTTCCATAGTGGAACTATTGTTACAGTATGACGTAGAAACAAATCCTGGCCCTGAGAATAATGATGATGACCATAAGCCTAGGCTAGAAACCGGAGCGGTAGGTGGATTGCCGAGATTGGCACCATTTCCCCTAAAACCAACTCGCTCTTCAGTGGATCGATGGATTCACTCTGTTAAAGCGAGGGTAAAGATACAAAAATGGACGCCCGTACAAACAGTGGCGTACATGGGATCTTTATTAACCGGTCCAGCATCCGACTTGTTCTATTCTCTAGACGAACAGAAACAAGCTGATAGTACTTACCTGCTAAAGTTACTGACAGAGGAGTTCGGTGACAGCGTGTCAGCCGGAACTGCTCAGACAGACTTTCTCCGAGCCAGCATGGAACTAGACGAGTCCATGGTAAGCTTCTATTGGAGATTAAATGACTTATGTCGTTTAGCATTTCCACAAATGGAGGGAGATAAAGATCAAGTCCTCCAAGAAGCCTTCCTCCGGGGATTACCGGAACACACGCAAAGAAGCCTTGCTCCGCTAAAATTCAATACTTCACGAGAAGCATTGCGAGCGGCGCAACGAGTCGAGGGATATCAGTCAAAGGATAAACCAGCATCATCCAACGAGCTGGCAGACCCTCTTTACCATCTAGGTGCTCGACCTAAGACTCAACGGCCAGAAAGGCAGGAACCTATACCTAAGGCATCTACCAAGCAGGTGGATAATGCCGACGACAGGTTACTATCAATGGAACATAGAATGGATAAGTTAGCTAACACAGTGACAGATGCACTAAAGTTATTAACAACCAGAGCGCCGGTTAATTCTTATACTCCAGCAAGGTCAGAGCGACCCCCATACTTTGGAGGTCATTGTTTCAATTGCCAACAGCAAGGGCATAGACAACAGTTCTGTCAAAAACCCAGAAATAATAAAAGAAGCATGGAAAGAAGAAATGCTTACATGCAACAAACTTCTGGCATTCCAGAGACTAGATCTGGATTACGTATTCCAACTAATTATATGGGCGGGCGCGACACGAGTCCGTATGGATCTGGATTTGATCCAAGAGCTCCTTCCTTCAATCCCCGTAATACAAGGAATAATTCTTTAAACTACTAAGAGGGAGTGCACATTCAGGTCCACCCCCTCTAGTAAAAGAAGTAAAGCCTGAAATTTTGGAACAACCTAGCCCAATAAACCCAGTGGTTATACCGTCCACCGTGGATAAGGCTCCTCCAAGAAAGGAACCGATAATGATAACTCCAGTAATTCCCCAGGAGGACAAAGTTAACACTCCCACTTTCTTTACCACTCCACTATTGACAGTGGATATTAACTTGATGACTAGTGAGGTCACTTTACCTATTCAAGGCATAGTCGACACAGGTGCCATATACACTTTAGTAAGTGAAGAAACAGCACGTGCACTATTAGGTCCCGCTTATCCCATATTTCTATTAGGTGCTGAGAAGAGACAGTTTCAAACTGCCAACAACGTAACTTGTCCCGCATATTTGATTCCACAAGTAGAACTCTCGTGTGATACTCTTTTACACCCATTGAACATCTATGTGTTACCGGAACTCCCATGTCCCATGTTATTAGGACTAGATTTTCTAGCCAAATTTGAACTCATCATTGATGTAGCCCAGAAGCAACTGTCACACCCTAAATGGAAAACCAATAAACCTTTTGGTAGATTAGCCAAATCTATTGGATTACCCCCTACTTATTATATAAACACGGTGAATAGACATTCTCTTCCCGATACCAAGTTTAGTGTAAGGTTGATAAATACCGAATCTCTCTCCATTCCTGCAGGGAGTGAGAAGATTTTTCATGGTCGTATTCAACATTTACCCGAATGGCTTAACTACGGAACATTGCCGTACGAGACATGTTTCTCCCCGCTTAGAACTTCCGCCACCCCCGAACAAATATTAATAGGCGCCGCTGTGGTGCGAATAACCAATCAACAGATCCCCATAAGGATCGCTAACCTAGGAACGGACACGATAAGTTTAGCAAAAAACTTATTAGTTGGGGAGCTACAATTCTGTGATGCCGCTTCCCTTTTCCTAGTTAAGGAGCAGTCAACAGAACCGAGGAAACCATCTCGGATGACAGAAAGAGAATTTCTGGATAAATTTAAAATTCCGGATCATCTTTCCGGAAAGGAGCAACGAGATTTAAAGGAGTTGCTCTGGAAATCTTCAGACGTATTTTCTCAGGATCGATTTGACCTGGGCGTCTTTAGAAATGTTTTACACGAGGTACATACTACAGGTCCCCCGATTCGGCAAGCATTTCGCCGTCAGAGTCCGCACCATCGCGAAGAAACCTTTACTTTAGTACGTGAGATGTTAGAACATGGAGTTGTTACTCCATCCACATCTCCTTGGGCTTCACCCGTCGTGCTTGTCCAGAAATCTGACGGAAAAACCCGCTTTTGTGTGGATTACCGCAGATTAAATGACGTTACGTACAAAGACGCATACCCGTTACCAAGGATAGACGACACGCTCGATTCCTTAGGCGGCGGACGTTATTTCTCCACTTTAGACTTAACCAGCGGTTACTGGCAGATTGGCTTAACCCCGGAAGCAGCTGCTAAATCCGCTTTCTCCACGCAGTTTGGCCTTTTTGAATTTCGCGTCCTCCCATTTGGGATGTGTAACTCTCCATCGACATTTCAACGAGCCATGGAGTGTTGCCTCGCCGGATTACAATGGGAACAATGTATGGTCTATTTAGACGACGTGATTATTTTTAGTAAAGATTTCCCGACCCATTTGGAAAGACTGAATAACGTTTTTCAACGGTTTAGAACAAATGGTTTAAAATTAAAACCCTCTAAGTGCACCTTTGCACAATCCCAAGTTAAATACTTAGGGCACGTAGTTTCCGCTGAAGGAATATGTCCCGACCCCGCTAAAATTCAGTCCGTTAAAGACTGGCCTACCCCACGAAATACGAAACACGTTCAATCATTTATAGGCTTAGCCTCGTATTATCGTAAATTCATAAAAGAATTTGCCTATATCGCAGCACCCTTACATAAGCTGTGTTCATCCAAAGTAACGTTCTATTGGACGGAAGTTGAAGAAACTGCGTTCAATAAATTAAAACAACACTTAATTTCTCACCCCATACTAATCTATCCCGACTTTAGCAAACCCTTCAAACTAGATGTTGATGCATCTGGTGTAGGGCTTGGCGCCGTTCTCTCACAAAAAGTTGATGGAAAGGATCGCGTAGTAGCATACTACTCAAGAGTTTTAAAAGATGCAGAAAGGAGATATCCTATAACAGAAAAAGAAGGCTTAGCGTTACACGATGGAGTGAAATGCTTTAAGCACTATCTCTACGGTCGAGAATTTGTATTAATTTCGGATCACGACCCTCTTAAGTATCTGCGAAAAGCTAAAGATATGTCCAACCGCATTTGGCGATGGACACTCTTCTTAGAACGGTTTAATTACTCCGTACAGACTCGTCCAGGCTCGCAGCATATTAATGCAGATGCCTTATCCCGTTTACCTCACGAAAACGTACCTCCGTGTTACCTAGCCCCTCCTAGGTTTGTAGCAAAACAGAAAGCGCCAACAGTTCCTTCCGTGTCCGACAAAGAATTTGCTGAATACCAATTAAAGGATCCTTCTTTACAGATGGTTAGTAAGATATTAGCATGTAAGGTTAACGTAAGTGATCCCGCTTTACTACCCTTACGTAAAGTTCCTTTGTTTCACCATTTTCTACAACATCCTGTAGACTATCAGAAAATAAGTTCACTAATTTGTTATAAGAATCGAGTAGTGATTCCTCCCGGTCAAGTAGTGGAAATTCTATCGCACTGCCATGATCAAGCATTAGCTGGACATTTAGGTGCGGAGAAATCGGAAAGATTAATCTCCAAAAGATTCTTTTGGCCGAATATGACCAAAGATATTCGAACTTACATAAGAACCTGTCTTCCATGTCAGCTAAGGAAAAGGGATTACCATAAGGTTCATAGTCCCTTGCAGCCTATGACGACCCTCCGACCTTTCCAAAGAATTGCTATAGATATAGTAAAGTTACCTCCCTCCGCAGGATATTGCTGCGCCTTAATTGCTATAGATTATGCAACCCGTTGGCCCGAAGCCTTCCCTTTACGAAACCATACCGCCCCAACGGTGGCAAAGGTTTTATTCCACCATATAATTTGCAGATTCGGCGTACCCGAAATAATTCATTCCGATAGGGGTGCCGAGTTTCAATCAGAATTGTTAGCCGAACTATACAGGCTTTGTGGTATTAAGCGTACCCGAACAACCGCCTATCACCCGCAAGGGGACGGACTTGTTGAAAGGCAGATACAGTCCCTAACTAATATTTTAGGCACTGTGGGAAATAAACGCGAGGATTGGGTAGAGAATCTACCATCTGCTTTATTTGCAGTCCGTGCTAATGTACAGGCGAGTACACAGTTTTCGCCTTTCGAACTATTATACGGCAGAGAACCGTTATTACCTGTCGACCTGCAGTTTGGGTTTTCCCCATCTGAGAAGCCTTATAGGAATGACTCCGTTAAGGAGTTACAGCAACATTTCAGAGTGCTACGAAAGAAAGCGAACGAAAATGTTCTGTCCGGGAGCGTCGATCTCCAGGCCGAACCGCAAGGCCTCAACAGCGGATTCCGGATTAGGAAAGCCGGGCAGGTGATGTTCTGCAAACAGCCTGTTCGCTGATTCGACCTGCTGTTTTCCCATCCAGCAGGCGAGCACTGGCTTGTCGGTGCCGTCCTGGGCATTGATAATGGCCTGAGCGCAGGCTAATGGGTCGGTCATCGCCTGAGGAGACAACATCACCAAAACGCCATCGACT
>RCNA010000127.1_pt1 | contig 11150 bp, 9 predicted proteins | sample 2041331 | NCBI WGS metagenome assembly RCNA01 (sample SAMN09708233, study PRJNA481090) | Marine sediment metagenome, whole genome shotgun sequencing project. | reverse complement strand
TTTTGTTTATTCATACCTGACACTATACATTAAATGTATATAATATCAAGAGTATAATTACATTTCTAATGTGACAAAGTAGAACTAAACATCAAGGATCAACGCCGCTGAGTCGTGACACTTTACAGTTTCAAATGCCGAGGCTCTTGAAGCAGACGGGTCTTATGAATGGGGAGCGGAAGTAGAATTACCCGTCAACGCTCCTTCAATATATAAAGGAAAGTTTGCCCGACATATTTACAGGGCATGTGCAGGATTGGATATTGCCGAAAATGATCCAGATTCAGGCTGGATTGAACTTAATCAGAAAAAGGGGACAGATTTATTTTCTTGGTAACCGAAATAAATAGGGGTCAGACCACAATTTAAAAACGTGCTCTGCCCCCGATATATCCACCGGTTAGAACATACCTGCAGCGAGTCCGACCTTCACTCCGGTACGAATTTTTTTTTGTTTTTGTTCTCGTTTTTCTGTGCTGCAACGGTTTTGCGAACTGCTTTTTTGTGGTATTGCGTTTCATGGATTCCTCTTTTTTAAAAATGTGTCCCTTATTTTTCCTTGTTGGCGTTTCCTTTCTCTCCGATTAGCTTTACCAAGTACCAAATTTTTTCACATTATGCACAGACGGGCGCACAGGAACAGCCTTGATCTCAAACAGGGCGGGCCAGAGTTTGCCGGTGACAAAGAGCCTGTCAGCAACGGGCTCGTACATGATACCGTTCAGCACATCCGCTTTCCTGTCCTCGGCTTTTATCCGGCGGCAGATAGAGGTGAGATCAAGCCAGGCCGTCACAGCTCCGGTTTCCGGGTTGATCACGGCTATCCGCTCCGTCTGCCAGACATTAGCATAGACTGATCCTTTAATATATTCCAGTTCATTTAATTGGTCAACTTCATCTTGATCGTCATGCACGGTTATTCGCTTTTTTTCAGCCAGCGTTTTCGGATCAAGAAAATAGAGGCTGGCCGAGCCGTCGCTGGTGATCAGGTGGCGGTTGTCATGGGTGATGCCCCAGCCCTGTCGAGGATACTTCCATGAGCGGATCAGCGAAAAATCTTTTTTGTCATACTGAAAAACGAGACCGTTTTTCCAGGTCAACTGATAGACGCTGTCCTGAAAAACCGTTATTCCCTCGGCGAAAATGTGTTGTTTATACTCTATCTTCCGTTTGACCCGACCGGTCTTCAGATCGACTTGGCGCAGAGAGGAACGACCATACAGTCCAGTGCCACTATAGACAGTTCCCCTGTCCCAGGCGAGGCCCTGAGTGAACGCCTTTCGGTCATGAGGGTAGCGATTGACAACAACAGCAGAAAACATTTTTGGGGCATCCTGTTCTTCAGCGGACGGAACTGCCAGACTCGCAAAGTTTGTCATGCGATTCCGCAGGCTGGTCTTGTAGACAGGAAACGGAACGGTGAAGCACCACCAGCCCCATAACACCGCCAGAGGAGCGGTGAGCAGTATTCCGGCCATGAACAACCTGAAAATATCAGGTCGGCGGGATTCAAGGGTTTGGGAAAAGGGAATTGCCATAGAGTACGCTCTTTTTGTCTGTGCTAAATTTTTCGTTACGGATGCGCAATCACCACCACTGCCGGAGCGCGTCGCAGTACACACTCCAAGGCCAGCTCAAAGTTCTCCGGGTCCAGAGCGGCGAAGCTCTCGTCCAGAATAATCAGATCAGCATGTTGGAGCAAAGCGCGGGCGATGTACAGGCGGCTGCGCTCTCCATGAGAAAGCCGCCAGCCCGATTCCCCCACCATCTGCTGAAATCCGGCGGGCAGGCGTTCCAGCAACCCGCCCAGTCCGAGTTCCTCGCAGATTTTCGAAGCGGCTTGAAAATCACCGGGCACAGGGGGCCAGTTGCGCCCCATGAGCAGGTTAAAGGCAAAAGTTTCCGTGAGCACATGGTTTTCATGGAATTGAGGTGAGCTGACAACCCGTGTGCGCCAGAGATCCGGGCCGACAGTGTCATGTTCTATGCCGTGGAGTCGCAACTGACCGGATTCGGGAAAACGCAACCCGATCAACAGAGCCGCCAAGGTGGATTTCCCCCCGCCTGAAGGCCCCTGCAAGAGTATGCGGTCACCCGGCAGGATCTGTCCTGTGCAGGCTTGGATAACTGGATTTGTGGCTTCGGAATACCGAAACACCATGTCTCGTGCGGAAACCGCAGGATATTTTTTTGAGGCGGCGGCCCGCTCAAGCACGGTCGGCAGGATCTGGGCTTTTTTGTTCTGAGACCGGGATGCGGCCATGAACAGAGGGCTGACTTGCTTCCACCCGATCACCGCATTGAGCACATGGGTCACCCCGGCGACAAATTGGCTCTGAGCCTGCGCCGCCAACAGGATACCCGCCACGCTCACCGCCATAGCGTTTGTGTCGCCGCTACCGCTGAGAAAGACCGGGAGAATCCCAGCCAAGCCGACAAGATACCAGCCTCTGCCCAGCACACCCTTAATCATGATAACAATCAAGTCAAGCTGTTCTGATATATCAACATAACTTTGGAGAATTTTTTCCTCCCGATCATGCCAGTGCGCCATATCCTCTTGGGCCAGCCGGGTGCGGTAGCCGATCATGCCCTCGGTCATGTCGTTGTTCATGTCCCGGTACGCTGTGATCCATTTTCGGGAAGACTGATAATACTTCAGACAGAGCCAGCCGATCAGCCCTGACCAGAGAACAAGGAGCAGAGCGTGCGGAATGCCGCCCGCGCCCGTAGCCAACACCACGGTTGCCGCGCAGAGCTGAATCACGGAAAGCCCGGCTGCCGCTCCGCCTTCCAAAGCCACGGAACTCAGAGATTCGGCCTCCATGATGATTCCCATGAATTGCCCCGTGCCTTGGTGCCGGATTTCTTCCGGCTCAAGCTGGAGGATACCGTGGAGCAGACGCTGTTTGAACAGCTCGCCAATTTTCATGGAAAGCAGGCTCTGTAGCCATCTGTCCAGAAGCTGAAAGGGAATAACGGTCAGCAACAGCAGAGCCCATACTGTGACGGTCGCATAGGTAAAATGTCCGGCAAGGGCCTGGCTACCTATAAACCACCAGGAAAAAATCGTGAGAATTTGAGCGGCGAAATAGGCTGTCCCGATTCCGGCCAGTGTCAGGGGAACACGGGCATGACGGAGTTGCTGTTTGAAATCCGTGCCCGGAGAAAGACGGAGCAACCAGCATCCGTGCAGAGGAAGATTGGCTAACTGTTCGTCAACAATGGCCTTCAGTGAATCCTGTCTGCGCTCTTCGGGAATACCGGCTTTTGCCAGCATACCGGCTGTCGACCGGGCCGCATCCTCCCGGAGAGAGTGGGTTAACGCTTCCTGGATGCTGTCCCGCCGGATACGTCGGCGTTCAAGTTCCGGTGTCAGGACGGTAACGCTGCGTCTGCCGCCTTTCAGCACCGCAAGAAAACGGGATTCTCCATCTCCGGGCAGACGAATCAGGGCTGGACTGACACAACGCAACATCTCCTCTGTTTCGGAATAGTTCCACTCTGTCGGGAGTATTTCAATCTTCAGATGCGAGGCGGCAAGATCCGTCCATTGGTCAAGCAGGTTGCCGTCGACCGCCTCTTCGGTTCCGGGAAAAGGCGGCGGGCTTTCGGAATTTTGGACAAAACCTGATCTCCGGGCCAGTTCATGAACAGCGGTATGCAGGCGTGAGGCGAGCCACAGGCAGGACAGAGGTGGGGTATTTCGGTCAATCACAGCATGTCCTGCTTTTTGCGGAGTTGATTACGTCAGTCAGACTAGGGCGGGAGAGGGTTTGACTTTTGAGGTTGCCGCCTCTTCAGCTGCAGACCGTGTACGGAAAAAACTCATCCAACGCCGATGATTGTGATTCGCCCTGCCTTGAGGTTAGAAACTAAGGGTCTTGGTTTGCGCCTACTTATTGTGTGTTTGGTGGCTTGTTCGTATGATATCGGAAAAATTTTGGTTATGAGTTTTTTTTGGTGTTTTTTCATTTGAATCTCCAGTATTAAAAAATAAGTAAAAAAGGTCAACACAGTTACTGACCAATGCATTACCAACTAATAGAATTTATATTCTTTGTCAATTAAATCATTCGGCATAATGTATGTACCATTGAGATGTTCGTCCTCGGCACCCAGAATTTCAGGAAAGCGATTCCGCAAAATCCGCACTGCAAAAATTTCTTGAATTCCAGATTCAAAACGAAGAAAGGCGACAGTTTCACCGTTGCGGATATCCACGATCCATATACCGCAATTGCGTTCTTCTTCGCTTAATCGTTCCAGCAGAGGAATACCGCTGAAGCTGTCGCTGGCCGTGTCCCTGACCTGAGACAACCCGATAAAAGCCAAGTGCCCGAAGAAATCAAGTCCTCTGGTAAAGCCGGGTAGCTCGGCAACGGTAGCGTGAACCGCCCGGTCAGAGACGGAACAGCAAATGCCGCCTTTGCCGGATTCCAGAAACCAGAGCTCATTATTATACAGCCTTGGAGAATGAGGCATGGAGAGTCCTTTGACCAGAACACGGTTCTGTTTGACTGACATGAGAATACCACCGTCACGTTTGTTGTCGCGCCATGCTCCGGCACTGTCGGTCTCGCCCAAGGCGGTGACATAAACCGGAACACCGTCCGCCAAGGCCATACCGTTCAGATGACAGCGGTCTTCCGGTTTCAATTCAGTTATGAAATTCGGTTTCCATCGCGGGACAAAACTGTGATCCGAGTCAAGGGTGCAAAGGCAGGAGAACTTAGTGTTGACCAGCCACAGCCCCTCTTCTCCCCAGTCCATTTCGTGACCGGCAATATCTCCAGTAAAGTGAACATTACGAGGAAGATAGCAGGCATCGTGTTGTACAGGCGAGTCCGATGCCGGAGCCATGTCGGGCAAATTACGGTAATCCCATACTGTATTACGCCCTCCGACCGCAAGCCGGTTTTTGTCTGCGGCAATCCCCATAGGTTTGATAAAATCCCGAAAATGGGTATTGACAGCACCTTTGTCCTCCCTGATCAGAATTATCTTCCCGGTCTGATAGCTGGAAACCACCAGAGAAATGCCGAGCCGAGCCAGAATATCCGGCAGACCAGCAGTGTAGCTGCTGGTCAGGGAATCTTCAGGAAGTTCACTCATGTTTCAGTTCTCGTCTCCTGCATGCTTTGCGTTGAAGATCTTAATAATAGTCGCCAGCCCGTATTCCGGTTTTTATATCCCCGGACACGCTGCTTTTTACCAGTTTGAGGGAATCTTTCACGGTTTCCGCAGTCTCCATATTCTCTATATCCTGTTGTTCTTCGTCTCTGTTCTCAAACTGTTCCGTATTTTTTTTCTGCTTCATTTTTTTTGCTCCTTGCTTTAAGATTACCATGTTAGTTGCTAATTTATTTCAAATTAAGATTTCCTGCTTTTACTCCGGTACGAATTTTTTGAGTTGCCTTGGTTTGCTGTTTCCGACCCTGCTTCCCCTGTTGTTGTTTGCTGTCCTTCTTCATGCCTCTAACCTCCTTTGTATTTATTCTTTATTTTTGATTGACAGAACACAAGGGGAGAATCCGCCTGTCTCACTGTTCAGACAGCCTCCCGTCCTCCATTAGCCAATTCCGCCAGCGGCGATCCTCATGCAACTTCCGCTGGATTTCCTTTTCAGATTGCTGAAGCGCATAATAACGGGAATCAGGATCGCCCGCAAGGTTTTCCGGTGCGTCATCCTCAATGATCCCGCCGTCCTCCATGACCAGCACCCGGTCAAAGGCCAGTGCCTCGTCAATATCGTGCGAGATAAAAAGCAAGGTGACATCCCGCCAGTGAGCGCGGCAGCGTTGCAGGAGTTCCCGCCGTTTTTTCCGGTCCAATCCCCGGAACGGCTCGTCCAGAATAACCAGACGAATGCCGGTGCGCAGCAAGGCCCTGCCGAGGCGCACCCGCTGCCCCTGTCCGCCGGAAAGCAGGCCGCCGCTCTCGCCCAAAGGGGTACTCCACCCTTCCGGGAGTCTGCGAAGCACCTCGTCGAGATCCGCCTGCCGCACGACCTCCTCAAGATCGAGAGAACAGGCATCATCGCTTCCGTAGCGCAAATTTTCTTCCAAAGAACGATTCCAGAGCTGTATACTCGGATCAACCCAGGCCGTCTCCCGGCGGAGGCGGCGCAGGCGTTCACTGTGTAGCAGTGCGTTATCCACCCTCACTGTTCCGGCTGACGGACTGTGCCATCCCAGCAGGAGACCCGCCAAGCTGGATTTACCTGCCCCTGACGGCCCCACCACGGCGAGATGCTCTCCGGCGGCGATTTCCAGATCAATATCGCTGAGCAACGCATGTCCCCCTGTCCGCACCTCCACGGCCTCCATTTTGATATGCACACCGCCTGTCCGCCCTGTCCCGACATTGGTACCGGTACCGGCATAGACTCTGTCCTCCTCATACCAAGCTGTACTTTCCTCACTGCTGTCCCGCATTTCCAGCAGACGGAGCACCCGGTTGTGCTGCATGGGATACTGTTGCAAAGCCCCGGCCAGCGTCTGGCCCAGAACCGGCAATTTCATGATCCAGTAGAGCAGGAGCAACACGCCTCCGGCCTTCCCGCCGTTGCCGAGATAATGGAATAATATCCAGACGGCTGAAGCTGTGCCAGCCAGCGTCTGCACTCCCGTGGCTGCGAGATTGGTTGTATAAAAGCCCATACCCGCCTCAGACCATTTCACCAGCATGCTCTCATGTTCAACAGTGACCGAGCGTTCGGCCCGGTGGGTGCGGATCGGGACCAGTCCTAACAGGGCATCAAGATAAAAGCGGCTGAGCGCACCGATATGGGTGCGGAAACGAAGATCTTGCTCCTTGAGCCAGGACTGGGTCAGCAGGGATATGCCGATAATACCGGTCGAAGTCAGCACGGCGATGCCCACACCCGACGGATGCAGCCAGATGATGCCGATTGTGGTCAGAATGATCTCAACAACGGTCCTGCACGAAGTGACGGCCAATTCAGGAACATCCCGCAACTGACGCAGTTCATAGACACGCTGGGACATATCCGAGGTCAGGCGGCTGTGAAAATACCGGTCGCCTAAACGGGGAATCTTTTGCAGAATGGCGACTCTGAAACGAATTTCAAGCCATCGCCCCATGCGGGTCACGGTGGCGGCACCTGAAAGCTCAAGTAGAAGCATGATAGAAAAAAAAGCATAGAGCGCAGCCGCGATCTCGGCCCGATAGCTGACCAGTTCGGGAAAACGGCTGATATCGAACAGCCCTTTGAGCAGCAGGGCCTCCAAGGTCATGCCGAGGGAACTCAGCACTATGGTCGCCGCCAGCATAAGCGGAAAGAATTGCCCATTTTCCAGAACCGTGCGGATGATTTCTCGCCCAGGACTGACCTCCGGTTCTTGAAGTGCGGCGGTAATCTTCGGCGGGACAAAAGCGGGTTCCCGCTCATACATTTCATCGGTCTCGTTCGCCGTAAGATCCTCCGGAAATTTTCCAGATACCTGTATAAGGACGGCACCGTACAGACACAAGGTATTCCCCTCCTTTTCGGGGGATCTTCGAATCGACCAATAAGATTCAGGAATTATATCATAAAGCGCATCGGGCGAGCAACGCGATACGCTGTCGGAAAACTGCCGCAACACCTTTGCCGCTTCCTGACCGGGCCGAATACCCTTGGTGCGGACTAATGTTTCCGTGAGCCGGGCTGCCGCGTCCAGAGCCGCTAGAGGCTGCCAGCTTTCTTCCTCCAAGGCATGTTCAATAAGCTCTTCAACCAGAGTCTCCCGGATTTCCAGACTAATCAGGCGGGCCTGTAGGGGAGCAAGAAACGGGGTGTCGCTGATCCAGGACTGAGCGAATTCCTCATCAACCGGCAGAGCATGGAGATAGAGGTCGTTCAGCAGCCGTTTATGCATCCACCAAACCCTGCCCGTGCCCGGATCCATGATCTGGATAAAAAATTTATGCACCCGCCAGACCACAACAAAATGGGTCAAGCCGTTGGGTAGCCGAACAATCACCAGGGCAGGCAGGGCCTGGGTTTCAAGCCGTAACAGATGATCAGCCGGAACCATAGTCTGGACAGCGTCCAAGCCAAGGGCCACGGCGATTTCCTCAAGTGTGTCAATGGAGGTGCCGTCGACATCGGTCATGCAGGCTTCCCGGAGATGGCCGTAATTGACCGGTATATCAAATCCGGCTAGCAGAGACTTCAGGGATGCCGGGCCGCAGTCCATAGCCGAGGTCTGCACCACCTCCGGGATCAGAAAACGTCTTTCCGGGGAGGAATCGGCAAAAATCATGGTGCTGTTTTTCGGCGGGAATAGGAAATTGGGCCGCTGTCACGGCGCAGACCGGAGGATCGGGCCAGGATTCGAGCTGGATCTGTCTGTCCGGTTCCGATACGGATTCGAGCACCTTCTATTCGGTCAACAAAGGGATCAGGTTGATCCGCAGGATATTCCGCCTTCAGGGTGATCTCTCCGGGTTTGGGGGAAGAAGCGCGGGGAATCGCCGTAACCGTGAGAGGAATCGGATTGCTCTCTTTCTCTCCGCCGGTTGCGGGAAAAAAATGCCCACGCTGTCCAAGGAAAATTTTTCCCGCCGCCAGCTCTGGAAAAACAACGACAATTTTTCTGCTTTTGAGGGAACGCACTCGTCTGGCTCCGCCGTTGCCGGAAAAATCTCTGCTGATCTGCGGCTTGCCCGTAAGACGAACCTGGACGCCGTTTTCATACAGAGGAATGGGGGTCGTTAAAAACCACCAGCTCCATACCAATGCCAGCGGCACGGCGAACAACATCCCGAACATGAACAGACGGGAGAGGTCGAAATGCCGTGATTTGAGGGTTTGAGAAAAAGGCTTTGCCATTCTGCGTACCTGTTTTCAATTTTTTTCAAAGGTCATTGCATTTTTTCCGCCCGTATTTTGCTCTGTAACAAAGCGTCAGGCACGCTTTCTTTGCTTAATATATCAACTATCCAGCCTAAGCCGAACGGAATCGGCCCTGGATCGACATACATGTGATAAAGCACAAGTGAACGCCCTTGATCGAGTTCTTCTATACGCCAAAATCCATCAGTATCCTTTATGGTATTTTCCTCTTTCAACCCCTGCCATTCCTGGAACCGCCACTGAATCAGCGAAGTTTTTCGGTTAGGTTCCGATTCCTCCATGCTGACTCTGTATTGCTTCGTCTTTCCCAAGGGCAGAGAGAGGGTATAATTGAGAAAAATTGAAGGCTTATCTTTCCGATGAATCACCTCTATCTCGCTAACGTTCGGCATGAAATCAGGATATTTTTTATAATCAACCAGAATTTGCCGTATGATGCCTCTGTCGGCGTTGATGATGCTGACCGCCTCAAAAGTTCTGCCCGGTTTCCCTTGGGACTCGAGTTCACGAACCACAACTTTATCGTTTTGAACCAGCTTTTTTTCCCGTTCATTCAAAAAAATGCTGGACTTCGCCTCCGATGTTCCCGCCGGAACTGTTGAACTGACGAAAAGCAACAGGAGGCAACAGCAAGCTGTCAACATCATCAGGCCTTCTTTCCCGCTTATTACAGCCTTCATCCTTGTATAACTACGCTCCCGGCGGTGGCGGAGGAGGCGAAGCCAGAGGCGCAGCATTATTTTTTCCGACTTTAACTTTATTTATGACGAGCACGATCAAACCGATCGCGACGGCGAGCAGGAGGATTCCCAAAAGGGGACGAAAGACAATCCAGGCGACCGCTATGGTGATGAGTGACAGTAGGGAGGCGATCAAAAAAGAGATTATTCCTGTTCCGGCTCCAACAATGCCGCCCAAAATTGGCAGAACATCCGCAATAACGGAAAGCACCTTGAAAATCATATTCAGACCGATCAGCATAAGAACAAATCCGACAAAACGGAGAATCCAGGTCATTATCTTATTATCCGTCTGCGCTTTCTGTATCATGGCTTCAGCCGTGTGGACACCGATTTGCAGGATTTCAATCGTGCCGCCCGCTTTTGCCTGATACGCCTCAAAACTGTCTCTGACCTGCTTGGCGATCACGCTCACATCCGTGGGCGACACGATTGCAAATTGAATTCGCACATCCCCCACCTGCGGAGATGCGGGATTTTCGCCGAGATAGAATCCCCCGTTATGTTGCGTTGCCCGGCCTCGGAGTTCTTCCGGCGGGGCGGTGTCGCTCCCGACCGCAAGTGGTGCAAAATTATTGATCGCACCGACCAAGGACGGCGACAGAGTGAAAGCTCCGACCATGATCCTATCGGCGGTCAGATCCGCCGCTGTATAAGGCATGGATCCTGGATTTTCATGTTCCGCTGACTTATTGAAGTTTGCGGAACTGACAACCTGTTCCGACCAAGATTTGCCGTACGAATACTCCGTCACTGTTTCCGTTCCGCCGCCGAGTTTTTTCTTGGTTTCGCTTGTCGAGTTTTCCCACCACTGATACATTTCCACGTTTCGCCTTAGTTTCAGCGCATCGGCGGATACACCGAAAATCGGGTCCGTCAGGGTGGCTTCGGTTGTCGCTTCGCCGCTCAGATGGATCAACTTTCCGGCATTGGTCGAATCAACTCTGTCCGCTGAGACACTGACAACCGCCCTGCCGCCTTCTTTTAAACTCTTATAGGTTTTGACCGCCCGACCTTCGTTCCAAAAGAGGAGTAGAAAAGCCCCGAGAAAGAAAATAAAACCAAATATAATGCCTTTGAAAGCACCCCCGATGCGACTGAACCACGACTGATTGGTTACTTCCGTGTAACTGTCTTCTGACATTGCTTTTTTCTCCTTTTTTATTGTTTATGTATTCCCCGCATTGGGAGCATTCCGCTACAACCGATGCCGAATATAATCTTTGTCATATTTTTTGACATGCCGCAAGAGCAGAATGAAGAGCCGAATTAATGCTGTCGGCAAAATACGTTCTGTCTTCTTTTGCAAGTCGCCGCAGGAGGCCCGTCAACAAAGGAAGATACGCCCTGTTGGGAAAAATTTCCGCCGCCTCTACAGCCCAGTTTCCATGAAACTTTTCTGACAACTCCCTGATGACCAGTTTTTTTACCCGTTCGTCCTTTCTTCGCGCAAGCCCGATAAGAGCTTCGCCCCTGATTTCCGCTTCGTCATCATCAGTCCTACGCAACAACGCCCTTCTCAGCTCAACGGTGTCTGTATCACATTG
>RCNA010000126.1_pt1 | contig 11159 bp, 7 predicted proteins | sample 2041331 | NCBI WGS metagenome assembly RCNA01 (sample SAMN09708233, study PRJNA481090) | Marine sediment metagenome, whole genome shotgun sequencing project. | reverse complement strand
TTATGTTTAAATTTACCCTGCTGATCAATCACTCCGCTCTCCAACAGCTCGGCGACAATGGCGATCAGACCGGAGCCGCAGATACCAGAGGGTTTGATATGATCAATGGTCACGATCATGGGGTCAAAGGTTGCAGGATGAATCTGAAAATTTTCAATTGCCCCGCTGGAGGCCCGCATCCCGTACTGGATGCCTCCACCCTCAAAAGCGGGTCCGGCGGAACAAGCTGCGCAGACCATCCAGTCCTGATTGCCGACCACAATTTCGCCGTTAGTTCCGATGTCGATGAACAAGCTCACCTTGTCCGATTTGGCCATCTGGCAGGCATGAACGCCAGAGACGATATCGCCGCCCACATAGGAGGCTATGCAGGGGTAGAGAAAGAGGCGCATGGAGGGATGGGCCTGGATGCCAAGATCAGCGGCCTTGGTCAGAGGAAATTGGCTGACACTGGGCACATAGGGAGCCTCCCTAATATATTTCGGATCAAGGCCCAGCAGCAGGTGGGACATGACCGTGTTGCCCGCAGCCATCGTATAGGCGATATCAGCCGGAGAGATGATCATTTTTTGGCAGATATCTTCGATGATTGTATTGACGGTGCCAACCACCTTGTCCTGCAAAGCCCTGAGACCGCCGGGCCGACCGGCATAGACAATTCGAGAAATTACATCCTCACCGCAACTGATCTGGCCGTTATAACCGGAGGACTCGGCCAAAATCTCACCGCTGACCAAATCGACCAGCACCCCGGAACAGGTTGTGGTGCCGATATCCACGGCCAATCCGTAGAGCTTGGCCGTGGTGTTTCCAGCCTCGACATCAATAATCCGAAATCCTCCCCGCTTGCGGCGGAGCAACAACAGGGTGATCTTCCAGTCCGCCTCCCTCAGGGCTGAGGGCAGATGTTTGATCAGCTCCGGGTGATCATAAGACGGCTCTCCGATATGCTCAGGCAGGGCCTGTTTGATCCCCCGCATCACCCGATCCATATCGGAAATATTATCATCCATGCTCGGCGGCGCAAGTTCCAGATAGAGCTTGCTCACCGGAGGTTCGATTTCCCATTGACCAATCAGATCGTCCAAGGACTTGGCCGAGACAGTGCGGGTGGTTTTGGGTTTTCGCTTGAGGGCCTTGCCGCTTTTGGAAGTCATTTCCGGGATGGTTACCTCCAAATCAGACTCCACCGAGGACAGACAGGCCAGCCTGTACCCTTTGTCCCAGTCCTCCTGCTTTAAATTGGCTTTATCCGAACGTACTTCCCCCTTGTTAATCATCACCTTGCATTTGCCGCAAACCCCGTCTCCACCGCAATAGGCATGGACATACACGCCCGCATCGGCGGCGGCGTTGAGCAGATTGTCGCCTTTATTGACAGTGACGATTATATTGTCCGGCAGAAAGGTGATGCTGTGTTTCATATACTGCTCCGTTGTTTGAGGCATTATTTGTAAATTGGGGAGAGATTGAGGGATAAACGAATAACTATAGCATATTGAGAAGAGTGAGGCAATGCGGGAAGAATGAGCTCATTCCTTGTTGCTTTGAACAGGATAAAAAATTTGATGAGTGACTCTGACCAGCGCGCCCACCATTTTTGCCCGACAACTGCGAATTCTTATTTACTTTTTAATGCAATATGTTTATTTTTTCGATATATTTAAACCTGACAATGCATCAAATAATATCAAATTTATTATGAAATTCAATAACAGTTACAGGAAAATAAAAAAGAATCCCGCTGCGAAAGAACTCATACCTTTTCTTATTCCAATTTTTCAAAAAGGGTTGGAGTCAGAAGCGAAATATGAGAAAATAAATATTGAGATCCTTGAAAGAATAGTTCATATAATAAATTCCATAGAGCAGATTAATGAATCTATTAATCTGCTTGCCCAAGAAAAAAAAGACATGCAGTACCACATCAAGTATTCAATATATTTAATTGAAGATATTTTGTTTAGATTCACATCTATTTTCGACAATTGCCTACATTTATCAAAAAAAATACATGCCGCAAACATCTCAATAATAAAAAATAAAGAAGGTTCCGAAAACAACGAGACAAAAAAATACACAACGAAGCGATCTTTAATAGAATTAAATAAATTCACTCAGGATTTCAGAGAAAAACGAAAAAATATAGCCTCTTCTGGCTGTTTTTCTGAACCAGAATTAGATAAGATTCAAGCAGTATTTTTTTCATTCCAAGGAACTCCGGAATTGCATGAAGAACAATTAAATGCGTCTGAAAAACAGCTAAACAATTATTTCTTATCAAAAAAAGAATGGCTTCTAAACCGTAGCACCAAATTGGAACAACTTGTGACCACCTTCTTTTACACAATTCTTCCAGAGGTTCAATCTATTTTAATCGTACAGTATGGATGTTAACCCTCCAGTTCTACCTTCTTAATTAAGTCATGGCGTTATGGGTAAAAAACAAACAACCCTCCTGTTCCAGCTGATTCTGTCATGTGGAATAATATTATTTTCCAGCCATCCTGTTCCGGCAACGCACGACCATCACCCAAAAAAAACTCTTCAATCCGCCAGTGAACTGGACTACCCGCCTTTTGCCATAGTCCGGCCAGATGGAATTGCCGATGGCTTTTCAGTCGAATTGCTCAAGGCGGTCACTGAGGCCGTTGATTACAAAATTAATATATCAGTTGGCCCTTGGCATGAAATCAAACAGCAACTCACAGTGGGAGACCTAGATGTCCTGCCGCTCGTTGCCTATTCCCACGAACGTGACGACTACCTCAATTTTACAGTTCCATACCTGCAAATGCACGGGACGATCTTTGTCCGCAAGGGAGAAAAATCTATTCACAATGAAGCGAATCTGAAAAGCAAAAAGGTCTTAGTGATGCGTGACGATGCCTCTCACGAATATGCGGTCAGCAATAATATTTCTGATCAATTAATCTTGACCTCCTCTTCTGAGGAGGCAATGCAACTGCTCTCCTCCGGCAAATATGATGCTGTTTTATGTCAGTACCTGATGGGCCTTCAACTGATCAAAAAACTGGGTATAAAAAACATCGCTAGTATTTCCGAAAAAAAACAGGACAGCTTGAAGCCGAGAAACAGAAGCGTATCCGGCCTTGTTCAACGATTCTGCATCGCCGTGCCGGAAGGAAGAAAAGAGTTGCTTGCCCGTCTGAACGAGGGATTGGCGATTGTTGTCGCAAACGGAACGATAGTCTATATAATAAATGGTTCAGTCCGATTCTTCCTGAATTACAGGTTCCCGTAACAGCGGCCATTAAATCCACACTGTTTATTATCATACCTCTTTTTCTCTTTTTCGCCGTTTTTGGATTATGGTATTTAAAACGAGAAGTACGCAATAAAACAAAAAACTTGAAAAAAGAAATTCAGGAACGAAAGCAGGTTGAAACGACCTTGGAACAAAATGAAATTATGTTTCGCAAGGTTCTTGACACTCTCCCTGTCGGCATATGGTTCACCGATAACCAAGGTACAATCAAGTATGGAAATCCTGCTGGCCAGAATATCTGGCAGGGAGCGCACTATGTTGAACTCAACCAAGAGACAGCCTGCTGGGGAGATACAGATGCATTAATTTCACCGGAGGAGTGGGGCCTCTCTCTGGTAATTCAAAACAAGGAAGAGTCGCATAAAGAAGAAATAGAGATAGAATGTTTTGACGGAACCCATAAAATCATTTCAAATTGGGCGGTTCCGATTTTAGATGCAGATAAAAATGTGAAAGGTGCTGTGGCCGTTAACCAGGATATAACAGAACAGGTACAGACGGAGCGAGAGTTGATTGCAGAACGTGATTTTTCAAAAAGTCTGATAGAAACCGCACATACCGTGATTCTTGTTCTCAATCCAGACGGCACTGTTAATTCTTTCAATCCATATATGGAAAAATTAAGCGGCTATAGCCTTGAAGAAGTGCAAGGAAGAGACTGGTTCGAAACATTTCTGCCAAATCAAGATTGGAAAACAATACGTGAGACATTTAAAAAAGCTATTGGCGACATTCAAACGCAAGGAAATATAAATCCAATTGTCACCAAACAGGGTCATGAGCGATATATAGAATGGTATGATAAGACGTTGAAAGAAATCAACGGAAAAATATTAGGTTTACTTTCCATTGGACAGGATATTACAGAAAAGCTCAAGATGCAGAAAGAGCTGGAAGATATGGCTCTTCACGATGCTTTGACAGGACTCTACAATCGTAACATTTTAAAACAAAAACTGACTGATGACATTACGTCAGCAAGCTGTTACGGACATGACCTTTCAGTTTTCATGCTTGATATTGATCATTTTAAAAAAATAAACGACAATTACGTTCACTTGGAAGGAGATCACGTACTTCGACATATGGCAGATGTGTTAAATAACTCAATGCGAAAAGACGACTACGTGGCTCGTTATGGAGGCGAAGAGTTCGTTGTCGTATTGCCCAAAACCTCGCTGAACCAAGCCAAAGAAATAGCGGAGCATCTACGACGCACAATTACCGAACAAAACATTTCAACAAATAACGGTAAGCGGATCAAAATTACGGTCAGTATCGGGGTCGCCTGTTTTTCAAAACATGCCCAATCTCTTCAAAGTATCATTCATAATGCTGATATCGCCATGTATTCCGCCAAGAAAAATGGTCGTAACAGGGTCAGAACTGCATAACGTTTCTTTTGCAACTTACATTTCCTTTATTTTTTCCAATGGTTTGGAAAAATAATATCCCTGTAGAAAATCCATGCCTAAGGAGGCGGCGAGATCAGCCGTCGGCTTATCAAAAACAAACTCAGCCACAGTTTGAATCTCAAGTTTTTTTGCCACCGCCACAATGGTTTCCACGATAGTCAGAGATATTTCATCTGTTGTCAGCTTTTTGATAATTGAACCGTCAATTTTCAGATAATCAACTTGAAGCTTCAACAGACGTTCATAATTGGAATGTCCGCTACCGAAATCATCAATGGCTATTTTGCAACCCATCGCTTTCATTTCCTTTATAAATTGAGCCACATGATCGTAATTTTCAAACCCTTCCGTTTCAACGATTTCAAGAATCGCCCTTTCAGCCAGTGATGACTTGCTTAATTTGTTTTTCAGATGATCCACGACAGACGGGTCAAGAATATCCTGTGTAGATAAATTCACGGAAAATTCCAAGTGGGTATTTGCGAAGGCCGCACAGGCATTGTTGATGACCGCTATTGTTATTCCTTTGTATATTCCCGCTTTTTTAGCCACCTCAAGAAAATGATACGGAGTGATGACTGTCCCGTCTTCTTCGATCATCCGAACCAGACACTCATATTTCCTGATCATACCGGTGGCGGCATCAACCATAGGTTGATAAAAAGTAACAATTCTGCCGTCATGCAGAGCATTTTTTATATTAACAGCCAGAGTGTGGTTTTTTTCCAATTCCAATTTAATATCAACACTCTCTTTGTTAATCACATACTCTCGCCGATTTTTCTTCGCCTGTTTCAGGGCGATATCCGCTTCAAGCAGTCCGTTCTCAAGATTCCAAGCAATACCGCAGGTTACATGAACAGCTATCTCGTTGCCGTTGACCCAAAAAGGCTTTCTGCTGAGGCTCTGGGTTAATTGCTCCACAGTCCCCTCAACCTCACTCAACGGCCAACTTTTTTTCAGTAACAAGGCGACCTGATCCCCTGGCAATTTGTACAGCTGGAAAGACGTGTCCGCACATTCCCGCTGTAAACGGCAGGCAAATTCAGCCAAAATCCTGTCTCCCGTCTCAACACCGAAGTAATCATTGATATCGGCAAAAGCGTGAATATCAAGAAGAATAACGGTGGTACGTTTAGCCCTGCTCAAATCCTGCAACATTTGATAGCGATTCGGCAACCCGGTCAGCGAATCCGTTGTCAAAAGCGTCTGCAATTCCAGCCTTTTTTCAACCAACTCCGTCACATCCGCCCTAGTTGTGATATATTCAACAACATCTCCTTTATCATTTAAAATAGGACAGACTGTCGATTGGGTCCAGCAACGGGTTCCGTCTTTTTTATGGTTATGCAGAAGGCCCTGCCATATTTTTTTATCCTGTATTGTCTTCCACAAATCCTGCGGAATATCGTTCGGCGCATCGTCATCCATATTTGACATATTTGAATGCCGCAATACGAAACAGGGCCGTCCTATCAGCTCGTCAGCCGTGTATCCGAAGACTTCACACATCTTATCATTCACATGGGTGATTTTTCCGTTCAGATTACCTCTGGACACGATAACGCTGGCATCAAGCACTTTTGAATATTCCTGTAAAAGGTTGATTTGCTCCCGCAGTTCTTCTGTCTGTTGCCTTACCGTTTGTTCTAATTTATAGGTATATTGTGCATCTTTTGTTTTCAGTTTACGGATAAGAAAAAAAATAATCGTGAGAAATAAAACACCGCCGATAAGCGTGAAAAAAATCGTTTTTACAAAAAATAAGTTGATCAACTCATTTTTTATATTTTCTTTATTCATTTTTATACTGACAACGCCACGTAAATCTCCCTCCTTATAGTCAAAGGCAGTTGAATATTTTTCAGCAACCGTCGGGATGATCTGTTCTCTGGAGCCGTGGCATTGCAGACAAATTTTTTCAATAAAAAGAGGGGTGGCGTAAAAGAAGAATGTTTTTTTATTTGATGTTATCTTTTTAAAATATTCTGTTGAAGCGGGATTCGCTGCAAAATAGCGCATAGCTTCTCCTTCAACACTGTCAACCATATTGTTTACATTTCTCGGCCTGTCGGTGACGGCGTTGACAATGATTTGATCCCCCGTGACTGTCGCAAACTTCCGTGAGATTTTTGAAAGAGAAACCACAGGCAGGATATGCATGTTGATTACATCAACCGGTCTTTGATTATCTGTGAAAGTTTGTTGATAGGTGGAACGATACGCCTCAATAAAATGCCTGAGCACTTTTGCGTCTTCATAGTAGATCTTTGTTTCAATCTGGGACAGATTTCTATATTCTTCAACTATATATAAGGAAATAAAAATACAGAATGATGTGACGATAAAGAAAAACAGCCTGTTGGATTGAAACAAATTTATCATTGCGGTTCGGAGAGTGGATTTTGCGTGCCTTTCGTACTTCAGCAAAAAAAAATTGTATCAAGGAAACGTATATCAGTATTCTCTCATTTCTATTTTCAGAATGCACTTTCCAAGATCCGCCTGAAAAGAAGAAACTGAATGTATGGATATCAGTTACGGGCCGCTTGGTTGAGGAGCGGCCCGGCTTGAAGACTAAGAAACTTCGGTGGGATACCAGATTGTTATGGTTGCGTATCCGTCCTTATACGCAGTGGCTGAAATCTTGCTTTTCACCGCCTGAGCGACAGATAATGCGTTGAGAAATTCCATTATCTCTTGATACATTTCCTCCTTGTATCTTTCTGTGTCGGAGGAATCCGCTATTGTGTTGACATCGCCTTTTGTCCAGCCGCTGATGCTCGTAACCGGATCCATTTCTATAACAGAGTCTGGATAATAAACAACCGCCCTCGCAGTGCCTCCCACGATATTTGTCATTACGACCTTCGCATATTCCGCCCTCATGCCCAGCCGTTCCAGCGTGCTTGTCACACTGTGTTCTAATTCCGTAACCCCTTCTCTTCCAGAAGAGATTGACTCAAACGCCTCATATTTCCAAGATGCCATTATCACTCCATTTCACTTCTTATTCTCTTTGCTGAATCCGCATGTTTCATTTTTTCCATGAGGTGGATTTAGCTCCGATGTTCTTTGAAATTACTATGATATACTTTGAATAGGGAAATACTGTCAAGGATTTCATGCTCTGAAGAGAGTTGAAAAGGAAAGAATCTCCTGAACAGGATAAAAGCCGATGTCTATTTATCGCCCGTTCACCATTTTATTGATGGTCGTATAATCCGTCTTGCCGGTACCCAACAGGGGAATTTTCTCCACCCGTTTGACCAGCCGAATATTATGCAAGGGCGACAGGCCCGCCTCCCGAACAGCCAGATTAGCCTCCTGCCTGTTCGTATCCAAGGTGGTGAGTAACACCAGCTCCGGCTGCTGATCATCCTCTGTAGCGGCCACAGCCAGCACAGGCCCGTCCCCCACAGGATAATGTGCTTCCAGAGCCTTTTCAACAGCGGGCAGGGAAATCATCTCGCCGCCAAGTTTGACAAAACGCTTCAGCCGACCGGCAAAAACCAGCACGCCGTCTCGCTCAAACATGAGGTCACCGGTGTCGTACCAGGATTTTCCTTCAAATTCGACAAAGGGAGATTTTGCATCGCCGATATAGCCGGAAAAAACATTGGGGCCACGCACCAGCAACCGTCCATTTTTGCCGCCGCTCACAGGCTCCTTGCTTTCAGGGTCAAGGAGGACATATTCCATGGACGGCAGCATCCTGCCGACAGTGCCATTTTTTGGATCGTCCAGAGCATTGACCGTGACCACCGGAGCGCACTCAGTCACGCCGTAGCCCTCACAGAGCCCCGCATGCGGACATTGCTCTTCCAAGGCGGCAAAAACATGATCTGGACATTTCTCGGCCCCGGAAAAGACCAAGCGCAACGAATGCAACAAATCAGGTTTACCCGCTCGCAAAATTCCGTGCAGAAAAGTCGGGGTGGTGATCAGAGCACTTGCTCCATAGGCCCCGATCATTCTTGCCAACTGGCCTCCCTCGGTGGGGTTGGGCCAATAGACCGTGCGCAGACCGGCGCAGAGCGGTAAAATCACGGTTCCGGCTAGACCGAGGGAATGGAATACCGGCAGAATGCCTAAGAGGCGATCATTGGAGGATAAGGAAAGAATCTCGGAAAAATCACGGATATTTGCCAAGAAATTAGCATGGGTGAGCGGCACGGCCTTGGGCCTGGCCTCTGAGCCGGAGGTAAACAGAATCGCCGCATTTCCAGCAATCTCGGCCCGCCGCAACGACCTCCAAGACAGCCTGCTTTTGAGCAAAGCGACAATCTTGCGCCCTGCGCTGATTCCGGCGGCCAGCTCTTCTAAATATATCCAGGACACCCTGACCTTATCCAAGGCAACGCCCTGCCCCTCCAGCTTGCCGGTCAGGGCTTTGGCCGTGATCACCTGTTCCACCCCCACGTTGCGCAGAGAATAGTTCATATTGCCGGTACCGCTGGTCCAGTTGACCATCACCGGTTCTTTGCCGCTGAACATCACGGTCAGCCAGCAGACAACCGCGCTGACGGAGCCGGGCATCATGATTCCCACCCGTCCTTCCGGTATCTTTTCGATCTCCGGCAACAAAGCGTACATAGCCATGATCAGCTGCCGCCAGGTCTTATCACCGCTGATTTGATCGGACAGAATCACCTCATCAGGGTTCCGCCGGGCCTGATCCAAAAACACCTCAGCAACAGTCGCTCCCGCCGGAATGCTCAATGTCTTCTCCGCAACCTCAGCAAACCACTTTGCGGAAACCGGTTTCAGTTCAATCCCTGACATGGTCGGCATGATCCCGCCCGCAGCCAAAATGCAGTCGGCAACAGTCTGGAGCACTTCCAAATTTTCAGCGGCCACCCCGAATTCCTGATTCAGCCAAGCACCGAATTCCACCAGCACCAAGCTGTCCATGCCGAGATCACCGGCCAGGCTGTCGGTTTCCTTTATATCTTCAATTCCGGAAAGTTCAGTTAATTTTTCCAAAACCAAACGCTGTGTGGTCTCAGGGATTCCACCGGTGTCACGGTTGGCGAATTCAGGCTGTGTCTCATCATGATACACCGGCTTGCGCCCCTGCCACCAATATAGAGGAATTTTCGATTTTCTGTCCGGGGCATGGTTATAAAACGCTTCAAGATAACGATTGATCTCCTTTTTATCCACACGTCTCGGAAAATCATCCGGTTCAATCAATTCAACCCGCATTTCTCTGCGGGGCATGAACAGGAGCCCGTTAACCAGCACCTGCCAGATCAACGTTTTGATATTACCAAGCAATGAAGGAGCCCCAAAGGCCCAACTGAACTGACTGCCCCATAGCCCTCGGATGCGCAACAGGACAATTCTTGCTTCAGGCACGGCATGGACAATAGAGGCGGCCCCGCTGTTGGCTCCGATCACCTCCAGATTACCCCGACAGGTGCGTCCAGAAGGATAGAGCAGGACATTATCGCCTCTTTTTAAACCTGCCACAATCTCCTCAATCCCGGCAAAGACCTGCTCTTTTGCCTCCACGCCGCTGATGCTGAGATCTGGGATGAGAATGGCGTGTACCATATCCATCAGATACTTTATTAGAGGATGCTTTGCCTGCTTTTCATCGACCAACGGCCTAGGTGCGAAGGAGCTGTGGAGCAGGTTCATGATAATAAGCGGATCGATCAGGGCTTGGTGATTGGGAAGAAAAAGAATGGGACGACCGCTGTCCCCATCATTTTTTTTCTCAACTGCATCAAACCCGCTGATAACAAGGCGGTAACGGATGCGCAACAGAATTTGAAAAATCAGGTTGAGAAATTTTTTCATGATCACACCTTTGGTGAGCGGTTTATTGGAAATTGCGAATCAACAGAGGAAGAGCGGAATGCTGTCTGAAAATGGAATAAAGAACAGGGAAATATGGCAAAATATTTACGGCAACCGTCGCCGAGAAACAAACAACTCCACCCCCAACAGCAGCAAAGCCCCAAAAACCAGCCAAGAAAAAAGCTCCCGATAGCGAGCAAAATGCTTGATTTTTCTGGTCGTAACCTCCATCGCATTAATCTCCTTATATATTTTCTCCAAAGACTGAGTGTCCGTGGCCCGGAAATACTTGGCTCCGGTCATCTCGGCAATTTCACCCAAGGTGTCCTCGTCGATATCCACCCGCGCCCGGACAATCCGTTTGCGACCAAACCGATCCTCAATCGGCATGGGAGCCACGCCGCGCCTGCCCGCCCCGATAGTGTAGACCTTGATCTTCATAGTTTCCGCAGCCTCAGCGGCCATGAGCGGAGCTGCCTTGCCTGCATTATTCACTCCGTCGGTGAGCAGAATCACAATTTTGGATTTGGCATCCTGATCCCGCAACCGGTTCACCCCGGAAACAATGGCGGAACCGATGGCAGTGCCGTCCTCAATCATCCCGGTGCGCAGAGATTCCAGCCGTTGCCGGAGCCAATCATGATCCA
>RCNA010000125.1_pt1 | contig 11196 bp, 9 predicted proteins | sample 2041331 | NCBI WGS metagenome assembly RCNA01 (sample SAMN09708233, study PRJNA481090) | Marine sediment metagenome, whole genome shotgun sequencing project. | reverse complement strand
GGATGGACTATTACACAGTTACCTGTAAACGCAGCTGTTTGGGAATTTAGAGAATGGTCTTTAAATAACACCTTACCAAAAGAAAGAAATGGTACAGCTATTTATGCACCCAATCCAGCAAATGGTGATTGTGCTGTAGACCTTCAAAATGGTATTATTCGTTTAGAGAGTCCAATTATTACCATACCCAATTATACCAATGGTGTATTCGAATTAGCTTTTAATCATAATGTAGATTCTGAGCCAGAATATGATGGTGGTAATATTAAATATAGTATTGATAATGGTGCAACTTGGACTATTTTACCAAGTTCAGCTTTTACAGCTAATCCATACAATGATGTTATAACCACTGATAACGGTAACGATAACCCAATGGTAACCGAAGTTGCCTTTTCAGGTTCTGATGAAAATTCTCAAGACAGTGTTTGGGGGCAAAGTGTTATAGATTTATCAGCTTTGGGAGTTGTTGCAAATTCAACCTTACAATTAAGATGGGAATTTGGTAGTGATGGCTGTAATGGTGATGATGGTTGGTATATTGATGAAATTGTAGTTTACAATTGTGCTGAAGCCTTATCAATAAATGATTTTAACTTTTTAGACAATAACGTTAGTATTTATCCTAACCCATCATCTGGTACTTTTAATATTGAAATGAAAAGTATTTCTGATTTCCGTTATGATATATATGACATTACAGGAAAAGCGATCATGAACAGCGTTGATATTATAAATAATTCTTTTGAAGTAAACTTAAATGATTACTCTAAAGGGGTGTACTTTTTCAAACTATATTCTAGTGAAGGAAGTGTTACGAAAAAATTATTGATACAATAATATAATATTACTAAATAAAAAAAAGAGGTTGATAACATCAACCTCTTTTTTTATACCTTTACCCCAATGGAAAACCAAACACAAATATTCGGAATAAGAGCCATCATAGAGGCTGTAAATGCAGGAGAATCGATTGATAAAGTTTTCCTTCAAAAAGGAGAAAGAGGCGAACTATTTAGCGAGTTAGAATCTTTATTGAATAAAAAATCAATAAACAAATCTTACGTGCCAATTGAAAAACTTAACCGTTTAACAAAAGGTAACCACCAAGGTGCTGTTGCTCAAATATCACCTATAGAATTTCATGACATGGAAACCCTAGTTATGAGTGTGATGGAATCCGGCAAAACCCCACTATTTCTTTTACTTGATCAATTAAGCGATGTTAGAAATTTTGGTGCCATTATTAGAACTGCTGAATGTACCGGGGTTGATGGTATAATTATACAAAAAAAAGGTGGGGCACCTGTTAATGGCGATACTATTAAAACAAGTGCTGGTGCTGTATTTAAAATCCCTATTTGTAAAGTAGACCATATAAAAGACGCTGTATTTTACATGCAAGCTTCTGGAATAAAAGTTATTGCTGCTACTGAAAAAACAAACGACATGTTATATGATGTTTCATTTGTTGAACCTTGTGCCATCATTATGGGATCGGAAGGTAGAGGTATAAACCCGTCTATATTGAAAGTTTCAGATGCTAGAGCGAAACTCCCTTTGCTGGGTGATATTGAATCTTTAAACGTTTCTGTGGCCTGTGGTGCATTTTTATACGAAGTTGTAAGACAACGTCGTTAATCTGGTTTGTCTTCTTTATACGTATATTTTATAGCGGTTTGCTCCTCCTCTGCGTCTAAGCTTTCAATAAAGTTTCCGTTTTCGTCAAAATGTTTTAGAAACGGATCGTTGTCTTCATTATAATTGTCTTGCTCCCAAACATATTTTTTTGGTTTCGCTATTTCTTTTCTAAAAAATAATGCAAATAATAAACCTGTTATTAAACCAGCCATGTGGCCTTCCCATGATATTCCTTTTTCTATAGGTAAGGTATACCAGATCATACTTCCATAAAGGAATATAACCAGAAGGGATAAAGCTATAAGTCTATAATGTTTTGCGAAAACACCTTTAAAGAAAGTAAAACTTACTAAAACATAAATGAGTCCACTCACCCCAATATGATAGGATGGTCTGCCAATACACCAAGTAAGGAACCCTGATAATAAAATACCGAATAGAATAACTTTCCATGCGATATGCCTGTAGAAATAAAATAATGCTGTGGATAATACAAACAAAGGCACTGTATTATGATATATATGTTTGATATCACCATGAATAAACGGACTTAACACAACGCCTCTTAGTCCTTTTAAGGTTTGTGGATAGACGCCATATTTACTAAAATTGTACCCAAAGCGCACCTCGAACCAGAATACTAACCAAATAATTAGCACAAAAAATACTGGGTAAGCTATTACGCCTGTTGAGAATTTAAAATGTTCTTTGTTGTTCATTGTATTATACCAATACTAATTCAAAATAAGCCATATAATTCGTTTCTATCTTGTCCATATTTCAACATAAAACAAAACCGTAACTAAGGCTATGCTTATGTTTTCTATTTTATCTGAACAAGATATAATTCAAATTATTTATAGCTCATTTTAAACCATAATTGGTATTAAAGTTAGCAAATAGTTAACCAACTTAAGGTTTTGTGCTAAATTGGCAGTTATACCAGCGTGAGGGATTGAACGGTATGTTTGAAATCCTTTTTGTTTTCCTCTAAAACAAAAAGATTGAGTAGTGAAAGCACGACCCCCGATTTTTCATCGGGGGACACGCCCAAAATAAAAATATATAATAACTTTATAAGTATAAATTCTTTTATGAGATTCCTGCCTTCGCAGGAATAAATACTTAATTTTACAGTTATGAATGTGAATGTACCATTAGCGGAACGGTTACGACCAAAAACCTTAAAGGACTACGTGAGTCAAGCGCACTTGGTGGGCAAAGGTGGCGCATTAACACAACACATAAAGCAAGGGTTAATACCTTCGATGATTTTTTGGGGACCTCCAGGAACCGGAAAAACGACCTTAGCAAACATTATTGCCTCAGAATCTGGCAGACCCTTTTACACCTTAAGTGCCATAAATTCTGGTGTTAAAGACATTAGAGACGTTATTGATAAAGCGAAACAAAGTGGTGGTTTGTTTACTACTAAAAACCCCATTTTGTTTATTGACGAAATCCATAGGTTTAGTAAATCTCAGCAAGACTCCTTATTACAAGCCGTTGAAAAGGGCTGGATAACACTTATTGGCGCGACTACAGAAAATCCAAGTTTCGAGGTTATTTCTGCACTTTTATCACGTTGTCAGGTTTATATTTTAAATGCTTTTGATAAAACCGATTTAGAAACCCTCTTAAAACGGGCCATTGAAACCGATGAACATATTTCTAAAAAGAATATAACCTTAAAAGAAACCAATGCACTTTTAAGATTATCTGGTGGCGATGCTAGAAAATTGCTCAATATCTTTGAGCTTTTAGTTAATTCCTATAACACGGATGACATTGAAATCACAGATGAAGTCGTTTTAGAAAAAATTCAAAATAACACCGTACGTTACGACAAAACTGGTGAGCAGCATTATGACATTATTTCTGCATTCATAAAATCCATTCGTGGTAGCGACCCAAATGGCGCAGTATATTGGCTGGCTCGCATGATTGAAGGCGGCGAAGATGTGAAATTTATTGCACGCCGTTTGCTTATTTCGGCAAGCGAAGATATTGGAAACGCCAATCCTACAGCCCTTGTTATTGCCAACAATGCATTTCAAGCGGTAACGGCCATTGGCTTCCCAGAATCTCGCATTATTTTAAGTCAGTGTGCCACGTATTTAGCGTGTTCGCCAAAAAGTAATGCCGCTTACATGGCTATTGGCAAAGCCCAACAATTGGTTAAACAAACTGGCGATTTAAGTGTGCCTCTAGAAATTAGAAACGCACCTACCAAACTCATGAAAGAATTGGGTTATGGGGACAATTACAAATACGCACACAACTACGAGAATAATTTTGCTCCACAAGAGTTTCTTCCAGACGAAATAAAAAATGAGACCTTCTATGAGCCTGGGAATAACGCTCGCGAAAATGCACATCGTGAGTTTTTAAAACAACGCTGGAAAGATAAATACAATTATTAATTTTTTTTGGGCGTTACCACAAGGGTCGGGCTTTCACTGCTCGCTTCCTCCTATGTCGGCGAGCTCAAACAAACCGTTCAATCCCTAACGCAAATTCACGTTTCAAAATAAGCTTTAGAACTTTATATTCAACGCTTCTTGCTCTAAAGTATCACCAGAATAGTATTCAACAACCCAATCATTTCCCTTTTTGTAGATTATAGCGCTTTTACCTTCTACTAAAAATACATCTTTCAAATTCGTGCTTTTAATTCTGTATACCACCTTTGGTGAACTGTCAACCAACTGAAATCCATTATCAATAGTTTGTGCATATAGCACATTTGAAACCCCTTCTATTACAGTGGTTTCCTTAACTTGCTTCTTTACAACTGGTTTTGGTTGTAGCGCAACTACCTTTGGAGTTTCAACTTTAGGTTTTTCAACCACAGCAACCTCAGCTTGTTTTTCCTTTTTTAAGTTCCGTATTTCTTTTTTTAACTGCTGTATTTCCTCAGCAACCTCAGTCTTAACTTGACTCTGCGATGCTGTCCTAATTGAAGTTATATTTTCATTCGGTTCATACTTATAATTTAAAGGTTCCATGTATTTAAAGGCATCACGTAACGCTAGGTTGTATGCTGTTTTATATTCCTTTTCTCTACTTTCTCCAAGCTTAGAAGTATAAACAACCTTGTCATTACAATCCTTAAGTTCTATTTTAAGTTTGGTTTTAAACATTCCAGATTCTTTAATAACATCAGATTCTAGTGCTAAGCATCTATTTAAAACTAAATCGTTAGGGTAATCTGAACCTTGCATTACTGCCTCAAAACCATTCTTGTTAAACAAAAATTTCGCCAACGAATTCAATTGGAATTGGTCTTTCTCTTTCAAAAATTCAAACTTGTTGGGCACAATAACATACTTGTAATTATTTATGTTAGCTTGAGCAAATACAGATGTTACAATAAAACAAGTTAGTATTATCGAAAAAAACTTAGTCTTCATATTTCTTTAATTTATTATTCAATTCTATTTGTAAATATACAATTTGGGCCTTTAAAAGTATCATTAAGGTATTGGTAAAACTTATAGAAACTTCTTTAATTGTATTAAATTATCAATTTGCCTAATGTCATTATTTAAAGTTGTGTTCTTAACATCAAAAAACACAACATCCATACCAATGTCTTTTGCACCTAAGATATCTGCTTCATAGCTATCGCCTATCATAACGCTTTTATTAGCATTGGTATTGGCTAGGTTTAAAGCAAAATTAAATATTTTAGGATTTGGTTTTTTAACCCCAGCAATTTCAGAATTTGTAATGGTTTTAAAATACTGGTCGATTTTAGAATGATTCATCTTTTTATACTGAACCTCATCAAACCCATTGGTAATGATATGTAAATTATAATTTAGACTCAAATAATCTAAAATTTCAAACGTATTTTCAAATAAGTGATTGAATGAGGATAAATACGTAATATAATCTTCTGATAATTTGTGAATCAAATCATCTTTAACCTTAAACCCAACGGCCTCAAAAGTGTCATTTAATCTAGCATAACGTAAAGAATGCTTTTCTATCTTCTCTTCTCTGTATAGTTTCCAATACTGTAAATTAATGGACTCATAATGTGAAAGAAAATCATCAACACGTATTTCAACATTATTAATCTCAAAAATCTTTTCAAAAGTCAATGCAGAGTTCTTATCAAAATCCCAAAGCGTATGATCTAAATCGAAAAACACATCTGTAATACCTTTAAACTTCATTTGGAGACTCTAAAATTAAATTAAACAATTCTTTAAAGCCATTCCATCTACTAGCATCACCAAAAGTATAATTATGAAATACTGGCACAAACTCACCATTAACTTGCTTTATTTCATGAATTATTTCATTAACAACTTTCTTTTTATCAAGTAAAGACTTGTTTCTCAACAGTGCGTAATCCATGAGGTGGTAAGGAATAATTTTTAGTGGGGTTTGTACTTCGTAATCTAAATCGTAAAACAAAAAAGTCGTGCAAGAGCCTGCTCTAAAACCAATATGGTTTACATAACCCATGGTATAATCTTCTTGTATTTCTAAAGCAATTAGATTTCTGTAAGTTTCTGGTAAATTCAGTTTTGAAAAAGATTGTCTAGAAGCTTTTAAATTGGTATTTAATATATCTTCCATTCGTACTTTTTCCTTCTTTAATAGGGTTTCATCTTCAAGAGCCAAATAAGATACTTTTAGTCCTACTTTACAGTAATCACCAACATGCTTAATAAGTGACACAAACTTCTTTTTATTTGGGTTAATCCCCTTGTCATAAGTAGAATAATCTCCAATAAGAAAAAAGAAAAGAAATTTAAACTGTGATGTTTTCTGCCTATTGATTAAATATTTAAAGGTATCAAATGGGTCGTGTCTAAACCCTAAAAGCACCGTAAACCTTGTGTACAAGCTTTTAAGTCTTAATTTTACTAAATCTTTAACGGCTCCTCCAAATGTCCTCATAATGCCTTTTAACTTGTAATTATAGGCACTAGGCACATCTATAATAGGCTTTATTTGATATGCCCTTTCAGGAAACACAAATTCTGGATATTGTTTTTGTAAAGCATCTTTAAATCTATAAGCCCAAATATCTACAACGGGTTGATGCAAAAAGCCTTTTTTATAAGCTAAACTTTCGGATGCTGTAAAACGCCCATATTCGTCTTTTACATGTGGTAAATATTCCTCATATCTTGATAATAAATAAAAAGAAGCCGAAAAAATATCAAAAGGCATACTGCTCTTTTCTCCATTATAAAAAAAACACTTTGTGTTGCCCCAATCATGCATATGAATGTCGATATCACTTAAGCCTTGTTCAAATAAAATATCATGGCTTTTAATAAAAAACTCATTACCCAATTGTTGCTTTGTGTAAGACATTTTCAAACTGTCATGGGCAATAAACTCTTCAATTTTTGTAGTAAACCCAACCTTTATACCTAATACTCGAGTGCAAATATGTTTAAAAACATATTTTAACCTAGGGGATATTTTATGAGTATATACTAATAACATAATTTTCTAAAATTCCAATATTCAAAACACTAAATTCCAAAAGTAACATAAAAGCTATACGTCTGGAATTTTGTTTTTGGTTTTTTGATGTTTTCACAACAGTGATTCATCAGCAAAACTAAAGTATGCTTTTTCTGTTATAATTAAGTGGTCTAAAACTTTTATATCTAAACTTTCCGCAGCACTTTTTAATTTTTGAGTTATTTGTTTGTCGGCTTCACTAGGTTTTAAGGTTCCCGATGGGTGGTTGTGTGCCAATATTAATCCTGTAGCACCAACTTCTAAAGCATTTTTTAGTACCAAACGCACATCAACTAAAGTGCCTGTTATCCCTCCTTTGCTTAATTGATTTTTTTGAATCACTTTATTGGAGTTATTTAAATAAATAATCCAGAATTCTTCATGTTCAAGTTCGCCAATAACAGGCTGCATGAATTCAAAAACCGATTCGCTAGAAGTGATTTTCTTTTTTTCAAGGGCTTCTTCTCCCCTGCGTCTTCTTCCTAATTCTAAGGCTGCAATAATACTTATCGCTTTGGCTTCACCAATACCCTTAAACTCCATAAGTTGTTTAATGGAAAGTTTTCCTAATGCACTTAAATTATTATCGGTACTTGATAAAATGCGTTTGCATAATGCCACAGCACTTTCTTGACGGTTTCCAGAACCTATTAAAATAGCTACTAACTCGGCATCACTCAAAGCTGCTTTTCCTTTGTAAAGTAATTTTTCACGTGGTTGATCGTCTTGACTCCAGTTTTTTATAGAAAATGAGGATGGTTTTTCTTGCATTGGTTAAAGATAAATATTGAGAACTTTACAAACAATAAAATTATTTGTATATCTATTTATCTTTTTTGATAACGACTAAATAACTTTTTCATTTAGTGAGTCGTTAGAGTAGGACTTTAATAAATTGTAAAGTTTTACAGGATTAAATGGTTTACCCATAAATCCATTCATTTTATATTTTTTAGTTTTTTCTTTAATATCGGTTTGAGCAAATGCGGTTAAGGCTATTATTGGGGTATTTGCTTTTGTATTATTTGGTAGATTTCTAATAATTTTTGTGGTTTCATAACCGTCTAAGACAGGCATTTGTAAGTCCATTAAAACTAAATCAAAATCAAAATTGGGGCTTTCAAAAAACTGCAGAACTTCTTGACCATTTTCAGCTAATTTGTAATTTACTTTCCATTTTAAAAAGAATCTTTTTAAAATAAGTACATTCATTTTATTATCCTCGGCAACTATTATATTAATGTTTAAAGGCTCATAGTCTGGTTGCATCTTTATCATATCTGGTTCGTATAGGTTAAGCCTATTACTCACTTTATATGTAATTTCAAAAGAAAAAGTTGCCCCTTGACCCAATTCACTTTCAACAATTAAATCACTATTCTGCAGGTTTAGTAACTTCTTGCTAATAGATAAGCCAAGACCTGTACCACCATATTTTATTGAAGTTTCGGAACTGGCTTGCATAAAACTTTCAAAAATAGACTCTTGGTTACTCTTAGATATACCAATACCCGTATCTATTACCTTAAACCTTAGACCGATTTTATTTCTATTTATACCCAAATTTTGAACGCTAAGAACGATGCTTCCTTTTTCGGTAAATTTTAAAGAGTTACTTAATAAATTCTTTACTATTTGTGTTAGTTTTAGTTTATCACCAATTATATTATCTGGTATATCATCCCCTTTTACAACATTAAAAAGCACACCTTTTTTTTCGGCTCTTAACATAAAATGAGACTTTATATTTTCTAAGAAATAATTTAAGCTAAAATCTTTTTCTGTAAGCTTTAATTTTCCAGATTTAATTTTATCAAAATCTAATAAATCGTTAATTAAACCTAACAAATGTTCTCCAGAGTATTTTAATGCCTTAAGATTTTCGACTTGCTCTGGCAAATAGTCTTCCATTAGTAGAATATTTGCTAATCCCGTTACTGCATTTAAAGGTGTTCTCATTTCATGAGACATGGTAGATAAAAACTCATCCTTAGAGTTACTTGCTTTTTGCAATTCAATCTCTATCTCTTTTAAGTTTGTTACATCAATAATTGTTCCTATAAAACCAATTGGCAAGCCTTCATTATCCCTAATTTGTTTTGATTTTAACTCAAACCACATTAACTTATTGTTCCTTTTATGCTTAAAAATAAATTCAATATGCTTCTTTTTCCTTGAGATTAATTGATTAATTTTTTTATTCCCATCGATATTTGCACCATCTAAAAAATCTTTAAAACTTTTACCTATTGATTGTTCAAGAGGAAATCCTGAATATTTTTCCCAGGCATTATTTAAGAATGTGAAATTCCCATGTAAATCTGTTTCAAAAATAACACCACCAACATTATCGACTATATTCTCAAGTTTTGTTCTAGTTTTATCTCTTTCAAATACTAAATGTTGATTTGCAACAAACAATTCTTTAGAGCTTTCTTCAAGGATATGTTCAATATGATTGAAGTCCTTATCAAAACTTTTATAGGCATCGTTAATCATGCTTAAAAAGCTGGTAAACTCAGGATGATCTGAAATACTTAAATCAGCTTTTCTAAGCTGACGTTTTAATAATCTATGATATTCGTTGTTTAACATTCTGAAAGGGTTGTTATCGTCATCGTTTGATTATGTAACTCGCAAGGCGAAAATTCACCAAATGGTGCAATTTCACCATAGGAATAAAATCCAGTAATACTTGGTTTTTCTCCTATAACATTTCTTACTACCTCAACTTCCTCTTCTACCAATTGTTTTAGAACCAATCTTCGACCAACACAACTAATAAGGATTGCTAGTTCGGATGTTTCTTTTAAATCTTTATTTGCTAAAATTGCAGAATCTTCAGCACCGCCAATTAATCTATCAATATTCGCTTTCATTAATCGAACATAGGAATCTTGGGGAATATTTCCTGCAAAAGTTAGACTTTGATCGTCTTCATTTATTGCTAAAATGGTTCTAACGAGCGGGGTTGTATTTTCACTGTTTCGCATACTCAAGGGAAATAATAATCCAGAACTAGGTAAATCTTTTGCATGTTCGCCTAGAAACGATTTATATATTTCTAAAGCAGGCATCCCGTCCAACTCGTAAAGTATATTTTTATTCGATTTTGTAACCAATCTTTCAATTCCAAAACTATCCCATCCACCTTTAGAACTATAACCTACTTTAAAATTGTCACCATAAAATCCAAGTCCTATTATGGTTTTATCAACTATTTCATCATTATTAATTACAAATGTTTTATTAAAATCAGAGCCATCTGCTGCCAAACCGCCAGTAATACTTACATTAGGTAATTTTGATTTTAAGCCAGACACTAAATCGGCACCATTAACGTTAAGCCCATCGCTTAAAACAATAACGTGTTTTAAATTTTTTTCATCAAGCTTATTAGCAATTTCCTCACCAGCTTTATAACTACAATCCATACACTTTATTTGTACTGCCACCTTTTTTAAGGTTGTTTTTTCTAATTGAATAGCCGTTAGCGATACTGTTTTATCTTTTACAGTTACGTCTGATATCTCTCCTGCAGTAGAGCACCCTATTATAGTAGATTTAGGATACTTTTTATTTAATGAAAGTAATACTTCATCCTTTAAATTAAACTTTGGTGAGATAAATAGTAAGAATAAATTAGCATCAATATTAATCGATTCTATATTCTTACTCCAATTCTTTTCGGTTAACGATATTTGCTGAACTTTCATCTTAGGGGCTTTTGATAATATTATCAAATTGGATTTTGTTTCTCGTAATTGTTTCCATTTGAAAAACTAATGCCAATAGATGTGCCACAAAAGAATACGAATACAAAAATTAAACGTATTATACTGAAATTAAGTAGGTTAAAATATAAATCATAGAAAAAACAAAATACTATTGTCACGGAATACCGTGAGGTGATTTATATAATTTTATTAATAAACGGAATACCGTTAATTAATAATTGACTTTTTTAAGCCTAGCTTATGTATTTTATCGGCTATTTAAAGGGTTTGCTTAATACAAATACAATATCGTAAGAAATATAATATATATTTTTAAATGAAA
>RCNA010000123.1_pt1 | contig 11222 bp, 1 predicted proteins | sample 2041331 | NCBI WGS metagenome assembly RCNA01 (sample SAMN09708233, study PRJNA481090) | Marine sediment metagenome, whole genome shotgun sequencing project. | reverse complement strand
TAACGGTACTGTACGTCCAATGGTACTCTGAGGCCACTTGGTGTCTAAGTGTTAAGGCCCATTTTTGGTAGTAAGAATGTATTTGTACGGTTGGGATTGCGTAATTAGTTGTTATTCTGACATTTGACTGTTTGCTGACTGTGATTTCCATCACAAGTTTAGTGTTTGCAAGTAAAGTAACAAGAGAAATAATACTTAGTTTTAAGAGTTTGTTTTTATGGAGAAGAATACTGAGACACTGGGGGATGAGGAGAGGAGCTACGATTCCGAAGACGGGAGCCGAAGCAATATCTCGAACTTTCTGGACAGCCAGGAGGATGTGGTGATGTCCGATCACGAGCCAGAGGAACAGGAGTTTCTCAACCAGACCCAAGGAGGTGGGACTGTTCCAATTTTAAGTATTCTGGAACCTCTGGGTGGTGACGGAATCAAGGAGAATGAAGAAGAGGACGGGGGATTCATGGAGCCCAGGGGAAGGACCGGACGCGGGCCAACTCTTGCCACAGGATCCAATCCCGGAGGAAAGGAAGGAAGCACCAGTACGATGAAGCGCTCGGAGATGGACTCCAGCGGTTCGGGTGGACTGAGAGCGACCTCCCTACCACCTCTGCCCAGACGCGCGTTTGGAGGGGGACAATTGACCCGGGTGGATGGACTGACTGGCCAGTTCCGTGAGCAACAGGGGGGTGAAAAGACTCAGCACCTCACCGCAGCCATGACCACGCGAAAGCCCCCTACCAATGATCTGGTGGACCAGACGAAGAAGGAGACGAGCCGCCTCGGCAAGTCTCAGGTCCCGGAGAAATCCCCGCCGCCAGCCCAAGAGGCCAGAGGGGAAGTAGCGATGTTTTGGGAGGAAGAAGAAGAGGAGTCGGAAGAAGAAGAGGAGGGAGACGGCTGGGAGACGGAGATGGCGGCGATCCGGCGTGAAGAAGGACAGAACTGGATGGATGTCCTCACCACGCTGTCGAGAGCCCAAACTTTGGCTAGAACCAAGAACAGTCTCCTGATGGAGCAGGGAAAGGTGGGGATCACCCAGATGCGAGAGGAGCTCTTGGGTGAGGGTGGGTCACTGTTGAGACTCATAACCCTCCGACCTGAGTTGAAGGCAGCGATGGATATTTCTCAGTCGGACTGGGCTTCGCGGATGCTGGCTAGCGCGTATGCGGAGAACGATGCTATTGCCGAAGCTGTGCCACCCGCCACCTATTCGCGGGATGATGTCTATTGTATAATGGCAAATGTCCAGGCGAGGATTGAGGAGGAAGGGGAGCGGTTCCTACCGCCGAACTCCTCTTTGTCGAGTGAGTTTGCGGAGCGAAACCGAGTGCTGAGCGAGGCTATGGCGGGGGCAAAGAAGGTCTCCCCGAAGCTGGCGAAGCTCTTCCCAAAGGAGTCTGCTGTTGAGATAATGCAGTGGTACACCAGGGTGACGGCTGCGGGGGAGGAAATGAGTCGCCAGTGGGCTAGGATTTACAACCAACAAGAGGTAATGAGTGATCTCTTGGCGGATTATCCAGGGCCGATGATGGAGACTCCAGCAGTGCCCCCGGTGGTGAGCACACCCCTGCGGTCAAGTGGGGAAAGAGTCCCGGGTGCGTCGGTAGGGCACGGGACTGGGGTATCTCCGCTCACTGAGAAAGTTGGAGACCCCTCGAGAGGAATGGGGGAGATGGGTGTCCGCCGAGAGGCTGCGAGAGCTGGACGGGCCTTCAGGATGGGAGGAGGGCCTGACCGAGATGGTTCTGAGGGGAGCGGCCCGCGGGACGTGTTCTGGAAGGCGGGAGGACAAGGTGTTCAAGAAACCCGCGTGTATGACCTGCCGCCGGGGCTGGTGAGGAGCCGCGGCGGTGAGGGAAATCGGGAAGGTGGGTCTGCCTCGGTGCAATCACACCGTTTTTCGGTGCACTCTTCTCACGGTGAGTCAGATGACTACCTACCGGTGGGTTTTGACGGGGAAACCAGAGAGGAGGTCATGGAGGAGCTGTCCATCTATCTCTGTGAAAAGCTCGCGGCTATGGGGAAGGGCACCCCGGAATTGGAGAAGACTTTCATGGAAAATATTCCAGACTTCAACCACCGGACGAGGAAGGGAGGACGCAACAACGTCACCCGGGACTTTGAGAAGGTGGCCAAGACCATCAAGCCGGACGCCTCCGAGAACTACCTCAATTGGGGGGAGTGGTGGCACATGCTGTACGAAGCAGCCAATGACCAGGGCTGGTCGATGGCTATGACGATCAGGATGCTGGCGAGATCAGGAGGGATGGCGCCTGGAGTGAACGACGCGTATAAGTCGAGAATCATCACTCTGATGAAAGGCATCAAGGAGTGGCTCCCGGCCTATGACTCCACGAGAAGCGAGGACGAGGGGAGGTACTGGCTGAACATGTGGGTCGAAGTGGGACTGAAGATGGCTAAGGAGTTCCACCAGCTACAGCCGACGGAGAAGATCGAAGAAGGACTCCGAGCACTCATGGCTGAGTCGAAGTACGCGATCTCGGCTGCTGGAAAGGACCCCCTGAATTCTCAATTCCACAAGGTGGATTCCCTGCAGCGAGGGATGTACGCCTGGCTGAGAGAGAGAAGCTCCAGCCTGACGTCGGCGCCACTATATATGTGGAAGATGCTGACCGAATGGCTCACCGCGCAGGTACCCATCGGGCCGCTAATGATGATCCACATCACGAAAGCCTTGGGAAAGCTGGCGACGGACCCCGAGAGCGTGTTCCCGCATTACCACTCGATGTCGAAGAGCGACGTGGGTTTAGTGAAGCGCCAGGGTTCCGCCGGGGCGACGGAGGAGGTCTATGGGCTTATTTTGGAAAGACTCAAGGACAAGGCGCTCGCGGGGGAGCTAGTGTTCGAGTTCCAGACTATGGACCAGATTGCGAGCATCCAGCGCGGGTCCAGTGAGACTTCCAGTGCCAGTGGATCGAATGGAGGAGGGTGGCAGGTGGCGAACCGGAAGAAGACCCCTTCGAAGGTGAATTCGGTGACAACGGATTTCAGCACCTTGACCATGAACACCACTACCACCGCGGGAGGACAAGGAGGTCAGGGAAGGCCCAACTTTCGAGTGTGTGATAGCTGCCGGCTGTTCCACCAAAAGGATGGGAAGAAGTGTCTTTTTTGGGACGCGGCTACCCGGAAATTTGGGGTCAAGGCTTTTCTGCTCTATAGGAGTGTCAGGCTGATCGGAGCAGATGGCAAGTCGACTCTCAGTAAATACTGGAGCGACAAGCTATTGCGGTGGACTTTTCCTCACATCGGTGTGACCGCCGAGGGTGACAAGCAGAAGATCCTCAAGGACCTCCGAGATGCGGCGGCTGCACTGCCCAAGGCCACGGCGAGCGAGATCGCCCAGTCCGCGAAGGATTCACAAACCTTTGTAAGCATGGCGATGGCCGAGGAGAAGGCACAAGTCAACCTGGCTACCCTGCAGAGGGAGTCGGACGGGATGATGGTAAACTCGGTGGCTCGTCGGGACAAGCAGAGCGCCAAGGCAGCCAAGAGGAAGCGGCTGAGGGAGAAGGAGAAGGCGCGTAAGGAGGAGGAGTCGTCATCGGAAGATGAGGATTCCGAGGACGACGCGTCCACGGTGTCGGGGTACTAGGGAGGGGGCCCGGCACCCTTGTGTGCCACTCACTCGTGCTCTGCTAGTGTGATCAGATCAACGTCATTAGTGGCGAAGATTAAAGTCTTGTTGGCGGGCGCGTGGGGGGGGGGCGCAAGAAGGATCCTGGGAGAGGGTCCAAGTGTCGGAAGGCCGGAGGAAAGAGAGTAAGGGGGGTGAGGAGTCCTCATGTGGACAGGGATGCTGCTCGGAAGGGAAATCCGGATGAGTGGTTCCCGGGAGAAAGAGAGACGGTGATCACTGCTCCAGTGACCCGGGCTCGGGGAAAGGAGAGAAGCGGGAGTCCAGAGTCTCCGCCAAGAGGGCTGGGCCAGAGTGTGGCTAAGGGAAAGGACAACCGCAGGGAGAGAGGAAGGGACGGCAGCTCAGAGTCTCCGCCGAGTGGGCAGAGCCAAGAGGTGGCTTCGGGAAAGAGCAGCCGTGAGACTACAGCCTCCTTTAGCGAAAGCGAAGGGGAGGATGGAGTGGATGATGGGGATGAGTGGACGGAGTCGGGAGACCAGGACTTCGATGAAAATCTCACGTATCACGAGGATTCGTTGAGTGTGTTCAGGGGGTGTGTGAGTACACCTCTGGGGGAGGATGTGCCGGTGTATACTACCACCGATTCGGGATCTATGACGCAGCTTATGCAGCGACAGTTCGCAGTGCGACTGAAGCTCAAAAGGCGTAAGATCCCGGAGGGACGGACGTTCCACATCAACAGCCCTGGAGGAGGGAGTGACGAGGTGTCTGAATATGTTATTCTGCACGTCAAGATTCTCTGTAAAAAGGAAACCATAGCCGAACAGGGGTTCGAGGAGTGCGAGTCCGAGGCCCAGGAGCGAGTGATCAAGATGAAGTTCGGTTTATGTGAACAGCTACCGGTGCCAGTGCTGTGGGGTGGTCAAGAGATGCGGGATTATGACCTGCTGGACTACCACGCGAGCCGCACGATATCACTGAAGCTGGACGGGCCTGATGGGGGAAGAGTAATCACCCCCTCGATGTCATGGCTAGCTGCGACGGTCAAGATGGGAGAGGAGCTGGGAGGGCCTATACGGAAAGCCTACCGGTCCTACCTTCCGACCAAGGAGCGGCTGACCAACATGGTCACCGGTGGGAGACAGACAATCAACATGCCTGCCATTCTCTATCCGGGGAGGGACAGTGTGGTCCGAGTGGCGAGGCACAATGCTCGAGTGGACGAGGGGTACAACGAGGTCCTGGTGGATAACCTGGACGAGTTTGCCAGCGTTTATGGGAGATGGGTGACGCCCATGGAGTGCATCACGAACGGGGAGTCGTTTGTGGTAGTGAGGAACAACTCCACCCAGGCCATCAGGCTGACTCCGGGGGCGCTGAAGCTGACTATTAAGCCGGCGGTGGTGTTACCGCGAGTGTTGGCCCCTCGCGAACTGTTACCCGCCGACCCTGTGGACAAACAAGGCATGGAGGGAAGCTGTGTGGCGACGAGTGGGCTGGGAGAGAAAGAGGCTGAGGGATATGATTTTGAACCAGCTTTTCCGAACCACCCAGGAAATCGACAGCCTTTTGCGCTGAACACCTTGGCGGAGCGGGGCCCGAGGGATCTCAACGGCCATACTCAGTCAGGAGAGTTCTGGGGAAGCCCCCACAAGTTCATGACATGGAACTGCAATGGACTGGTGAGCCGAATGGCGAAGCCGGAAAACCAGGATCATTTCAAAGATCTAGTGGGAGAGAGGCGGCCGGACGTGATTAGCATCCAGGAGGTGAAGCTGGAGTGCGAGGAGGGCCTGCCAGGCGTAGTGAAGAAGGGGAGCAAGGGGGAGGACGCGTGGAAGGAGTTCTTCCGACCTTGGGAGAAGGAATTCGATGCGTATCTCTCCCTCTCGCCGAAGAAGTATGGGGGACAGGCCGTTCTAGTCCGTAAAACCCTGGTCAAGCCTGAGGTCTCCTACAACATGGGGGACCAGGAGGGGCACTTCAAGTCGGGACGGTTCATCAAATTGGTGTTCCGCGACTTGGTGGTCAGGTCTGTCTATGCTCCCTTCAATGGAGCCGGGAAACTGGAGCACCACCAGCGGCGTCGACAATGGGATGCCGACTTGATGGAGGAACTCCGGGAACCTGACCGAGAGGGCAAGGCGAGGATACTGCTGGGAGATCTCAACGTGGTGAACCGGGACACGGACATCACGGGGAACCCGGACTTTTGGAAGAGACAGGGGGACCAACAAGTGGAGGAGGGTGACCGAGGGTTTGGGGGAACCACCGCTAACGAAAGGAAGCGGTTCCAAGAGATTTTGGACAAATCCGGGATGGCCGATACCTTCACAGCACCCTTGGACTCTGGCCAGGAGGAGCAGTGGACTTTCCGAGGAGAAGGGAAGTTCTTTGGAAAGGGAATGAAGCTGGACTATATCCTGGCGGATGACACCCTTTTCTTATCGGGAGGGGTTACAACGTCAGAGGTTCTGGCTGGGGTGTACTCAAGGCAGGGGTTCATGGGATCTGACCATGCCCCATTGACCTGTACGCTCCATCCCCGATGGCAGATGAGGAGGGCAAAATTGTTAGCCTATTATGGCGCGATAGAGCCCCATCTGGAGAAGCAGCAAGTGAGTGAGATGTTCTACAACACTCTAGCTGTGAAGACTCTGCCTAAGGTGGCAACGGAGAGGGACCTGGCCAAGGTGAAAAAGTACAGTGGTGCTTTGGAACCAAGGCCAGAGGACTTTCCGGAGGGTCTATGGGAGTACGTGAGTCCGGAGCAGCGTCCGCTGGTGAAGGAAAGGTTCGCACGATATAAGGATCGAGCCTACCTCCGGCAGTGTCTTGAAGACATTGTAACTAAGCTGGACGTGCAACCGAGGGCGGAATTCTTTGAACCGGAGTGGTTCTTACCGCCCGAGGGAAGGCCACCAGAGGGACTGCCGCCCGAGCAAGAGTCGGGATCTCAGGAAAAGTTCCTCCGAGCTCAAGCAGCGGCGAATCCCCACATCTACTTCCATCCTAACCCGTCGGAGGTGGCAATGGCCAAGGACGTGGTCGCGGACGTGATAACGACAAATGAGAAGCCGTTCAAGTGCCGGCCGCGGAAGCTATCCGTGGTACAACAGGCATTTCTGCAGGCAAAGTCGAACATCATGCTCCGAATGGGGCAGCTGGAGGAAGCCAACAGTGAGTGGTGCCATGGGCTGGTCCTGGTGGCGTATGAGGACCGGATTCAAGCGTTCATGAAGAGGGTGGGGGAGACGGCTATGGCGGCTATGTTCGAGAAAGAGCATGAAGCTGAAGTGGCCACGTTCTTCCGACTCTGCGTGGATCTCCGGATGCTGAATGCGAGAACCATCCCTGACCGGTTCCCTCTGCCAAGGATCGATGACCTACTGGAGAGTGTGCCCAGGCAGTGCGGGAGGTATTCCATCTCTGACATCGCCGATGCATTCTTCAAATGCGAATTGAACAAGGCGCACCGGCACAAGACGGCTTTCCGAACGCATGATCGGCACCTCCAGTTCGCGGTTCTTCCTCAAGGATTCATCAACAGTCCTTCGGTGTTCTGCCGTTTGATTGCGAAGACTTTCGAGGGCATGAGGAGGGAGCGGTTCTCGGCTTATATCGACGATGTGTTGAACCACTCGGATGATTTCGCCGTTCACTGGGGGACTCAGCAGGAGATCTATGATCGCCTGGGAGAGGCGGGACTGACTCTTAAACTGAGCAAGACCCACCTCAATTATGAGCGGGTGAAGTTCCTAGGACACATCCTTACTGCCGCGGGTCGGTTACCTGACCCTGTAGCAGTAGAGGCTATCCGAGAATGGAGTAACCCCACCACCACCAAGGAGGTGCGGTCGTTCCTGGGGTCGACGCTGTACTACCGAGAGTATATATATGACTACTCGGACATGGCAATGCCTCTGTATGACCTCATTAAGAAGGGGGTGGTTGTCTCCAAGGAGTGGAGAGAGGATGTCCATGGAAAGGCCTGCCAACAGATCAAGGATGCTCTCACGAGCAAGCCTGTTCTGATGCAGGTGGACAACACTCGACCCTTCAGGCTCAAGGTGGATGCCTGTCGGGTGGGGAGAGGGATAGGCTGTATATTGGAACAGCAGAACAGTGAAGACAAGTGGCAACCGGTGTCGTACTACTCCTGTTCACTGTCCAAGGAGGAGAGGAATTATTCAGCGACAGAGCTGGAGTGTAAGGCTCTGCATGACTGCATCCTGCACTATGCTGTGTATTTGAAGTATGTCCCGCATTTTGAGGTCTTCTCAGACCACAATGCACTCCGCTATATGGTCTCGTCCGACAACGCTACGACCAATGGAAGGCTAATGCGCTACTTGCTTAACTTGCAGGAGTACAATTTTGCCATCTATTATCGCAAGGGTACAGAAAACTGCGACGCGGACGCGGTATCCCGATTAAAGCGAACGTCGGATAAGCCGGTGTACTGGACGGAGGACGAGCTCAGTCAGGAAAACGGCGTGGTGTCCAAGAATATGCTCGAGAGGGCAAGGGCACTGGACCGCAGGAATGAGAAGCTCGAGAAGACGGCCAAAAAGCTCATAAGCAAGCTGGCCAGGGCAAGTCTGACCGAAATGTCTATCCTCAATGACCATATATTGTCTGAGGGGGTAGAGAACCTCGAGTCCGAGTCAGGGAGAGCACGCTTTTTTGAGAATTTGCAAGCGTCCGGACTCAAGTGTTCTAGGGCTAGTTTGGATTCCACCCTGGAAGCCATGCGAGAAGACAAGGGGGAACCTAAGTCTGCACGCGAGGCCGAGGATACGGAGGAAGAGACTCTCCTACTAACCATGGCGTGCCTGCTGGGTGACAACAGAGGAGTGTCCGCCAGTGAGGGAGACTACGGGGATGGTGAGATGGGAAAACTGGTGAGCTCCGATCAGGACCGAGAGGAAGTGTCGGAGCGTCTGAGGACCGAGAGGCGAAGCGAGCCGATGGACGATGACCATCTCGAGCAAAGGGACCGCGACAGAGAGGCCCGGAAGCGAGAGAGGGAAGACAAGGAGGACGGTGCGTCGGTGGAATCTGGGGACTCACGAGAATCTGGCGACTCAAGGGAGCCCAGTGAAGACGGGGAGCAACAGTCAGATTATGGCGCGGCCTGCGCTATGAGCTGGCAGGAGACCCCGTGGATGCTCGCTAGGATGGTGAACGCGGTAGGTCGCCAGCTGAGGCAAGAGAGCGAGGGAGCGCTTGAGCCGACTGTGCCGGGAGCCGGGAACAGAAAGGACGCGCATGGGACACTTGAATCAAGAGTGACTCAGCGTGAGCTGATCCAAGCCCGAGTGCAGAGACTGGCCGAATCGGGAACTACCAGGCTGGCTCTACTGGGAACCCGGTCTGGAGGAGTGCGAAAGGCTCGCAGTGCCACCTATACGGAAGGGGAGGGATTCAAACCCCAACCTAACTGGAAGGATCACCCGGGTGTGCTAAAGGATAGCCCGGTGAATTCTAAGCTGGTGGATGGGCGAAAGCATGGCCATGGTCGACTGGTGGTAAAGGAGTCCCTCATACCAGGAGATACTGGGTGGGGACTGTTTGCGACAAAGGAGATCAGCGCAGGAGCCGACTTCAGCTCCTATGAAGGCCCCGAGGTCCCCGCTGAGCACTTGGCTAGTGGGTATGGGAACAAGGACTACGTGGTGGAAGCAATCAGAAACCACAAGACCTTGGAGCGGGTCTGCATGGACAGCCCTGAGGAGACGAGCTGCTATGGACGGTACGCGCAGGACCCCATCAATGAGGATTTGGTGAACACCAAAATACTCTGGAGGAAGGGGAGAATGGTGCTAAAGGCCACGATCCCGATTAAGCCGGGCGATGAGATTTATGTCCATTATGGGCCTCATTACTGGAAGGATCGGCTGAGGTACCTGGACGCTGAGTCCCGAGCGAGGATCGAGCCTCAAATCAAGAGGCTGGAAGCAAGGGAAAACGGCGACAAGGGTCAGAGCGTGCGGTTCCAAGGCGAGATCACAGTGGCGGTATTCAACAAAGAAGACACGCCGGAAGCTGTGCGAGACGGAGTCAGGGAACAGGGGGAGCCACTGAGGAGGCCGACGCTGGACTACCTGACCCGTATGGACCAGTACGAGGATCAGGAGGGCGAGGAGACGCCCGAGGGACGAGAGGATAGGCTGGACCAAATGCTGCTGGACGAACTCAATTATGAGAACGTCGAGGAGTGCGAGGAACTGGCCGACTCTGTTCAGTTCCTCAATGGGAGGAGGTTCGAGGATGAGGGCCGCATGTATGAAATAATGCAGGTGCGGTATGATCACCCGTCGGGTAGGGTCATAGGGTTTAGGCGACCCCTGTCTGGAAAGACACCTCATCGGGAGGATGGAAGCCCCTTCTGCGTGTATGGTTTGGAAGGACTGTACGAGCTCTCGGAGAGGTATCTAATGCTTCACCCCGAGGAGCGGAATGACGTGGAATGGCCTACGACGAGTGAAGCGTGGGCTAGGGTACAGGAGGAAGACCCCGAGTTACAGGAGATCATGCAGGAGATCCGAGACAAAGGGGGGGGACCAGTGAAGAGGGGTAAGAATAAGTTCTCCCTCAAAGGCACTGAGGGCATGGCCACGGGGCTATTGGTCAGGGAGGTGGTGGATCTGAGGAAGGGGCTACTGGAACAGACTATGGTTCCTGAGTCCCTGAAGAAGTCCACCCTGAGGATGCACCATGAGGGGTACGGTCATATGGGTGCCAATCGTATGTTAGAAACGATTAGGCTCCGGTATTTCTGGTCGAACATGGATAAAGACATAAATGACCATACTGGTCTCTGTCTGAACTGCAAACTCAGGAAAACCTACCAGAGGAGGCCGAAGGTACCACTGATGAAGTATGATGACACGGCTAGGCCGTTGGATAGGGTCCACATTGATTTGACTGGACCCCTTCCGACTACCAAGGGGCTGAAACATCGCTACATTATGGTTATCAAGGACTATCTGACCAAGTACGTGTGGCTCATCCCACTGAAGACTAAGACTGCTCAAGAAGTGGCCGAGGCGTTCGTGGGTGAGTTCGTGTGTCAGGCTGGAGTACCGGGGAGATTGGTCAGTGACAGAGGAAATGAGTTTGTAAATCAATTGCTGATGAACATCTCGCGTGTCATGGGGATCAACAGGGTGAGTACGACGCCGTACAATCCTAGAGCGGATGGCTTCGTGGAGAACCATAACAAAACGCTCAAGGATCAACTCTTCCATATGGTGGATACGCTGAAGCAGGATGATTGGGATGTGTATCTCCCTACTGTCCAGCTGATGTATAACACTACTGTCTCGTTGGCTACTGGGTATACTCCCATGCTATTGATGACAGGGAGAGAGGCAAGGATGCCGTCGCTGAATCATTTGGCTACAGAGGATAGGGAACTGCGCAAGGACGTGGTGAACAATGCCTATGTGTTAAAGATGATCGAGACGATGAGAGGTTACCAGGATTTCGCGCTGAGCCAGACCGAGAAGAACAAGGGGAGATTCAACGTCCGAGTGAAGCAGCCGCTGGAGTTCGTGGAGTATAAGGAAGGCCAGCAGTTCATGCGAGTGCGCCGACCGATCTCCAAGTTCAAGTC
>RCNA010000122.1_pt1 | contig 11257 bp, 10 predicted proteins | sample 2041331 | NCBI WGS metagenome assembly RCNA01 (sample SAMN09708233, study PRJNA481090) | Marine sediment metagenome, whole genome shotgun sequencing project. | reverse complement strand
CCTTTATACTGCGCTCCAAGGGTCTCGGCGGCATCTTCAATCAGGATGACTCCATGTTTGTCGCAGGCGGCTTTGATGGGATCAATATCAGCAGGCTGACCATAAAGATGCACCAACACCACGGCCTTGGGGAGACAGCCCTGGAGAGCACGCTGTTCAAGCTCTGAAGCCAGCAGATCAGGATCCATATTCCAGCTGGAATAATCTGAATCGATAAAGACAGGTGTGGCAGCTTGATAGAGGATAGGGTTGGTGCTAGCGACAAAGGTAAAGGTGGAGCAAAACACGAGATCATCGGTTGCAACTCCTGCATAGCGTAACAACAGATGCAGTGCGGCTGTACCGGAAGTCACAGCGGCGGCATATTTTGTTCCGACTAATTCGGCAAATTCCTGTTCAAAAGCATCTATCTGCGGGCCAACCGGGGCGATATAGTTGGAGGCAAAGGCTTCGTGGACAAAGTCAAACTCTTGACTGCCCATGTGGGGGGCGGATAAAAATATTCGTTTGCTATTCGTTACCACTGAATTCTCTTTTTCTTATATTTTTTGCCGGAACACCAACCGCAACGGTATCCGCCAAAATATCAGACGTTACAAAACTATGGGCACCAATAACGGCATTCTCACCAATCGTCACTCCCGGCATGATGGTAGAGTGAGAGCCTATTTTGCAATTTTTCTTTAATACAACTTTGCCTTGTTTATCATCAATTGTTGATACAGAATAAATGGAGCAATGTGATCCTATCTGCACATTTTCTTCAATTATTACACCAAAACGTGCGTTGATATATGTAAACGCGCCGATATCAGTTCGATAACCTAATTCTAGGCCTGCCGTATTTTGCACGAGCCAATTAAATTTTGTTAGCACCCCATCCAGGATTTCAGGATACTGCCAATTATCAAATCTTGCTTTATCCGATATTTTCTTATAGTTTTCTTCTTTGTACATGTGTTCCCGTAAATTTATTCATAGTCGCCTGCCCCTCCTGACTGATCCCTTCGCGCCTGAAAACCTTCAGGAAGGTCATCCAAAGTATTTTAACATCCATCCACCACGATCGATTATCCACATACCAGACATCCAGCTTAAATTTTTCTTCCCAAGATAAGGCATTCCTTCCATTCACCTGCGCCCATCCGGTGATGCCCGGCAGAGCATCATGCCGTTTGGTTTGTTCAGATACTACTCTAATTTTCTAACAAGAATAAATGCTTCAGCAGCCGTTACCCCTACGGTAGTCCCACGCCATGCAGCCAATGCCTTTACAGCTTCAATAGACCGCGTACCGGGAAAATCCTGCATTTGACTTTTAAAGCATCGAAGAGCCTGTATTTTCTTTTCCAGACTGTTTGTAATTTCTACCCATGTATTAGGGATGAAACCTGCTTCCTGAGGTTGAATATTCCAATGGGTCTCAGAAAGAGTTTCGTACATATAAATTTCTCGGATTTTTTTACCTGATTGCGTAACAGGTCTCCAAGCAACATTGCAGGCATACACCAGTTCACGATGATCTTTATGCAGGTCAAAGAGAAAAGGCAGATACAGCACATCCGGTCGTACTTCATTAATCAGCTCGCCCACGAGCTGATTAGTTTTATACACTGGCTGCTCAGGCAGAAGCACTGCTGGAAGCTCAAAAAAAAGGGTTTTGGTAACGCCTAATATTGCATGAGCTTTCTTTGCTTCCTCACGGATAATATCCCAATTCTTTCTTGGCCATAAGGGGTGTTTTTCCTCACCATGCCCCGTCATCACAGCTACAACGACTTCGTGACCTTCTTGAATACGCCGAGCAATAGTTCCTCCCACCCCCAATGTTTCATCATCGGCATGGGGAGAAATAATCAAAATTTTAGACATATTTTTTTGTTCAGCTTAATTTTTTTCACGGAGGATGAATAATTCGTTTTCAAGATGCTTTATCCTTTGATGTAACTTGAAAATTTCATTTTGCGAGTTGAAACCGAGCAAATCTCCGGGAGTAAAAGGCGGTGCGTCTCCCGATGAATCAGCGTACTCGTATTCTGTAAGCCAGAGCTGTTGTTCACCGCTCTGCACAAGAATTCCCTGCTCAGTGTGCGCTAAAAGGACTCTGCCGGGAACACCTGAATGTTTTGCTTCCATACCTGGTCGAGCACGCCATATGATCAACTTGCGTCCTTTATGAAAAGTGTATGCTCCAGGATGCGGACGTGACGCAGCTCGAATACGGGCATATGTTGTTTCAACAGGTTCGTTCCAATCAATTAACCCGTCTAATGGCCGTCGTATCCCGGTATATGTGGCTTGCGATTCATCTTGAATTTGCGGTTCCCATTCCCCCTGCAATAACTTGGGAATCCATCGGTCAAGTGCCCTGTCAACCGCATTAAAAAGTTTTTCTGCGACATCATCTGCATGATCATCAGGCTCCACAGTAAAAGGCTCCTGCGCCAAAATAGGGCCATCATCAACCCCTGCACGAATAATAAAAAAATTGGCAGCACCCGGTTCGCAATGATAGGTAATCCAAGCTAACGGAGCTCTGCTGCGACCTTTTGGCAGCAAAGAAGGATGGAAACCTATTGTTGCCTTGGTTGGTATATTTAGAACATTTTGGCCGACTAACTGAGAAAAACCGACCGCAAAAAGCAGATCAGGTTTCCAACGTTTCAGAACTGCAAGACTTTCTTCACTATTTATTTGTTCAAAGGGCTGAAAAGGTATACCTATATCCTTACAGAAGGGTTCCAAGTCAGTATATCCGCTCACTTGAGTCGTCCGGTCAGATTTTAACCCCATAACACCAACAACATCAGCATGATTCCGATGAATGCCTTGAATAATTTGCAAGGTTGAAGCGACGGCTCCAACCACGACGATACGTATTTTTTTCATACAATCCGATCAGCTATTCTTTTTCTGGAATACAGCAAAGGGTACATGAAACTTTTTTTCTCCTGCAAAAATAAGGAAAAAGGTTTTGATGATGATTTTTAAATCCAACAAAAGTGATATTTTTTCAGTGTAATAGGCATCGTATTGCCAACGTTCAGGCCAAGAGAGATAAATATTTCCATGTATTTGGGCAAGACCCGTACAGCCGGGTTTAACGAGCAGACGGGCCTGCCCATTTTTATCAAACTGCTCCTGCAGTTCAGGTAGAGACGGACGAGGTCCAACTAATGACATATGTCCCTGTATGATATTAAAAAGCTGCGGCAGTTCATCTATCTTCAACCTTCGAAGAACTTTTCCTATTCTGGTTATCTCGGCATGGGTATTTCCCAATAATTCACCGGTTTCACCTGGAACTCTCTTCGTTCTATGTGTCATGGAACGAAATTTTACCAGCCGAAAAATCTTCCCCTTTTTTCCCAGTCTATTTTGAAAATAAAATACCGGCCCTTTTGATTCTATACGGATCAACAATGCCACTAACAAAAATAATGGCATCAGTAAAAGCAGAACGAAACCGGCAACAGATATATCAATCATTGATTTCACAATCTGTTTATAAAAAAAACTGGTACGTTTCATGATTCAGCACATCGTGTTGAAGTTACGTAGAACTAATCGAATAGCACAAGATTTTCTTCATCAGGGAACAAATTACCGTCTCTCTCATCGGTCATTGTTCGAAACTTGTACATTCGAAACGGCCTGCTATACAGACCGGGCCGCTCCTGAATAAAAAAAAAAGGTCTACCGATTTTAATTCGTACCAGTAATGCAGTGAACAAGATCACCGGAGAAATAAGCATAATACCGGGAAGGGTAAGCGACAGGTCAAAAATTCGTTTTATCACGGTAATTTTTTTATCTTTTCTTCGCATAACCGATCAGCCCCGGCTGTTTGTTCAAGGAATTCTACAAATTGCGAAGCCAACTGTTTTCTGGCAAACCGTTCGCGTCCCAATGTCCAAGCGTTTTTTCCCATATCGCAGATCTTGTCCCGATGATCAGCAACATCTTCAAGAGCATCGGCAAAGAGTTCAGGATTATCCGGTTCTACAGCGTAGCCGCATTTATATTCTTTGATCATATCAGCGATCCAACCGGGATAGTTATTCAGCACGGGCAGACCGGCAACAAGGTAATCAAAAAATTTATTCGGTGAGGTACCATAATAAAATGCCGGGACATTGGCTAAAATCATCAAACCGATATCCGCACCTTTTAGATATGCAACAATTTCCTGCTTAGGAAGCGGATCAAGAAATAGACAGTTATTCAATTTGTTCTTCTCGGCATCCCTGCGTAATTTCGGTTTCAACTTGCCGTCACCGATGAACAGCAATTTAATATCATCACGGTTACGCTTCTTCAAGACTTCAGCCGTTTTCAGCACTGCATCCAGCCCGTTCGCCATTCCATGAGCACCGGCGAAAACAGCCAATAAATCAGTTGCGTTTACATTATCCGGTCTTTTTGGAGCAATGTCAGAAGCACTGAATAAGTCGAAGTCACAACCATTTGGAATGAGAGCAATGTGCATCCCTTCGCTTGAACGTTTTTTGATTCCTTCGACAATACCCGGTGAGAGCCCGATGCAGGCATGGGCGGAACGATAGGAGCCCCATTCCAAGGCGGACATCAGCCCGATGATGAGTGGATTGGTGATAACGCCCATCGCCTTGGGCAGTTCAGGCCATAAATCACGCACCTCAAAGATAAAAGGTTTTCTACGCAACCAACGGGCAACAATGCCTGGAATCCCCGCTGTCAGAGGAGTGCTAGTGGCAAAAACAAGATCATAGGGTTCTCGTAAGGCAATCAAGACACTGCGCAGGGCAAATTGAAAAAAAATCCAGCTACGCTGTATTAAATTCAGATAATTTGAATAGGCAAGTTCCAGTTCAATCACCTGTATTCCCTCAACCATACCGGTGCGCCGACCCTTTTTAAAAGGTACCGTTAAACCGCTCGCACTGCGGGCGGATCCTCCGCAAACCATAGTTACTTCATGGCCAGCTTCAATTAATGCACGAGCCATTTGATAGGAGCGTATTCCTCCAGAGCCTGCTGGTGTGGAAAAGTATTGATGGAAGTAGATAATTTTCATGAATTCGAAATATGATTGTGCGAAGATTCCATAATATTTATGACGCTTGAAAAAGAAATTATTTTGTATAATTCCGGTTTTTCGTATTCTTATCTTGAGGACATGTACAAAGGGTGTTGAAAAGATCAGTGTAAACTGTTAATTCTTCGCTATTATTCAACAAAGCGTTTTTTTACGTAGAATAACGCTATTTCAGGTGGTTATATGCATACTTTTCAACACCCTTGTACAGTATGTTAATTATAATAAAGTGAAAAAATGGTACGATGCATTACAGACACATCTTCTTTATCGCCACATCCCTCTAAGATCAATAACTATCTTTTCTTTCAGCAAATCCCTATCCACCAACCTGAACGCATCATGATCCACAAGTCCAAGAACAATATCAGCCTGATCCAAGGCAGAATCTAAGGTGGTTATAGAAACATTTTCATATGCTGTTAAGGTGTCTGGAAGAATTTTAATATGAGGCTCCACGATCAGTAATTCACCGATCCCTTCCTGGGCAAGTTGTTGCACGATCAGCACAGCCGGACTTTCCCTCATGTCATCAATATTCCCCTTAAAGGACAAGCCAAAGCAGGCGATTTTCGGGTTTTTGAAGCGTTCTGCCCTTGACTTTATTTTTTGAAGGACATATCCCGGCTTACTGTCATTTACCTCACGCGCAGTTCGGATCAGCCTTGCCTTATCCTGCGCTGAATCAACAATAAACCAAGGATCAACCGCAATGCAGTGGCCGCCGACACCGGGACCCGGCTGAAGAATATTAACCCTGGGATGCCGGTTGGCCAATTCTATCATCTCCCAGACGTTGATATGCAATTCCTCACATACCATAGAAAGCTCATTGGCAAAGGCTATGTTGACATCACGATAGGCGTTTTCCGTTAATTTGCTCAATTCTGCCGTGCGGGCAGAGGTTGTCAGGCATTCGCCCTTTACAAAAATTTTGTAAAGCTGTACAGCTGCTTGGGCGCATCTGGGGGTCATTCCGCCGATAATACGGTCATTGCTAACCAGTTCTTGAAGCACATATCCGGGCAAAACACGTTCAGGGCAGTGGGCGATCAGGATATCCGCATTATTCATATCCTGCTGGGGAAAACTGAGATCTGGTCGCTCCGCCGCCAGCCGATCCGCAAGTTTTTCCGTGGTTCCCACTGGACTGGTAGATTCCAAGATGACAAGATTGCCCTCCTCGAGCACCGGAGCAATGGCTTTTGCTGCTGCATGAATATAGCTGAGATCCGGTTTATGCTTTTCTTTAAACGGAGTGGGCACCGCGATGAGAAAGGCATCCGCAGCCTCGGGGACAGTGACAGCCTTAAGCTGTCCTGTCTGGACAACACTGCGTACCACAATATCCAAATCCGGTTCCACAATATGAATTTTTCCCTGATTGACAATATCCACAGCCTGCTGGTTAACATCAACACCGACCACTTCTAGCCCTCTAGAAGCCATAATTGCAGCTGTGGGTAGGCCGATATAGCCGAGACCAATAATGGAAATTTTTTTAAAATTCATAATGTGAACTAATCCGTTGAAGTAGGTTTTCAGAACGACGAAAATTATTTGTCAGAGGACAATTCTTATTAAATCTTCAACAATGCGCTGACAGGCCTTCCCGTTTCCATAAGGATTATGGGTAAAGCTTATTTTTTTATAATGACAACGATCATCCAGCAGACGTTTGGCCGCAGTGACAATTCTATCTCGGTCTGAACCCACTAACTGTACAGTACCTGCGGTCACCGCCTCTGGGCGTTCTGTGGTGTCGCGCATGACCAACACCGGTTTTCCCAGAGAAGGGGCTTCTTCCTGAATTCCGCCGGAGTCTGTAATAATGATATACGCATTACGCATCAGATAAATAAAAGGTAGGTAGTCAACAGGTTCAATCAAATGAATATTCTCTTTGCCATCCAAAATACGATGCACCGGCTCCTGAACATTGGGATTCAGGTGGACCGGATAAACAATTTGAACATCATTTTCTTCCGCAAGTCGTAACAGAGCATGACAAATATTCTCAAATCCATTTCCGAAACTTTCACGCCGATGACCGGTTACTAAAATACAACGCTTTGTTTTGTTGAGAAAAGGAAAATATTCAGCGATCTGTTCCTCCAAAGCTGTATTTTTTTCTATCTGGCTGTCCACCCACAGCAGGGCATCTATAACGGTATTGCCAGTGACCAATATTTGGTTTTCCAGCACTCCTTCCCGAAGCAGGTTATCCCGCGCCCAAGGAGTCGGAGCATAATGACGATCAGCAATGGAACTGGTGAGCTTACGATTAATCTCTTCGGGCCAAGGGGAGTATATATTACCGGTTCGTAGGCCCGCCTCCACATGGCCTACAGGGATGTGCGCATAATAGGCGGCAAGGCTCGCCGCAAAGGTAGTGGTGGTGTCGCCATGCACCAACACTCGATCCGGCTGAAAATCAACCAACACCTCACAAAGATCGGAAAGAACATTGCAGGTAATGTCGGTCAGACTTTGTCCTGGCTGCATAATATCAAGATCATAGTCAGGAGTAATCTGAAATAGCTGCAACACCTGATCAAGCATTTTTCTATGCTGTGCAGTCACGCAGAGACGTGACTCTATACTGGCAACACCTTGCAATGCCCGTACTAGTGGAGCCATCTTGATAGCCTCTGGTCGGGTGCCAAAAATAGTCAATATTTTTTTTTGCGGCATTATAATAATATTTCTTCCTTGTCAAACCGGCTGCATTTTTCAGTCAACTTTATTGGTGTTTTCTCTCTCATGCTTCTCTTCTTCCTTCTCCTCATAATAAAGGGGCTACAGCCTGCCATGCCGCTGACTTGCCAGCAATTCTAAGTTTAAATATTATCCAGTATATGTTGGTTTAATCTCAAGATTTTTAAACATGAAATCTATCAGCTAAGACCAACTGTCAAAAAAGAAATTATTAGATGATTTTCTGTAAAAACATAACGTTAAAGGATTTCCTATTTAGGAAGTCTTGTTTGATTAGCCCAATATAGCATTTGAAGGACTTCTCTGCAAATACGGTTAAAATATCGGCACTTTTTATAAACCTATGATTTGTCTATATTTAGTTAATTAATTATATACATTTCCTGTAACTAATCAGTGTATATTACACTGTAATATCAAGCCTTTGCGATTGTCCAAATATTTTTTCCACCCTTAAAAGGACTGTTTTTTAGCAATATTTAAAAAAATAGACGAATAAAATTAGCAAAGTAATTCCCTGAGTAGTTACTATTTGCTGTATATAACAAGAACCTGTTGACTCAATTTTTTGATCGGAGAATATTTATGCGTGAGAAAAAAATCAATACGGTTTAAAATTACTCTTAGCTGTGGATTAGAGAACAGTCGCATTAAACGAATCAATAGACCGTGATATCTAAACTCAATTTGTCTAAAAGAGCCTTTCGCATTAGTCAACTCAATATTTGAAAGCGCACGGTCATCCGCTTCTTCCATATGCTTTTTAAATCGGGCCTGCTGCAGAACAGATGGTCTATATTGGGGAGTATTAGGCTTGCCGATTGGAAATAAATTTTGCAACAAATCGAAAAGCTTGCTATTTTCTATACATTCAGTAAAAAAAGCCATCCCTCCAGGTTTGAGCACTCTATATGCTTCGGTTACAGATTCTACAACCCCCTTTTTGGGTAAATGATGGAGAATAGCGTTCCCAACAACAAAATCAAAAGTGCTTTCTTCAAATGGCAGCTTTGTAATACTGCCAGCAAAAAAATCGCACTTAACTTTGTTGAGTTCAGCAGTTTTTTTTGACAATTCTATTAGGTACTCTCCCGTATCAATACCGGTTACGCTCCCCCCTAATTTAGCTAATGCCACAGAGAATTCTCCCCGCCCTGAACCTAATTCAAGAATTTGTTTGTTTTTTATGTCGGGCATCAATGCTATAACATCTTGTTTTATCTTTGATAATTTTAATGAATCAATAATAAATTTTTTAGGATTTTCTTGAATATCTGTCAAGCTTTTTTTTCCATAAACATTGTTCCATCTGCTCTGATCAATATATACATTTTCTACTTTCTTCATTATGATATCCTGATGTTAAACATTTTCTTCTTCATATATCGACAGATATTTGCTCGAAATATCATCCCAATTAAATTTACGCGATGTCTCTATGCATTTGCCAAAGTTCGCCTCTTTCTTCAGTTGAATAATTTTATCTGCAATATCATAAGGATCATTAGGATCAACCCCATATCCGCAGCTACCCTCTTCTGCCCAGCCGTCAAACCCCTGACCTTTTGTATAGATAATAGGTACGCCTTGACTCAATGCCTCAGCATAAACTAAACCAAAAGTTTCAGTAAAACTCGGCATGACAAAAACATCAGCCCACTGATAGTGATTTTTCAGATGCACCTTATTACTGCAGTAAGGTATAATTGTTATCCATGCCTTCTGAAATCTATAATCCCGACTGTTTTTTGCTCCAATTAATTTTAATTGGACGTTATTGTCTTTTCTTAAAAAATTACATGATTTAATAATGTTTTCTATATTTTTTCTTTTAGTAAATTCTCCTATAAATAAAATATTCAATGCTGACAAATTATTTTTTTTTTTTAAGTTTCTATTTTTAATCCAAAAAGAATCAATGCCGTTTGGAATAACAGAAATCTTATTCTTTAAATCCAGACTCAGTCTAAAAGAAAGCTGCGAACACAACTTTTCTCTGTATGTCTGATTTAAAAAAATGATTTTATGAGCATTACGGAGTATCCGTTCTCCATACTCTCGTAAATGAAAACCGTATTTCCAAAAACAATTTATATCGGTATCCCTGATTGTAACAAGATAAGGTATTTTATTCCTTCTGTTAATTTCATATGCTAAAGCTCCATCACTAAAAAGTGTATGAGCATGGATAAAGTCAAATTCATCTATTTTCTTGTTTGAAAAATGTTCTAACCCTTTAGAGATTTTTCTTGAAAAAAATAATCTGTCAACAATATCTTGATATGGATCAAAATCAAATTGAATATTTTCAATATGGTCATACGGGGCGGGTTTTCTGTTCTTCTGATGAGGAACCCAAACATATTGTTTGCAAAGCCTTTCAGATAAACTTTTATACAAATGCCAGTATAAAGATGTGCATATAAAATAACTGTTAATATGCAGTAAATTCAAGTTAATCATAATTTTAAGCCAAAATCTATATCATTCTACAGTTGTAAGTTCTAAAGTCTGAAAATTTCCATTATCGTAGCATATTGATCTTGCAAAAAATGCTTATCAATTTATTGCGTAACAGTGTCGGCTTCGATTGCAATATTTAAATAGTATTATAAGCCTTTAGATCTACGTATATAATATGTCGTGCCAAAGACCATCATCATTGAATACCAAAGCCCAGGTTCAAGAATCGAATGACTAAACAATCCTTTGATAAAATAAAGTAAATAAACACATGAGACCCATCCGTATTCATACTTATTATTTAAAATAAAAATGCTATTTTTAAAAGCAGCAAGTACAAGAACGAGAAATGAAAAGCCTCCAAACAAGCCTGTTGCCATAAACGCCTCTATCAGATGATTATGAGGATAAAACATTGAGTTTCTTTCCTCTAATCCGCTTCCAAATAGCGGCTTTTCCCAAAATTGAGCTAGTGCATCTCTGTATAAAACAATTCGTCCTCCGCCAGCTTGCTCAATATTACCTGTCGTTAAACGTAAGTACAGGGTGTCTATCCTTCCGTACAACGCAGCTCCAAAAGCGTCCTGAAGAAAAAATATAATCATTAATATGGATAAAATTGAGCCTGTTATTTTAAGCAGTTTCTGCCAAGAATTTCTTGACTCATTAAAGAGCATTAAAATAAAACAAACAAAAGAAGTAAATATAACAGCAGATCTCGTTCCGCCTTGAAGTATTAAAAGACCGCCACTGAACAACATTAAGAATATAAAAAATGACCTTAAGTTTAGTTTCACCAATCTTTCTTCTTTTTTATTTTGCAAAAAAAAGCCAAGAACAAAAATAATAGCCCCTATATATGAAAGAGTTATTGTAGAGATCAAGTCTTTTTCAGAAAGGCCAGCATATCGCAAGCTTCTGTATGAAAAAGTAAATATTACATCACGATAAACAAAAAATAATAACCCTACACAGGCCATACTACCAAAAACAAAAATT
>RCNA010000121.1_pt1 | contig 11304 bp, 6 predicted proteins | sample 2041331 | NCBI WGS metagenome assembly RCNA01 (sample SAMN09708233, study PRJNA481090) | Marine sediment metagenome, whole genome shotgun sequencing project. | reverse complement strand
TGGGACAACGCCCTGGGGATCTCCCTCTACGATAAGATTCGCCAGGATATGAAGAGCGCCATGATTAAAAAGGATACGGGCGTTAGGGACACCATGCGGCTCATCATGGGAGCATTTCCCAGCCTCACAATCCCCATTACTCTTGAGAGCGGGAAAAAAACTACCCGGGTCAAAAAGCCTGCGGAAATAACTGATGATGACCTTATTAACATTATCCGCAAATTTGTTAAATCGGAAAAGACAGTGTTAGAATTTAAGAAACAAACGACCTCGGACTACCTGGAGCTTTTAAATTTATATCTTCCAAAGATGGCCAGTTTTGAGCAGATCGAGCAATGGATAAAAGACAATATCGATCTTTCAACATATAACAGTCCCATGCAGGCCATGGGAAGCGTTATGAAGCATTTTGGAAAGCTTGCCGATGGCAACCTTGTAAAACAGGTCCTTAAGAAAATGGCGGGTTCCTGATGGTTAAAAATATAGACGGCATTCTCATTATTAACAAAACTTTCCTGTTAAAAAACCATATGGGAAGACCATGCTTAAAATAGGACAATATAATAATCTGGTTGTGGAAAAAAGTGTCGATTTCGGTTTATATTTACTAACTGAAGAAGAAAGTATTTTACTTCCTCAAAAATACGTTTCAGAAGATGTAAATATCGGTGATATGATTAAGGTGTTTGTATATACTGACTCTGAAGATCGACCCGTTGCAACAACTTTAACCCCCTATGGAATTCTTGGAGATTTTGTTTTCCTTGAGGCAAAAGATGTTACATCATTTGGAACATTTATGTAGTACTCCAAGAAATCACCTTCATCTATGTAAGCCATATTAAGCCCACCTCCTACATCCGCGCAGGTTTCAGTCTCCATTCCTTCCATATACACAAAATTCTCTGCTTCAATTTTTCCTGGAATAGCAATAGATTGAACTTCCTCAGTTGTTACATTTATACTAACTTGGTCTGAATAATTTTCTCCAAAATCTTTAGCTTGAACGCTAAAGGGATATGCTGTTAATGGGTCTAGACTTTTTGGAATATACTTTAGTCTTGATGTCGAGTCGATTAGTTCTCCATTCTTAAAAATATAATATTTATCTATAAATTCATTATCGACTGATCTATTCCAAGAAAGCTCAACATTTACGCCTTCTACTTCAGCTTGTAAATTAGTTGGTGTTGAAGGTACAATTGTATCTCCCTCACCAAAATTAAAATCATAAACTCTTACATAATCAACCATCATTTGTTGTGGCCATTCTCCGTTATGGTCTATTTCTCCGCCTAAACCACCTCCTATAGCCAAATTAAGAATAATATGATGAGGAACATCAAAAGGCCACTCAGCATAGGTTTTGTATTCATTATTAAATGTAAACACAAGTTCATCATCATAATACCAATCTAAATGATCGGGATACCATTCTAATGCATAGGTGTGAAATGTATTAACTACATCGTCGAATACTTTACCTCCACCTTGTTGTGTATTTTGAATATGGTTGTATGCTCCAGTATGAATTGTGCCAAAAACATAATTCAATTGGTTTGCACTGTGCTCCATAATATCAATTTCACCTGCATCTGGCCAATTGCCATAAACCCATTCAGTAGGTAATGTCCAAATTGCAGGCCAAGTTCCTCCAGTACTTGGTAATTTGGCTTTTACTTCTATTCTACCATATAAGAAATCCCCTTTGTTTGCCGTATTCATACGAGACGACGTATAATTATTACTTCCAACGGTTTCTTGTCTCGCTTCAATTATTAAGTTGCCGTCAGCCAAACTAGAATTTGCTCCATCTGTGTAATATTGAGCTTCTCCATTTCCCCAACCATCACCACCGACTTGAAAATTCCATTTACTTTGATCGACCTGTGTGCCTTCAAATTCATCTGACCATGCTAATTCCCAATTAATGGAAGTTGTAGAAGCAATTACCTGAGCTGAAGGAGATTGATTACCTGCCAAATCACAGGAATTAATATCGAAAACATACTCCTGTTCAGGTAAAAGGTTCGTCAATTTAATACTGTTATCGCTAGTAAAAGCAATAAAATTACCGTTGTTGTAAATCTTATACCCTGTAACCATTGTTGTAGCATCACTGCTACTATTCCAATATATTGATATGGAACGTTCATTTGAATAATTATCTACAATAGTTGGTGTTGTGGGCAAATCATTATCAACTGGGTTTGATAAGCTAATTTCAAGCCAGTTTAAATTAAATCCACCCGTTGGGGCTAATAATCTAAATCTTTGCATTCCCTCTTCTAGGGTAACTATACCTCCTTCTATTGTTTGCCAGTTTTGCCAGCCTCCTGTTGCTGAGATATTTATATTGTCTAATGAATTGTCATTATTTATAATGTTTATAACACCACCACCATCAAGGCTAGCAGCACGAACACTAAAAATATAATTACCTGTTATGGGTATATTAATATCATATTCCATCCAATCTCCATCATCTATATAACCAACATTTAATCCTTCACCATGGTCAGTACAATTTTCAGTTTGAACGCCATTCATTTCAACAAAATCTTCGGCCTGATTGAAAATTTGACAATTTGCTGGTAATTGCACAAAACTTAATAACCCCAATAATAGTAATACTTTTAAGAAACCTTGTTTTCCTTTCACATGTAAATCCATTGTCATTTGTTTTATTTAATTGTACAGAATTTATTCTATACTATTTTGTTTTGCATAATTTTTAATTTAATATTTTTTAACCGGCTATTAATTATTCTTGGTTTTATGGCATTGACTTTAATTGAACACTACTTAAATAGCAAGTTCATAAAGGCATCGGTGTGGTTATTTTAAAAGGATAAACCCTAATTGAAATTGTAATATTTATTTACCATTCTAGAAAGGTCTTTTTAAGAGTGTTTTACTGGTCAGTTTTAAACCAGTAAAACACATATAAAAAACTAATTCAACTATTAATCTCTATTACAATCTTTATTTATTATTACTACTTATTATAATTTTAATAAGGACCAATTGACTATAAAAATTCCTTCATTACCGATATTAATTCGTTTTTATCATGGTGACATCATCAATTATTACACCGTCAACTCCAAAATTGAAACCACCACTTCTTATAACAACGTAGTAGGTATTTGCTTCTAATGTAATAGTTCCATCTACACCGGTGCAATTTGTTGCGGCCATAGAACCTGAATATGTTTTTGTATCTGCACAATCCCAAGCATTTACATTTAATACTCTAGTGGCACCATTACCATCATTGTAATCAGCCCCATCAACTGGTGCTTCAGTTCCAACCCATACTTCAAACCATAGTTCATCAATTCCATTTGTAGTAATATTCATGTCAAAACTATAATCTCCTGCCTCAACGGTTACAGCTTGGTTAATTCCAATATGAGCTTCGCTACCCCAACTTCCAGAGGGTACGTCAGTAGTTTCATCAAAAACAGCCACGCCATTGGATATTACGACTAAACCATTACCAGTCCCGTTATGTTGAAAATTTGCCCATTCTGAATCATCATCAAAACCTCCATTTAAAATAAGGTTAGGAGCAAATGTTACATTTTTTGTATATTCATTAGAACCATCATTATTAGTAGCGGTTAGTTTGACTGGGTAAATACCTTCCTCAGCATAGGTATACGTCGGATTTTCATCAGTTGAAGTACCAACATTATCTCCAAAATCCCACAAATAAGAAGTAGCATTGCTCGATGTATTTGTAAATGTTACCGTAAGATCTGTTACTTCAAATGTAAATTCAGTTACAGGAAGAAATAAAGGAGGTGTAATTACAATTCCTGGCACCAATGGCGTCATAGTAGCATTATCTAAAGATACATCTGTTGTACCAAATCCACCACCTCTAATAACCAAATATACGGTTCCTGAGGTATTAAACTTGACCAACCCATTACCTTCACCTTGACAACTAATCTCAGTGAATAACCCATCAAAAGGTTCTGCTCCACATCCATTCCAGGTATTTAAACCTAATCGCATTCCACCATAAGCGTAGTCTTGACCTGCTACTGGAACTTCCGCTCCAATATACACTTCATACCAAGCATCGGACATACCACTTCCTGAGATTTCCATATCTATTTGATAAGGAACATTTGCTTCAACATGAACCGGTTGGTAAATTCCAACCTGTCCGCCGCCGCCGCCTGACCAAAAGGCTTTTTCGTCAGTAAAATCAACAGTTACACCATCTGATATTGGCAAAACAGTCCACTGATCACTACCATTAAATTCTCCGTTTAACAAAATATTTTGCCCTTTAAAATCTTCGTTAATCACTATGGTTTGTATAAATTCAGCTTCACCACCATCTGTAAAAATTTTGAATCTTACATCATAATCTCCTTTTTTCAAATATATTTTACTAGCTTCCATTCCTTCTGCTGAAGAATTATCTCCAAAATCCCAATGTGTAAACCAGGTTTCTACTTCGGTATTCGCTGTAAATATGACTTTATTTGGGTTTTCTGTATCAAATGTGAATGAATACGCTGCATCTTCACTTGTAGGCACATAAGCCACAAAGTCATCATCATTAGCACAGCCTGAGGAAATTAATATAATTCCCAACATTAAAAGCTTGCTTAAAATTTTTATTGTTTTCATGTCTTTTTCTTTTAATTGTAAAGAGGATTCTCTAAAAGTTTGTTATTGTTGGTTCTTCTATCTTGACCAATTGGCAAGTAATAGTGGCGCTCATCAAAATTCATTTTTAAAGGCGCAGCATCAAATGTTTCATAGGTAAAGGTCTCCGTACCGAAATCATCAATACGTCTAAGAATTTTTACGCCCTCAACCTGAATACTTAACGCTTCGGTAGCAATTCGCCATCTTCTAACATCCCAGTATCTTTGGTCCTCAAAAGCTAATTCTAACTTTCTTTCATGTCGGATTTTATCTCTCAACTCTGTTCCTGACTGTGCCTGTAAACGAAGATTTTGTTGTAAACCTGCTCTGGTTCTAATCGGTTCAATCAAATCTCTTGCAGAATCTTCTAGGCCAAGTTCAATGGCAGCTTCTGCAGCATTTAAATATATTTCACCTAATCTAAATAAAATACAATCTTGACCTGAGAAAAATTCTTTTATAAAAAGTGGAGAGTTTCCATCTTGAAGATATTTTCTAACATAGAAGCCTGTTTGGCTAAAATCTGTTGTTGTGACTTCAAAACCGTCTTTGCCTACACCTGTAAATTCATCTGTATCAATAACACCAGCTCTTTCAGTACCATACCAAATCTCTACTGGCGATCCTTGGAACATATCATTATTGGTTAATATGGTGCCTTTTAAACGCGGGTCTCTATTTTCCCAAGGGTTATTCTCATCAAAACCAGACCCAGGTTCATTCGGTAAAAGCCCAGTATCTAACATTTCATAGCTATCAATAAGTTGTTTTGTTGGCGAAAAACTAGATCCCCAATCTACTCTGTAGCTCCAAGGGACGTTATGTAAATCATAAGAATGGCCTTTCTCGAAAGGCAGCCATATTTTCATGAAAATAGTTTCGTCTTCCGTTTCGTCAATAAACAGATTCGCATAGTTATCGGCCTTGTTTGGATATTTATCAAATAAGGTAAAGCCACCTTCTGCGATTATTTTGTTTGAGGCATTTAAAGATGTTTGATAATAACTATCGGCATCAGAAGATGGAATCCCAACCAAACCGTTTAATTGAACAGTACCGTATTTTGCTATACTAGCAGCATATAAGGCAGCTCTTGACTCTAAAGCTTTAGCAGCCCATCTACCAGCTCGCCCTTTTTCTGCTGACCATTTATTTGGTAACAAATCAAAAGCCAATTGCGTATCTGCAAGTACTTGATCGTACACCTCTTTTTCAGTGTTCCTTGGTGGAAAAAGCTCATCTTCTGGAGTTGTATCCGGATCTTGAGCTTCCAAAATAATGGGAACCCCTCCATAACGCTTTGCCATTTCAAAATAAGCAAACGCTCTTAAAAAATGAAGTTCGCCTAATCTGTTATTGCGTTCTTCATCAATATACACATCACTACCCGCCAATTCAATGTTTTCAATGGCGTAATTCATCTTATATATATTAAAGTATCCCCACCAATCCATTGGCCAACGATTATCTGCTGTACCCCAGTTTCCTGGTCTAAATTCTTTGTAATTTTGTGTCCAAGAATACGTGCCCATTGCCAAATCTGATAAGGCATCACGCTGGGCACCAAATCCAGCACCTCCAAAATCTTTTAAATAATCCCAAGGCATATTCTCGTAAATCTGGAATAGATAGGCATCTGTTAAAGCCTTGTCACTCCAAACATCATTTTCTGTTATTTGATCTAATGGTGGTTCATTTAAAAAATCATCACCACAACCAAAAAAAGTAAGTGTGATTATTGCTAATATTAAGTTTATTCGTTTCATAGTACCCATTTTTTTAAAGTGTTACATTAATACCAAATGTTATCGATTTAGTTTGTGGGTAAACCCATCCTTGATCAGAACCTTGTATTTGAGGATCAAAATCTTCATCATAGTCTTTAATGACAAATAAATTGTATCCCGTTACAAAAAATCTAACTTCATCAAAAGTTTTTTTCGTTATAGCTTGTGGTAATGTGTAACTTAAATTGATATTTTTAAATCTAATATGTTTCCCGTCTCTTACCCAAAAATCAGATTCTCTAGAATTATTAGGGTTTGATCCTCCTTCGGTTATTCTTGGATAGGCTGCACCTGTATTTTCTGGGGTCCAATAATCTAACTGATAATCATAGCCTGTAAATGCATTTAGCAAAGGGCTTTGCGCCTCTCCAGATATATAAAGATCGTAGCCAGAAGCACCAGTTAATAAAACTGACAACGCAAAGTTTTTATATTCGGCTCCTAAATTTAAAGAATAATTTGAAGCCGCTTTACTTCCTTGTCCATATACTTTTCGATCTTTATCATCAATTTTATTATCGCCATTTAAATCTTTGTACTTAATATCTCCAAGTTGTATAGTTGTGTTGTTTGAATCACCATCTTGAATTGGGTGATTGTCAATTTCTTCTTGACTTTGAAAGAGACCATCAGAAATAAATCCTCTTCTAAGACCTGTAAAACCACCCGTTATTGTTAGGTTTGATCTCATAAAATCGTCTTCTATAGTTGCTTCATCTATAAAAACTGCTTTTTCTCTTGATTTTGAATAATTTAAGCCTGCAGTTATTTTCAAACGCTCAGTGAGTTGCTTTTTATAATTTGCTGAGATTTCGAAACCTTCATTTGAAAATTCATATAAATTTTGAGCTGCCAAGCCTACACCTAAGGTATTAGGAACACTGCCTGAAGCAAAGGCAAGCACATCATCTCGTTTTCTGAAGAAATAATCGAATGATAAGTTAAGTTCTCTATTAAATAAGGTTGCATCTAAACCTACATCGTAAGTCGTATTCGTTTCCCATGTTATATCCTTATTTGGAAGCGAACTATTATCAATAGTTAGGATTGCATCTTCGTTAATAGCGTAAAAGAAGCTATATCCAAAACCACTTAACCATTGATATGCAGAAGTACCATCGTTACCAGCTGTTCCTACGGATGCTCTTAATTTTAATTCTGGAACGACCTCTTTTAATGATTCAAAAAATGATTCTTCAGATAGTCTCCAACCCAATGATAAAGAAGGAAATAAACCCCACTCATTTCCGGGTGCAAACCTTGATGAACCATCGTATCGATACGTTGATTCTATAAAATATTTTGATTGATAATCATAACTAAAACGACCAACAAACCCTAAACGGTTTTCACGAAATTCGCCACCGTTTGCGCCTTTATTTTTTAGTGATCCGGCAAAAAGTTGATCAATTGCCGTAGATTGAAAATCTTGACGACTAGCATTAAAATCTTCTCCTTGTCTTTTTTGAACCTCTGCTAATAATAAGGCCGAAACATTATGATCTCCAAAATCTCTTTCGTAATTAATAGACTCCTGTAATACATAGCTGTTACTGTAACTTGTCCCTAGAGACAAAACAGTTTCACTTGGTGTATCTAATGGTGTTGCACGCTCTACTTCATACTCACCTGTTTGTGTATTTAATGTAAATTGATCAAAACTTTTCTTCCAATCTTTGCTAAAAGACGTGTCGTAAACCAATGATGCATATGATTTAACGCTTAAACCTTCAACTTGAGGAACTTTCCATTCTAAGGATATTTTAGCATCAAAATTGTTATTTCTTTGTCTGTAATAACCTCCATTAAAATCTCTTAAACCTTCTACAACATGTGTTGGACCACTAGGATTTGCAGGTCTTCCATCAGGGTAATATGCTAAATCTATAGGTTTGGCTCTACTTAATTCTCTAAAAATATTAAATGCTGAAAATGCCGGCGCTTCATTTATTCTTCGGCGAGCCCCCATATTAAACATCAATTCTAAATTATCAGTAATATTTGCATTAATATTAGAACGCATATTGAATTGTTGATAAGAAAGCACATCTGCCGTATAATTTGATCCTTGATTTAAATACCCTCCAGACACAAAATATTTAACTTTTTCAGTACCACCAGAAAGGTTTAAATTATGACGTTGTTGAAAACCCCATTCTTTTAGAACCTCACCTCTCCAATCTGTATTGGGATAATTTAAAGGATCTGTACCATTTCTAAATAATTCCAATTCCTCTTCGGTATACAACGGTGTTTTACCTGAATTTCTTAGCCCTTCATTTAAAACCTCACCATATTGAGCAGACGTAAAATAATCTGGAAAGGATGTAAATTTGGTATATGTAAATTGATTGCTATAAGATAGCTTTGGCTTTCCTATTTCCCCCTTTTTTGTTGTAATTAAAACAACGCCATTACCACCTTGTACGCCATAGATAGCTGCTGCCGCCGCATCTTTTAAAACTGATATATTTGCTATTTCATTAGAATCTAGCTGGTTTAAATCTCCAGGAGCCCCATCAATAATAACTAAGGCACTACCAAAGTTTCTTACTTCAAAGCTTGAATTACTAAAACCAGGTTCTCCAGAGCCTTGTCTTACAAATAAACCAGAAGCCATTCCTTCTAAGGCATTACTTATATTCGGAACTGGTATCTTGTTTAAAGCTTCCTCATCTATGGTTGAGACCGACGAAATAAGTTTTGTTCTAGATTTAGTACCATATCCTACTACTACAACTTCATCCAATTGACTGGCATCCTCTTGGAGAACAATTGTTAGAGTAGTCGCATTGCCAACAATAACTTCCTTAGTTACAAAACCAAGATAAGAAACTACAAGAACTTTCCCTTTTTCAGCCTCAATAGCAAAGTTTCCATCAAAATCTGTTTGAGCACCTGTACTCGTGCCTTTAACAATAATGTTTGTTCCAGGTAAGGGCTGATTCGAAACATCGGTTACCGTTCCGGTAACGGAAACCTGAGCCATCCCTATCATACTAAAGCATAGAAATAATGCCAAAGTAAGGAAGGTGGTTTTTCCCAGTTTTTTCGAACAATTTAAAATCATTGTCTTCTTCATATAATTAATTTTAGTTTATGTATTTGAACAGTTAGCTGGTAATTATTACACTATTTAACAAGACTAAAAAGCGAGTAAAAACCCGCTTTTTAGTTATGCTAAACATGCTATTAATGTTTAATCAATTTTTTTGTTACTGTTCCTAATTCTGTGCTAATTTTAGTAATGTAAATACCAGAAGTTAAGTTTGAAGCATCAACCTTAGCTGATAAAGCATTTGGTTGTATAGCAAGAACTCTTTTTCCTAGTATACTAAACACCTCTATTGTTTTAATAACTTGATTTTTTGTGGTAATGTTCCAAGTATTATTTGTTGGGTTTGGATAAGTTGCTAAACCTTCAATTTGAAAATCTTTAGTACCAAGTGGTGCTCCTGTATAGAAATAAACATTATCTATATAGAAAGTTGCATTGGTAAAACCTTGCGAATTATTACCAGATGCTTGACCGTTACCGTCAAACGTTTCAGTGTCAAATTTAAATTGATGAATATCCGTAAAAGAAAAACCTGCATTTACACCAGTAAAGTATGCTAAAGGGACATCTACGCTTACCCATTGATTTTGTGTTGCAGTAGGTATTATATAAGCTACTTCTCCAGTAGAAGCACTAATTGGTGAAGCTCTAAACTGAGTTCCATCTGATGTCCAGTAATCAAAATGCAAATATTGTCTTCCTGAAACATCATCCAAAGCGTCAAAAGTTGTTCCTTGGTAATTTAATCCAGCATATTTTAAAGTGTTGTTTCCGTTAATAACTTCTTCTGTCATAACAGTAGCTTGGCTCCAAGCAGGATTATAATCAGCGTTACTAGGAGGTGTATACATATCACTATATAATGCGTTAACATCCATTTGCGCATACGTTGGGTCTGCAGCATCTGTATTTGGTAAAGTTGCAGTAAAGGATACCATATAGTCTATTGTTGTTGACATATCTTGTGACGTAACAGAGACTGTAGTAGTACCTGGAATAACAGAAGCTGGTGTTATAACAGAACTAGCTCCGGCTGCTGTAGTCGTTACAGTAACTGTTGGGACAGTAGTTGTGCCATAAGGTAAATCATAATTATAGCTTGTAGTTCCAGATGCAAACCCTGTAATAGTTAAACCATCTACCATTAAATCACTTAAAGTAGCATCTACATTCTCTGCTGGTGTAACATCAATTAATGATAGGTTATCTATAACAACATCGGCAGTTCCATAAGTCTGTCCACCTGTTCTAAATAATAAATAATAAGTCCCTGTAGTTGTAATTTGAATTTCATTTGGAGGGGTGCCAGGATCACAACCAGCTGCTGACGCCAAACCATCATAAGTTAATGTACCACCACAATCCCAGAAATGGAATGCTCTCATCAATGTAGAAGCACCATCATCTCCATTATAATCATCGTTTTGAATTGGCTCAGTTTGGCCAATCCATACTTCACCCCAAGCACTATTAATATCTGCGTAAGCCATGTTCATATCGAATTGATATGTTTTACCAGCGTCTAAACTTACTGAGGTATAAATACCCATGTGTTTCCAATCTGTAGCAGAGGTCTCGCTAAAGGTTGTAACACCACCAGAAATAGCTACAGATCCAAATGTATTGGTAGCTTCGTTATGGTTGACAATAGTCCAACCTGTAGCGTCATCAAAAGTTCCATTTGAAATTAAGTTTTGAGCAAACCCTAAAGTAGTTGCTAAAACCATTAAAAATAATAAAGTAATTTTTTTCATAATATTTAATTTTAAGTTAATTTAGAATACA
>RCNA010000120.1_pt1 | contig 11306 bp, 8 predicted proteins | sample 2041331 | NCBI WGS metagenome assembly RCNA01 (sample SAMN09708233, study PRJNA481090) | Marine sediment metagenome, whole genome shotgun sequencing project. | reverse complement strand
ATTGGTTTGTTAGATACAGGTAATGGCTTAACATTCACAATCCGTTTTCCTGTAGTTGCAGTAAAGGATGTATTATTAGAAATCATATTTCCAAATAAATCTCTTCTACCAATGGGTACGCCTGCACTAATTTCAATTTCCATCGGATCAATTGCGAGTTTCCCAGATTTTTGAGGAATCAAAATCGTTTTTTTTATGATTGCATATCTATGAGGCTTTCCTTGAAAAGAACCCTCTTTTGGTTCCCATTGCTTAACATCTATATTTTGATTCCAAAATCCATTAAATGAAGGTGATTCTACTTCGCGTGTATTTCTAACACTTACTTTATTTACATCTACATAAATTTTGTAAACCACTGAAATACTTTCACCCACATATGGATTCGAATTTGATATTTCGGCAATTAGATGAATATTTTCTGAAGCCACATACCTTGGGTCGTCTGGGTCTGGAGGTATAACAACAGCATCAGTAACGGTAACTTTAATTGTATTTGTTTTTATAATATTCCCGTCAAACTTTATGCTCGCAGATGGAATTGTAAAATTTCCCTTTTTATTCGGTTGAATTGTATAAGTATAAGATTGCTCAAAAGTCTGTTTGCCATTAACATATGAAAAGTTGGTAGATTGCATTGGCCCTGCCAACACTTTAAAATTCTTGAAGTCTGGTGGCGTAAAATCATCTCCCCCTTGCTTATTTATTAAAAAAGTGATCCTCAAACGCTCATTTAACCCTAATCTGTTTTTACTTACAGAAGATTTAAATGAAACATCTTGAGCCAACAATTGTTGACCAATAAATAGTAATAAAATAAATATGTTTTTACTCAATTTCATATTCGCTGGAAATTTACCAATCCTTTTCTTGTTTTACTTTTTTTCCTTGCGCTTTTTTAGCATTCACCTTTTTCTGAGTCTTATTTTCTTCTTTGTTCATAGCCTCTAACAATTGTTTAACCTGTTGTGGTGATAATTTATTCTGTTGAGGTTTTGGTTCTTGTTTTTGTTTGTCTTTATCTCCTTCTTGATCTTTTTTCTTATTTTTATTTTCGTCTTTATTATCTCCCTCTTTATCCTTGTCTTGATCTTTATTTTGATCCTCTTTGTTATCTTGGTCTTTTTTCTCCTGATCTTTGTTATCTTCTTTTTTATCTTTATCCTTATTATCTTTATTTTGATCTTGTTGCTGTTTCAGCATTTTTTGAGCCAAGGCCAAATTATATCGGGTTTCATCATCTTTAGAATTGTTTCTTAAAGAATTTTTATAGGCCTCAATGGCCTTGTCATACTGTTTCTCTTTCATAATAGAATTACCCATATTATGAAATGATTCTGCTTTGGTCAAAGTATTCTCAGTAGTTTTAGAAACCAATTCGTACATCGGTAATGCTTCCTTAAATCGGTTTTGCTGATAAATGGCATTTCCTAAATTATAATTGGCTTTTTCATAGTTTAGGTTTTCCTCTAGCGCTTTTATATATTGGACTTCAGCATCTACAAAATTATTTTGTTTGTAGAAATCATTTCCCTTTCGGATTAATTGTTTTTCGGGTTGCTCAATTTTAATATCAGAATTCTTTTCTTGAGCAAATCCGATTAACGAAAACATGAGAAATAAAGTTATTAATATCCTATTCATTCTAATTTGTTTTACGTTCATTAAACAAGTTCATCTTTTGAATCCATTTAGTTTTTTTATTAAGCATGAAGGCGTCTAAAATCAACAAAAATATTCCGATACCAATAAACCATTGAAATTGGTCCTTAAAATCAGAAAATTGCTTTGTTTCAAATTCCTTTTTATCAGCATTTATCAATAAATCATCTATGAAGTCAACCGTTTTGGCAGTATTATTTCCAAACATATATTTACCATCGCCATCATTTGCAATTTGTTGTAATGTATTCTCGTTTAATCGGGTAATAACAACTTCTCCTTCTCTATCTTTTTTATAACCGATCAATGTATTTTCTCTTTTTAATGGAATTGGACCTCCTTCTGGAGTGCCGACGCCAATTGTAAAAATTTTAATACCCTCTTTATTTGCCTCCTCAGCTACATAACTTACATTTTCTTCATGATCTTCACCATCAGAAACTATAAAAAGGTATCTATTAGTTTGTTCGTCATCATCATAAAATGTTTTTGCCAACTTCAACGCTTCATTAATAGCAGTCCCTTGAGATGAAACCATATCAGGATCTGCATTTTGCAAAAACATTTTTGCTGCAGCTTGATCGGTTGTTATAGGCAATAACGGATAAGCATTACCCGCATAAATAATAATACCTACTCTATCACTTCCTAATTTATCAATAATTTTAGATATTATTTGCTTTGACTTTTCAAGTCTGTTAGGTACAATATCTTCAGCCAACATACTTTTAGAGACATCTAAGGCAAAAACGATATCAACACCTTCCCTCTTTATGGTTTTTAATTTTGTTCCCATTTTTGGGTTTACTAAGGCAATTACTAAACTAGATAAAGCCAATACAACAACTAACATTTTCAATATCGATTTAAAAGAAGACGTTTCGGGGCTTAATTTTTGTAATAAATTGTAATCTGCAAACGATTTTTGCTTTTTTCGTTTCCAAAAAGCAACTAATACAAACAACAATAGTAATGCAGCTACTATTGCTAAATAATAAATATATTTTGTTTCTTCTAATTGATACATCTTATCTTAACCTTCCTAACAGGGTGGAATTTTTTATATAAAGCTTCTAAATAATGTAAGCCTTAATAACAATTCCAACACAATTAACAAACCACCTAATAGAATCAATGGTCTATATTTTTCCTGATAGTTATAATATTTAAACTCTTCTACTTCTGTCTTTTCTAATTTATTAATTTCGTCATAAATTGACGCCAATTTTTCATTATCCGTTGCCCTAAAATATTTACCGTCTGTCTGTTTAGCAATATATTTTAACAATTCTTCATCAATTTCTACCGGTTGCATTCTGAATATTAATTTCCCGCTGGCGTCCCGAGCCACCGGAAATTGAGCTGTACCATTAGTTCCCAGTCCAATTGTGTAGACTTTAATATCCAGTTCTTTAGCTAATTCTGTTGCTGTTCTTGGATCTACAAATCCAGAATTATTTACCCCATCTGTCAATAAAATAATAACCTTACTAATGGCTTTGCTGTCTTTTAACCGGTTAACTGCAGAGCCCAATCCCATGCCAATTGCAGTACCTCCTTCTAAATCACCCCAGCGTAATTTTCTGATTGTATTAATTACAATTCGTTTATCACTTGTAATAGGTGTTTGTGTAAAACTTTCACCTGCATAAACTACTATACCAATTCTGTCATTCGGTCTTTTATTGACAAAATTAGTAGCTACTCCTTTCAATGCCTCTAACCTATTTGGGCGTAGATCTTTTGCTAGCATACTAGCCGAAACATCTATAGCCATCACTATATCAATACCCCGGGTAGTCTTGGTTTTTTTACTCACTTCAACGTTTCTAGGCCTGGCCATTGCAATGATAAGAGATGCTAATGCCAATAAACGCAATACATATAGAAATGGTTTAAATTTCGCTACCAAAGATTGTTCTGCAAATCCTTTGGTATTAGCTATTTTTAACCGTGCTGTATCTTTTTTTCGCATTACAAAATACCAAATTCCAACTATTGGAATCAGCAGTAATAACCACAAAAACTCGGGATTTGTTAACTCTAAATTATTCCACAGCTTCATCTTCTATTTCATTTTTAGGGTGTAACACATCTATTATTTCTCCAGAATCATTTCTATGCAATTCAATTTCATTTGCAAGTGGCTTAAATTTTGCAAATTTTACTAAATCAGCATCTTGTAACAATTTTCTTAATTTAATAATTGTTTGCTCAGGTATATTTAAGGAACTTGAGGTATTAAAATCAGTAATGGTTTCTAACAGCTCATCTGTAGTGGATTCCAATGCCGGAATATTCATTTCTCTTTCAATATAGGACCTTACTATATTTGTTAGTTCAACATAATATTTCTTTACTTTATTTTTTTGCCAAAGCTGTTTGTCATCAAGCTCTCTTAACCTTTGTAATGCCAATTCATAAGGTGGAATTTTAGCCTGAATCTCTTCTGGGGTTTCTTTTTTTCTCAAAATAAAATAGAGTATTATCCCCAACAATAATAAAAAACCTAAAATCCACCATAAATATGATTTAAAATCATCAAAAGTATAAGGTTCACCTTGTATTGCCTTTATGGTATACATTTTTTGCTTAGTGGTGTCTACCGCTACTGTTGCAACATCAATTGCAATAGAGTCCGTATAATAGGGCTGATTCCAAATATAAATTGGTTGTTTTGGAATTACATATCTACCACTATCAAAACTGGTGAGTTTGTATTTTTTGATGAGCCTGTTCTTTAAAGTATCAATGTTTAACGACTCTACTACTTCGATTTTACCTAAGCTATCCAATTGAAGTTTTGGAAATTCTACTGCGGTTTCTGCATCATCGACAATTATTTGGTAATTTATCTGCTCACCAATTCTAATTTTAGTTGTATCGACTTTCGCCGATACTTTAGGTAGATTTTGGGCCATCCCCAAAAATCCTATGAGCATAATAATATGTAGGATATATTTTTTCACTTGGCTCCTCTTCTTTTAAAATAACCTAATAATTTTTTTACATAGCTTTCGTCAATTCGAGTATTGATGGTTCCCGAACCACTTCTCCTAAAGGTATTTTCAAAATAGTCAATTGTTTTTAGGTAATGAGCCTTATAATTTGTTCTAACTCTATTGGAATTAGTGTTTACCAAAATAGTATCGCCAGTTTCAGCATCCAACATGGGTACCATCCCTAATTTAGGGATTTCTTCTTCATATTTATCAAAGACTCGAATGCCCGTTACATCATGTTTTCTACCTACAATCTTTAAAGCGTTATCGTAGTCATCATCCATAAAATCAGACAATATGAATACAATAGCTTTCTTTTTCATTACATTAGAAAGATACCTCAATGCTTGAGTAATATTAGTTTTTTTACTTTTTGGATGAAATTCTATCAATTCTCGGATAATTCTCAATACATGAGGTTTCCCTTTTTTTGGGGGAATAAATAATTCTACTTCATCAGAAAATAATAACAATCCAACTTTATCATTATTCTGGATTGCTGAAAATGCCAACGTTGCACTTATTTCAGTAATGGTTTCTCTTTTAAATTGTTTTGTAGTACCAAAATACTCAGATCCGCTTACATCGACCATTAGCACCATAGTAAGCTCACGTTCTTCTTCAAATACTTTTACAAAGGGCTCATTGTATCTGGCAGTAACATTCCAATCAATAGAACGGACATCATCTCCATAACCATATTGCCTAACCTCTGAGAATGTCATACCCCTTCCTTTAAAAGAACTGTGATATTCCCCTGAAAAGATATGATCAGACAATCTACGTGTCTTAATCTCTATTTTACGAACTTTTTTGAGTAATTCTTTGGTATCCATTTTCGTTAAATTGCCATTCTGCATTTAATGCAAAACCAATAAAATTTGAGTTGATTAATGATGAGATTCCTGCTTTCACAGAAATGACAAAGAAAATTTAAGGAACTTCTATTTCGTTAACAATTTTATTAATAATATCAACTGATGTTACATTTTCAGCTTCCGCTTCATAGGTAATCCCTATTCTGTGGCGTAGTACATCATGTACAACCGCTCTTACATCTTCAGGTATTACATAGCCTCTTCTTTTAATAAATGCATAACATTTTGCCGCCATTGCTAGATTTATACTACCTCTAGGTGAAGCTCCAAAACTTATTAATGGATTTAAATCTGGCAGCCTGTATTCATCAGGAAAGCGGGTCGCAAAAACTATATTAAGAATATATTTTTCTATTTTTTCATCCATATAGACCTCTTGAACAGCGTTTCTTGCTTTTAAAATTTCTTTTAAACTTACTACTGCATTTACTTTTTCAAAATTTCCTTTTAGGTTATTACGCATTATCAATTGTTCCTCATCTAATTTTGGATAATCAATGATTGTCTTCAACATAAAACGGTCAACTTGTGCTTCCGGTAATGGATAAGTACCTTCTTGTTCAATAGGGTTTTGAGTGGCCATTACCAAAAAAGGTTCAGGCAACTTAAACGTTGTGTCTCCAATAGTAACCTGATGTTCTTGCATAGCTTCAAGCAATGCAGATTGAACTTTTGCCGGTGCCCTATTAATCTCATCTGCTAAGACGAAATTTGCGAATACCGGGCCCTTTTTAATAGAGAACTCATTCTCTTTCATGTTATAGATCATTGTACCAATAACATCTGCAGGTAATAAATCTGGTGTAAACTGAATTCTGCTAAACGATCCTTTTACCGTCTTAGACAGGGTATTGATCGCTAATGTTTTTGCTAATCCTGGGACCCCTTCTAATAAAATATGTCCATTTCCTAGCAGACCTATCAATAATCGTTCAATCATATATTTTTGACCCACGATTACTTTGTTCATTTCTAAATTTACCAAGTCAACAAAAGCGCTCTCTTTTTCTATTTTTTCATTAATGGCTCTAATATCAACACTAGTATTTATTTCTTCCATCATTTATAAATATTAATTATAATAATACAGTTTTTTTTGGATAGCAAACTTACTGTTTACCTATAGGTTTTGCTGTTAAAATTTGGTTAAAATAAGGCATGCTATGAAGCGTTTTATTACACTTTGATAACACATAAATTAATTCAAGGTGGGGATTATAAAAAGAATAATAATTAAATATTAAAGGATAGTATTAATACTGCTCTTCATCATTAGGAAAATCTTTGCTTTTTACGTCATCAATATATTGTTTAAAGGCACCATTCATCTCATCATACAAATTCAAATATCTACGTAAAAATCGCGGGCTAAATTCATGTGTCATTCCTAACATATCATGCATTACCAACACCTGTCCGTCAACACCATTACCAGCACCAATACCAATTACAGGAATACTTAAACTTTTTGCGACTTCTTTAGCCAATTTAGCGGGAACTTTTTCTAATACAATCCCGAAACATCCTAATTCTTGTAACAATTTAGCATCTTCTATAAGTTTTTTAGCTTCTTCTTCTTTTTTTGCTCTAACTGTATAACTTCCAAATTTATATATAGACTGGGGTGTTAATCCTAAATGGCCCATTACCGGTATACCGGCAGTTAATATTCTCGATATTGACTCTGCAATTTCTTTACCACCTTCCATTTTAACGGAATGTGCCCCTGACTCTTTCATTATTCTAATAGCTGATTCCAAGGCATTTTTAGAGTTTCCTTGATAAGTTCCAAAAGGAAGATCTACTACGACTAGACATCTTTCAATTGCTCTTACTACAGACGAAGCATGATAGATCATTTGATCTAACGTAATTGGCAATGTTGTTTCATGACCTGCCATTACATTTGAAGCAGAATCACCTACTAAAATAATATCAATCCCGGCATGATCTACGATCTTCGCCATTGTATAATCATAAGCCGTAAGCATTGCAATTTTTTCACCATTGCGTTTCATCTCAATGAGAGATTTAGTAGTGATTCTTTTATATTCTTTTTTAGCTGTTGACATTTTCAAAAAAATTTAATTATTAGAATGATCTTCAGAACTATCTTCCTCTTTTTGTAAAATAGAAGGAAATAACATGGGAGCAAAGTTTTTTACAGGTTTATATAATATTGATGCCTCAAAATTTTTCTGACCTACAAACGGAATAGTTCTATTTAACTTATTAAAAACAATTAAAACCACGCTCAATATTAAACCTATTTTGGCAATGCCAAATGCCGCACCAAAAATTTTATTCATAATACCTAATGATGCAGTATCAGCAATTTTTGTTAATAATTTCCCTGCCAAAGAAATTAAAATAACTATAATAACAAAAGTACTTGCAAAAGCAACGATCTGCACATACTTTTCGGTCCAGTCAACCTTATCTTTTAAAAAATCTGCAGCAAAATATGAAAAATGGATCGCGCCATATAAACCAATAGCTAACGCTACCAAAGAAGTAACTTCAACGAAAAAACCTTTCATAAAACCGCGAACTAAACCAAAAAGTAATAGGGCGGCAAGAATGATGTCCAATGTATTCATTATGAATTTTTAGCAAAGATATTATATTAATCTGTTACTTTATCAATAACAATGTTTTCTCCTAAATAAACCAATAGCTTTTTAACTACCCTATAACCTAACTGTTCAATTATACTTCCATAGTTGTTTAATTGATCATGGTATTTTTTGTCGGGTTTACCGGTTTTATAATCAATTATTATGGCTTCATTATTTTCATTAATTATCATTCTATCCGGAATTATAATTTCACCGTTGGTGCTTAATATTTCCCTTTCATTAAAAACGGTGATATTCTGTTGATAGTAATTTTCCAGCTCAGGATGCTTAATAACTTTTGTAAGCATTTTCTTTATATCCCGAGCTTGAGTATTGGCTATAATTCCTCTGATTATATATGTTTCAACTGTTTCGTCAATATCATCTCTTGTTTTAATATTAGCCAACAACTCATGAATTAAATTACCATACGTAATCGAATCTTGAATTTCGTCATCCCAAAGTAAGGATGAATTTGCTACGATGGTGATATTGTGTGTATGCCACGGTGTACTTATTAATTCGTCGAGTTCAATATTGTTCTTAGATGAAAATGGTTTTTCAGATAGCCTTTTGGCGTCACCAAAACAATAATCAGCCTGATTTTCATTACAATGATCAATGGATTGTAGATAGTGTATAAAAAATTGCGATGAAGTTCTTAAATTTTCATTTGTTTTTTTGGTCTCAAGTATGACATACAATTGTTCTACAGCTCTAGTAAGCGCCACATATAATAAATTAAAATTATCTAACTCAAGCTCATTTCGGTGTGCTTGGTATAATTCTTCTCCAATAACACCCGTAAATTCTAAAGATTTATTATAATTAATTAACAATGAATCAAAGCCTTTCAATTCTTCGCTATTAGGTGTCTCATACCAAACTTTTGAATTTAATTCTTTGTAAATATCTAATTCATAGGGGTAAATAACAATTGGAAATTCTAATCCTTTAGATTTGTGAATTGTCATTATTCTTACTGCATCTTTTTCCTCAGGAACAAATATGCTCAATGAGTCCTTTTTCTCACTCCAGAACTCTAAAAAAGCTGCCGTATCTGTAGTTTTTTTCTGAGAAAATCGTAAAACTTCATCTAAAAAGAATTGTAAATAAGCATCAGAATTTGTGTTTAAATCAAAACTTCTAATAATATATTCCACACTTTCATACAAGGATAAATCAGCATAAACATCAAATTCAAAATTGATTCTATTTGATTTTAATCGATTGAAAAATGTACCAATTTCTGAATCTAAAAAGCCTTTAAAAAAAGTATGTTTATCCTCTTTATAATAAAAGTATTCATATATAAAATAAAGCACATCCAAATGAGCTTCTTTATCAGCATTATTTTCAAGATATATCAACAGGTTAATGATAAAAACGACCTTATCAGAGTTTTTTAATAATAAGGTTTCAGAACTGATAATGTCAATTCCATTATCCGTTAAAAAGTCTGCAATATTAACTCCATGTTTTCGGGTTCTTGTAAGAACACATATCTCATTTTTATTAAATTCACCCTCTAAATCATTGATAATTTTTAGCACTTTTTCAGCATATTCCAACTCTTTTTCTTCCGCTTTTAATCCTTCGTCAATAAAAGACACCTGCACATAACCACCTTGTTTAGTATTCTGTTTTTGCTGATTTTCATTCACATAAATTTGTGCGTATGCTGGTTTATTAAAAAATTGCGATATATGTTGAAAAAAACCATTATTAAAGTCAATTATTTGGCTATAACTTCTATAATTTATGTCTAATTGTTTTATCTGTTTTGGTATATAAAATGGGTTATTGACCTTTGAGTTTTCGTTGTTGCTGAGTTTTAAAAATTGTTCAGGTTCACTCCCACGCCAGCGATATATGGATTGCTTAATATCGCCAACCAACAATAAACTGGTGCCTTCTTGAGACAACGCGTTTGCAATGAGAGGAATCAAGTTCTGCCATTGCAATATCGAAGTATCCTGCATTTCGTCAATAAAATAATGCTTGAACTTTTCACCTAATCTTTCATAGATAAAAGAGGCGGGTTGTTCCTGCAAATTTTTACTTATAATTTGATTGAATTCGGCATTTAAGCGAATATTCTTTTCATCCTTTAATTCATCTAAGGTTTTATTAATCTTGCTTAAAACAGCTAGTGGAATTAAACTGGAAAGAAACAATTTGTTCAAGGAATACTCTTGATATAACCCTTCTGATGTATGGTAGAGATCTAAAAGAGGATTTATAATACTATCAATAGCTGTTTTTACCTCATCAGGCTTATTTTTTGTATAAAAAAGATTATTCTGAATACTTTTAGATAATCCTTTAGAAGGATCAAAACTTAAGTTATCCGGATTATTACATAAATTCAAAAAGTGTTTAGGAAATTGTGAATAATAAAAATCTTTGTGATCGATATCAAAACCATCAATTAATTCTACCCCTTCTTTCCCAATTTTTATAAAATTTTGTTCAATGTTTTTTTGTTTCTTAAAAAGGTTGGTTTTTAGGTCAATAAAATCTTGAATCGGTTTTTCTTGAATTTTTTGTATATTTGCAATGTCATTTTCGTTCAATAAAATTTGAGCGATTTCATTCAACTCTCTTGTAATATCCCAAGACTTATCTTCATTAGCTTTTCCCAGCGAAAAATCAATTAAAATCGAAGTGAGTTTCCTGTCTTCACCAATCTTAGAAATTAACGCATCAACCGCTTCAGATAGCAAAGATTTAGCATCCATTTCAACGTCAAAATTTAGAGACAATCCTAAATCAAAGGCGAAGCTGCGAATTAATCTATGTGTAAAGCTATCAATAGTTGTAATGTTAAAAGCGGAATAATTCTCTAAAATATTTTCTAACACCTTCCCGGCCCTTCGGTTCAAAACAGTATCTTTTATTGAAAGTTCTTCTTCAAGCTGTTCGAACATTTCTGTTTTGTGAACCAAAATATCTTCTTTTGTAAAAGCACGTAAATTACGAATAACACGTTCTTTCATTTCAGCAGCAGCCTTATTTGTAAATGTTACAGCCAGAATTTGCTGAAACTTTTTAGGGTCAGATGTTCGCAGTAAAATTTTTAGATATTCCTTTACCAGCGTAAAGGTTTTACCACTTCCTGCGGAAGCATTATAAACTTGAAAAGT
>RCNA010000359.1_pt1 | contig 11310 bp, 6 predicted proteins | sample 2041331 | NCBI WGS metagenome assembly RCNA01 (sample SAMN09708233, study PRJNA481090) | Marine sediment metagenome, whole genome shotgun sequencing project. | reverse complement strand
AAATTAAATAACTGCCATATTTCGTACAGGCGACACGGTCACCGTGTGTTGCCCGGTTAGACAAATGGAGTAGTTATTAAATTCTCATTCCTAAGACAGCCTTTTGGAAAATTTGCTTCAATTTACGGCTAAACTTTTTACCTGACCATCATAATTTGTAACTCTTCCATTTTATTTTCCTGACAATGTTGATTTTATTTGTCAGAATAATAAATTATGAACGACAAGAGCAATGGTTCGGTAATTTTTCTTATTCAGGATATCTGTACGATGCTAAATGATTGAAATTATTCTGATTGATAGTTATTACCTCTCCATGTTAACATGCTGAAATTATTATACTAAAAATTATTTACCGAACCATTGTCAAACTCATGATATTTTTTTTGGCAGGATTGAAGACAGGACTGGGGCTGATGCATTATTTTTTCAGACCGAGATTATACATAATATTACTCAGGCACTTGCATCACCGGTGCCAAAATGAATTTCAGCAGGCACCGGTAAAGATATTATTTCCGTATTACACTGCCTGCGCCTGTTGTCCTTGTTTTAACATCGGCCACCCCATCGCCTCTCGTTGCTCCACATAATGTTTTGCCACCTGACGAGCAATATTACGGATACGACCGATATAGCGGGTTCGTTCAGAAACACTGATAGCCTTACGGGCATCCAGCAGATTAAAGGTATGCGAACATTTCAAACAATAATCATAGGCGGGGCGGATCAGATCTTTTTCCACCAGCTTCAGGGCTTCCCGTTCATAATTATCAAAGCTGGTGATCAGGTCGCTGACATTGGCTTCTTCAAAATTAAAGGCTGAAAACTCCCGCTCCGCCTGAAGAAAAATCTGACCATAGGTCATATCCTTATTCCACTGAATATCGTAGACAGATTCCTTTTTCTGAAGATACATGGCGATCCGCTCTAAGCCATAGGTAATCTCCACCGTAATCGGCTTGAGATCAATGGAACCGGCCTGCTGGAAATACGTGAATTGGGTAATTTCCATGCCGTCAAGCCAGACCTCCCAGCCGAGGCCCCAAGCTCCGAGGGTAGGAGATTCCCAATCGTCTTCCACAAAACGGATATCATGTTCCAGCAGGTTGAGACCGAATCCCTTGAGACTTTCCAGATACATTTCCTGGACGTTGCCGGGCGAAGGCTTTATCACCACCTGATACTGATAGTAATGTTGCAGGCGATTGGGGTTTTCGCCGTAGCGTCCGTCAGTAGGGCGACGAGAGGGCTGCACATAGGCGGCTTTCCAAGGTTCGGGTCCCAGAGCCTTGAGCAGGGTGGCCGGATGAAAAGTACCGGCACCGACTTCCATATCATAAGGTTGCATGATAACGCAGCCCGCCGAAGCCCAATGAGTATTTAGGGCGGAGATAATATCTTGAAAATACATGGTATGTATAACCCGTTCCTGTCTTATTCTTTAATAAATTATAGGGGTATTGATAATCCTGAATCAATATTATTAATGGCTGGTAATCTACCACAGCAGGCAATAGCGGTAAATGATTTTGTGGAATTACTCAGCTTATTAACAAGGCCATTTTCAATGGCTATAAAATATCAGTCTGTTTCATGTGCCCGAACAGTAACCTTTTTATTGAAGCTGTACGGCTTGCGAGCAATACCATCGCCGTTGATGAGCGTCAGGGTAATGACGTACGTACCAGGCTTTTGAAAAAGATGACTGACAGCTACGCCTTCCGCTCTGCTCTTGTCGCCGAAATCCCAGTGATACGTCCAGCTACCCTCGTCCGTGATCAGCTCTGCTTGAAAAAACACCTCATCTCTGGCACCACCGCTGAAGACCTGTTCCGGTTCATGCTGAATTTTTGCTTCAGGCGGGGGAAACACGGTCACTGCAATCTCTCTGCCGCCTGCAAGACAGTCCGGCATCTCTGCGCCGCCAGTCAGATGGAGACGGGCCGTATAGTTGCCGGGTTTGCTGTAGGTATGGCGGAACACCCGCTCCTCACTAACTGTTCCATCTCCGCTCTTCCAGCTAAACAGCGGCTGAATGCCGGTATCTTCCGACAGTAAGGGGGTAATGCTCACTTCCTCACCAGCAAGAATAGTCAATTTCTTCGGCAAAACAAGCTCCGGCAGGCTGAGAACCTGCACAGTCAGCGTCGGGCCGGGCTGACCATCCACCACGGTATGGATTTCCCGCACCCCGGCCTGCCTGAAGGTCGCCTGCACCTCATTGCCCTGCCCTTTCAACGCATTGCCAAAATTCCAGCTCACTTGCTCTGGCTGGTCGGCCTGATCAATCAAGGTATAGTGGACAGCTTGATTGACACAGACCTGATCCGGGCCTTGGATCTGCAAGGATGGTTGCCCGATAACAAAAATAGGCAACTCGGTCTGGGCCTTGTTGCAAGAAAGATTGGTGTCATCCTCAACCGTCAGGCGGACAACATATTGACCCGGTTGTTTGAAGCTATGCTGGACAAACCAGCCTTCGGCCTGCTGACCATCGCCAAAATCCCAGCTCGCCTTGTTGATCACCCCGTCTTTATCCATGCTTTTGGTAGCGGAGAAATGGAGCAAGGTGTTCGGCAGCACCGCCTGCGGGGTTTCCAAGTTCATCGCCCGCCCGGCCACGCTCCAGCGGATGCGGGGAACCGGCGGCTGATTGATCTTAATTTTTTGGCTATTCTTCGAACTACTGCAAGTCCTGTTTTTCGGAGTGCTGACTTTGAGGCGCACGGTATAGCGGCCTGCCCTGCCGTAGCTGTGCTTGACCAAGACTCCGCTACCGGTCGTGCCGTCGCCGAAATCCCAGCTATATTGAGCAGCTTCACCATTAACCGCTGCCGACTCTGAGGCATCAAAAGTCAGAGCCTCGCCAATACAGCTATCACCTGCTTTGAAGTTTGCCTGCGGCGCGGCCAAGACCCGCACCTTGCGCTCATCTTCCGCCTGATTGTCGCATCTGCCCGACTCAGGCGTTTTGACGGTCAGTCTGGCTGCATACAGGCCCGGCTCTTTGTAGATATGATTGGTTTTCGCCCCCACATCAGCACTGCCGTCGCCGAAATTCCAAGCGTAGCTAATAATCGAACGTTCACCACCGGTAGAGGCGGAACCGTCAAAGGCCACAGGAGCATTGCCGCACACCTCAATATCTTCCCCAGCCTTAGCTAAGGGCGCAGCAAGGTGACCGGCGTTGCAGTCTAAACCCGAATCATCAAACACAGTCAGGCTGACGGGATAGTTACCCGCCTTGTCGTAAATCCGAAGAGGGTTTGCATCTTCCACCATCTGGCCATCGCCGAGATCCCAGACATAGCGCAACGGCCCGCCCTCCGGGTCGCGGGACAGCGAGCCGTCAAAAAGGACATGCTCACCCACACAAAACAGCTCGCCGTCTGTACGGATGACCGCTTTTGGCGGGCCGTTCACCTGCACGGTGATCTGCTTGACATTGTTGCTGTTGCCCAACCCAGTGTTGTCATCCACTCGCAGGCTGACCGGATACAGACCCGGAGCGGCAAACTGATGGCTGACAGTTACGCCTTGGCCACTGCTCTGGTCGCCAAAGTCCCAACGATAGGCAAGCGGATCCTGATCAGGATCTGTGCTGGCCGAGCCGTCAAAGAGCACAAGCTGTTCACAGGTATGAACATCCTTGCCCGCATCAGCCTTGGGCGGGAAATTGACCGCTACTGTCTGATTTGCGGTGGCGGTATCGTTGGTTGCGCCGCTGTCATCCTGCACGGTGAGCACGGCCTGATACCGGCCCGGCTTTGCGTAAATATGCTGCACCTTTCTGCCTTGGCCCTTGTTGCCGTCACCGAAATCCCAACGATAGGCTCTGATACTGCCGTCAGCATCAGCCGAACCGGAAGCGTCGAGCAAGATTTCCTTACCCGGTTCGACACGCGACAGGGTTCGCATTCGGGCAATCGGTTGGCTGTTGACTGTCACGGTGAGGTAATCGCTGTGGCTTGCGTCGTTGTTGTCCACGACCGTCAGGCCGACCTGATATTGGCCCGACCGGGTAAACTGATGGGAGAATTTTTCTTCTTTGTGTTGCCGCTCCCGCACCTGCCAAGTGAATGAGCTGATCGTGCCGTCCGGGTCTATGGAGCGGCTACCGTCAAAATGCACGGTGCCGCCCGGCGCAATAAGCTGATCCGGCCCGGCATCAGCCACCGGCGGTGAGTTGACCCTGATTTCTCTTTGCACCGCCTGCACTGCGCTGGCACATCCCGAAGCGTCTGTCACCCGCAATTGCACGGTGTAGATGCCTGGCAAAGGATAGACATGACTGACCGTCATGCCGTCAGCCTTGCCGCCGTCGCCGAAGTCCCATTGATAGGCGATAATCGTATCATCCGCATCGCTTGATTTGGAGGCATCAAAGACCACCTGGCTGCTGTTGACGATTGCAGGCATGATGATGACCGGCACGGGCGGCGCATTGACCCGTACTGTCTGTTCGCAGGATTGATCGGCATTACCGACCCCGGAGTCATCCGTAGCCGTCAGCCGCACCGTGTAGAGGTTAGGTTGGGCATAGGTATGATTGACCTCTTCGCCCTGCGCTGTGTTACCATCGCCGAAATTCCAGATGTATGAACGGATCTTGCCGTCCGCATCACGGGATTTGCCGCCGCTGAAGCTAATCAAGGACTCGACGGCGACAACCAAAGGGGAGGCAGTAATAACCGGCTCAGGAGCGGCGTTGATGACAATCGTGTCGACCGCCTCATTCGTGCCATTGCTGAGATTGGAATCATCCCGTACTTGCAAACGGACAGTATAAACACCGGGTTGTGTCCAAGTATGTTGAACGGTTTCACCGGTTCCGGCTTCGGTTCCGTTGTCTTGTTCGCCAAAATCCCAAGCGTAGGCAATGATTGCGTCGTCGCTGTCCAAGGATTCGCCCGCATCCAGCATCACCACCTCGCCCGGAGCAGCCACTTTCTTAAACGTAAACTGGGCCAGTGGGGCGGCGTTGATCAGGATACTGTGACTGGCTTGATCGCTTGTGCACAGACCCGGCCCGTCATCTTTCACCATCAGCCGCACCTGATACAAACCGGGCCGGGAAAAGCTGTGCCTTATTGCCGGACCGTTGTCTTTACGATCCTCGCCGAAATTCCAGCGGTACCGGGTGATCTTGCCGTCCGCATCGGCTGACGCACTACCATCAAAAAAGACTTTTTCATCAGGGGCGGCACTGGCCGGAGCGGCAATATGGGCCTTGGGCGGAGCGTTGACCGTTACATAAATATCCAGCTTGGCCCTGTCAGCGACAAAGCCGGAATCGTCCCGCACCACAAGCCTAGCTATGTAGTTGCCCGGTTGCTGAAAATCATGGGTGATGCGACTACCTGTGGCGGTGCTTCCGTCCGCAAAATGCCACTCGAAAGCAAGCTGATCATCGTCTTTGTCCACAGTGCCGGAGGCATCAAGCACTACTTTGTTGCAGGCGGACAGCGGCGTTACGGTTATTTTCGGTTCCGGGATATGATTGGCAGGCGCAAGAAAGACCGGCAGTTCCAAGGGGATTTCGTTGCCCTGATCATCCTCAAGCCATAATTGGACATAATTCACCTTGGTGGAAGACAGCACCACTGCGGCGGTTTTGCCCTTCTCCTCCGCAACTATGGGGATTCGAGTGAACTGTATTGTCTTATTCTCTGAGGCGTTGATCGGCACCTGCGGACGCACCGGGGAAGAAAAATGGATACGTCCGCCAAAATTGGCTGTATCAGCATCAAAATTGGTGATGTTGATATAATCGCTTGTTGCAGGTACGGTGAAACGAATTTCCGTGTCCAAGGACGGCGCGTCCGGCACTTGCACGTTCACTGCCGGAGAAAAAAGACGGAGACCGGGCACCGCTGTGTTTTTCTTTTCATCCGCTGAGATGAAGAGCTGAAATTTGTTATTGCCGGGGCCGGAAATGCCGTCCACAATCAGCTGAAACAGAATGCGGCCATCAGGGAGCCTGCCCGCAACAGGATTAAGGGCGGCAATGCTGCGCCAGCGGCTGTCGTAGAACTGATTTTCGCCTAGCTCCAATGCGGCCAGCGGTGGCTGATTCGGCAGCGGGTCTTCGATCTTGCGCAAGGATTGCTTGATGCTCCGACCTCCGTACACAAGATAGCGAATCTTGGAATCCTTATAGTGAAGATCAAGGGTGCCGCCGAAATCAGCATCAAAGATGCGAACAAAGAGCTTCTCTTTATAACTGCCGTCCACGGAAAAATAGAAGACAAAACGTTGGAAATTCTCCTCTATGACTTCCGGGCCGGTGGTGATGAAAAAGTTCTGTTTTTCCGCCAGCGCATTGCCTGCGGAGAGCAGCATCAAGAGGATGATTATGATGGGATAACGCATAAAGGTTCCGGCGGCGGAAGGAGTCTTCTGATGAGCGGGTGTCAGTATCATTTCAAGTTTTATCAGCAGGCAGGTTCTGAATTATTTATAGACCCACCATAACATAGGGTGCCCACACTTTGTAATCACGATAAGCCCGATTTTGATGATGAATAAAATCAAGCCGGGTTTGATGCAGGGCTTCAGAGGGGCTGAGATTTTTGGATAGGTAGTAATTGTAAAAGGTTTCCATGAATTCCCGCGAAGCTTGATCCTTGACGGAGATCAAGGTCATAAGAACGTTTTTGGCCCCGGCGGTGCGGAAGGCTCGGACAAGGCCGTATACGCCCTCGGAATAATCCATCACGCCTTGGCCGGTTTCGCAGGCGGAGAGGGAAACGAGTTCCGTACCTTGGAGATTAAGATCAAGAACTTCTAAGCTGTAGAGCAGGCCATCATCTCCGTGCTTGTCCAACTTACCTTGCAAGCCGTTATTTGCTCCCGCCAGTGCCAAACCGGAAAGCAACAACGGAGCTTTATCGGCCAATTCTTTCTCTTTGTCTCCGTCTCCCCAAAGAGAAAAACCGTGAGTGGCTAAATGAAGAATGCGGGGTGGCTGCTTCAGCTGCTTTAGGCTGTATTCACTTGCATCTTCTCCGGTGAAAAGCGTACCTCCGGCACTATTCTTGTGGTTATCAAAAATCTCTTCCGCTTCTCTTCTGCTTTCTCGCAAATAGGCAAAGCCGTCCTTAAACTGGCGAGCGGTACTCTGCTGCGCTGCTGCCGTTTTGCTTTCGCCATATTTTGCGCCTCCGAGCACTACTAATCCTTTACCCCTTGGAACGTTGCTTTTCTTTTCCAGCAGATCGCGGCCAGTTTGCAAACGATTAATTTGCTGCCGTTGGACTAAAAAACGACCATCTGGAAGAGTTAGAGAAGCAAAGGAACAAATATTGAGCCAATAATCTGGGGCGATATAAAGATGCTTCAGATCTTTGATACGGTCATCAAACAAACCCAAAAGCCGATCATACCGAAATATAACACCATTATCTCGTAATACAAAATCTTTAACAAAAATTGCTGACATCGGTCCAAGGTCTTGAAAAATAAACTGCTCCGTTGACTCGGCACCGGGAAATAGAATTAGGGCTGCAAGGTGCTGTTCTCCGGTTTTTCTGCTTTTGAAATCCAAACGCCGAAATAAGCAATAGTCAACTAAACAGCTTCCCGAAGGAATCTTGCTTGCGATCTGCTCAAAATTGATTTTTTTTACTGCAAGGTTAGATCGTGACGCCCTGAGTAACAATGCTAAATTTTTTTCATTTTCATTAAGCTGCCCTATCTGCCCAGCAATTTCTTCGTTGTTTTTTATCCTCCAGCTTTGACTCAATTCGGCTCGCACTTGATTAATCTCTGCCTTTAAGCGAGTGACTTCCTGATTTTGATTGAAACCAAGTTGTCTGTGCTGGCGTGAATTTTCTTCGGAATAAATTTGCTTCCAGCGTAAAATAGTGTTGGCCGCAAAACGTTGGTATTCTTCCCCCGATTGCTGGGCGGCCAGAGAAAAGGCCATATCCCGAAAATAGCTTATAGTGTGCAGGTATTGAAGACGTACCTTATAGCTGGAAGCAGCATAAAGCTCCTGAAAAGAACGAGTAGCGAGTTGATCTTCCAAGCGTTTAAGTTGTACAAGAGCCTTGGCGGGCTTATTGCTGCTGATCAACAGGGCTATATAATTTTTCAGTGTATCCAAAGTGTCCGGGTGCTCCCGACCCAGAACCTTTTCTCTGAGCCGAAGAACCTTTTTAAAAAGACGCTCTGCTTCAGAGTAACGCCCCTGCTCCCAATATAATGCAGCCAAGTCATTCATAGAAATGAATGTATCTGGATGCTCACGGCCCAGCACCTTTTTTCTGAGCATAAGGGCTTCTTTATTAAGAGACTCCGCTTTACTGTAAAGTCCCTGAGCACAATATAATGCAGCGAAATCATTCATTGAGGTCAGCGTCTCAGGGTGTTCCCGACCCAACACCTCTTTACGATCCTGAAGAACTCTTTCATAAAGCTCCTGAGCCTTTTTGTAAAAATCCTGAGTCCAGTGAGCGTCGAAATCTCTAAAACCACTTTTTAAGGAATCTAATACATCGAAGTCATTGACTGAAGTCAACTTGTCTATATATTCTTGACCCAACTCTTTTTTACGTTCCTGAAGAGTTTCTTCATAGACCGCCTTAACCTTTTCGAAAGCACCTGAATTTTCCAAGATACCATAAATATCTTTCATGCCATACCCTGCCTCACCGTCACGTCCCATCACTACATATAATGTAGCCAGACTGTTCATGGAACTTAGAGTATCCGGGTGTTCCCACCCGAGCACTTTTTTACGGAGCCGGACAACTTCTTCAAAAAACGGTTTTGCCTCAAAGTACCGGCCTTGATCCTGATACAGAAGAGCTAAATTATTGATGGAAGTCAGGGTGTCCGTGTCTTCTCGCCCTAGCATTTTTTCACGAATTTGGAGGGCCTTTTTAAAAAGCGGCTCAGCCTCGCTATATCTCCCCTGCTCCTTATACTGAAAAGCCAAGGAGTTGATTGAATTCAAGGCGGATGGATATTTCTGACTTGGATTTTTTTTACGGACCTGAAGAACTTTTTTATAACCTTGCTCGATTTCGACATGTCGATTTTGCTCTTGTTTCAAATTGTTGACAAATACCGGAGGCTTCGTATAATTCCTTTTCATTACTTTTTTACGAATCTGAAGATACTCTTTAGAAAGCGACTTAGCTTCGCTGTACTTGCCCTGAGATCTATATGATTCAGCCAAATTATTGATTGAAATTAGTGTATACGGGTGTTTTGGCCCTAGCATTTTTTTACGGCATTGCAAAATCTTTCTATAAAGCGATTCAGCCTTACTATGCCACCCTTGATCTTGATATAATTTTGCTAAATTATTCATTGAGGTTAGGGTTGCAAGGTGTTCAGGGCCTAAATATTTTAGAGCGTAGGCATAGGCTTGTTCGGCAAAAAGAAAACCTTTCTCATAACGATTAGATGCATCTGCCATGGCCTTAAGATGCAAAAGGTCTTGCTTATATTCATTTCCCCTGCACCAAAGAGGCTGTACTGTGCTGGCAAGCAGCAGTAGAATGATTAGTATAATTTTTGAAATTCTTTTCATCCTTCCTCCTCGTCCTCCGTTAAATGGAACTATTGGCATTCATCAGTGCTCTGCGGCCACGGCAGCCTTCGCACCGATGCCACCAAGCTGTTCGGGATGCTTTCCGTCAGCATCTGATCCTTAAACTGCTCAACCGGAAAAAAATAGAGATTGGCCTTATCGTGCAATAGCATCCGGTAGCATCCGCCCGCCCATTCCTTAGCCCGCTCGTCCTCCTTTTCCTTCAGCCAGACCTTCACCCTTGGATAGGCGGTAAAACCGTCGGTCTGCTCCCGCTCAAAAACCGCCCTGCCGGTTGCCGCGCCAAGCTGCGAAAACACGATAAACAGGAGCAGCAAAAAAAACGGCCCTCCGGTAAAAATGGCAGCCCGCAGCCAGTCAGCAGCTTTTCTGTTGGCAGTGATCAGCGCTTTTTGCCAAAGAAAACGGAGAAGAAAATACAGACCTGTAGCGACAAGCAGACAGAACAACACCCGGAACGGATGGGCCTTCAGTGTCCAAAAACCGTAGAAAAAAAATGTTCCCGCTGAATTTCCAAACCGATCAGGCCGAGATGAAAACAGGCAAAATAATGGTAGGCATAGGACCAACCGGCGGTGTAAAGCAAGGCCGCAACAAAGCCGGTGGCTGCGCTCAAGTCAAGCAGTCCGGCCAAGGGAAAAGAATCAATCCTGCGTGACATCGTCTTATCTCCACTCAATCTGCGCAGGCCGTGCCGTACTGCCGTTACGGGGAATCCCATCAGAAATTTTCATCGGTGTGTCTTTGCAGCGGCTGTCATCTCCGCTGATCTTTTCCCATTTATCGCCGGGCAGGAATAATTTGTTCTCCTTTGCTTGCTGACAGACATAGATCGGCGGCGCCTGCCCCGGCTCCTCAATCTGAACGCAACCTTTGACTTCTTTCATCCTGTCGTTTACCTTGTGCCGGAAACAAATATCCTGCACTTTAACCTGCCGCCATTCCGGGCCGGGCGGAAAATCCTGCTCCTCTCCGTCCTGATCATAGCAAACATAACCGCTACCGCTCCGCTTCTTCTGGCAGTCCAACTTCAGAACGCCCTTCGCTTTTGTTCTGTATAAAAAATAGATAGTCTTCACTTCTGCTTGAATCAATGTTGCCGTCAGCAAAAGAAGAACCGGAACAAAAAGAATAATGGAATATTTTTTCATAGTCACTGATGTCGCCCAATTTTGATGAATTCGTAAAAAGTCCAAAATACCCACTTTTTGCTTCGTAACCCATTGAGTTATCGTTTCCAAAAACGCAAATTCTGACTTTTTACGAGACTATCAATTTTGAATTGCTGAAACTCATTTTAAGAAGTTACAGGAAATTTACCTCGCTCCAGAGAATCAATACCCCGGCGAGCCCAAACCGACTCGGCAAGAAACTCAAATGAACAGCTTTTTAAAATAAATTCAACCACAAAATGCTCTACCCTTGAGCCGATCAAATTTTATCAACCCAACTGCGGATACACCCCCTGTAAATACGCAAAAACAGCATAACCGGCAGTTCCAGCTCATCTTCCCCTTATTTATCAACCATATCCCAATCGACTTTCAGCAAAATCCCATTGACCGCCTCATAAATTCTTGCATCACTGCTCGCCCTCGGCCCGGCGACATTTAAAATCTTGAGGCAATGTGCGGCCAGCCATTGTTCAACAGCACTGACAGCACTGTCTACGGAGACATAGTCCATATTAAGATGGAGGCAGGGGCGGTCAAAGCGGATGCACAAAGCTTCGGTCAGGGCGGAAC
>RCNA010000118.1_pt1 | contig 11394 bp, 6 predicted proteins | sample 2041331 | NCBI WGS metagenome assembly RCNA01 (sample SAMN09708233, study PRJNA481090) | Marine sediment metagenome, whole genome shotgun sequencing project. | reverse complement strand
TAGCCAAATTCAAATAATTTACTTCTAAAACTTTTCCGTTTTTATCTGGAATTGGCGAACCGTGTGGATCTAAAGTAGGAAACCCTAAAATTTCATCCATTCTATCAAAAAATAAATTTGAATTAATATGCTCAATTTCTTCTGCAATATCGTGTACTTCTTCCCACCCAAAACTCATTACTTGAGATAAAAACATTTCTGTTAATCTATGCTTTCTAAGAATTAAAGCACCTAATCTTTTACCCCTAATAGTTAATTTGACTGGCTTATATTTTTCATAAAACAACCAACCTTTTTCTTGCATTTTCTTCACCATATTATTAGCGGTTGGTTTACTTACATTCATCTTTTTTGACAACTCTGTAATAGAAACATCAATGTTTTCCTGACTAAGAAAATAAATTGCTTTAAGATAATTCTCTTTTGTTTGTGTTGGCATATTATAAATTAAAGTGCAAAGATAAAAAATATTATCAAAACATATTTGTTAGATTAATCTAACTTATTATATTTGTGCCTTGAAACAATATGTGAATTTAAAAAAATAATAAATGAATTTAAAATTAACTTTATCGCTACTATTTGCAATAGGCATATTTAGTCTTTCATTCGGGCAAGAGGGAACTATTCATGGAAATGTTGGTGTGGATAATAATAAACAAGAATTTGCAACCATTTCTATATCTACAGATCCAATACAAGTTTCTAGTACGGATTCAAAAGGACATTTTCATATCGATAAGATTTCTTTTGGAACTTATACAGTAACAGCAGTATTTGTAGGATATAAAAAAGTTACTAAAACTGTTATATTAAATGAAAACAATCAAAAATTAGAGTTAAACTTTAATTTGAATGAAAATTTAAATTTACTTGACGAAATTGTAATAACTGGTACAAAAACCTATAAAAGGCAAACAAATTCACCTGTAATTGTTGGCATTATTGATAGTGCAACTTTAAAAAATGTACAAGCCTGTAACCTGTCTGAGGGGTTGAAATTTCAACCAGGTTTAAGAGTTGAAACAGATTGCCAAACTTGCAACTATACGCAATTACGGATGAATGGATTGGCAGGTGGATATTCACAAATTCTTATTAATGGCCGTCCTATTTTTAGTCCATTAACAGGTTTGTATGGTTTAGAACAATTGCCAACAAATATGATTGAAAGAATAGAAGTTGTAAGAGGTGGCGGTTCTTCATTATATGGTTCTAGTGCAATAGGTGGAACTGTAAATGTTATTACTAAAGTTCCAAAAAAAAATTCATATGAATTAAATTCTTTTTATCAAAATATAAACGGAAAAGCAGACGATATTATTCTTAGTGGAAATGCTTCTTTGGTTTCTGAAAATAAGAATTCGGGAGTTGCCTTCTTTTTTAACCATAGAGAGAGAGATTGGTATGACGAAAATGATGATAATTATTCTGAATTGCCAAAACTTGAAAACACATCATTTGGTACAAACTTATTCTTTTTACCTAAAGACAATCAAAAATTAGAAATTAGCATTAGCAATTTAAATGAATATAGATATGGTGGAGAAATGGTTGAAAAACCGGCATTTTTAACACAACAATCGGAAGAAAGAACAACCAATGTTTGGATGGGAAGTGCAGATTATCAAATGAATTTTAATGATGATAATTCTTCATTTATCACTTATGCGGCTTGGCAAAATACAAAACGGAAACATTATACAGGGATATTCCCAGATCAAGAACCAGAAATCCAAGAGCATCTTGAAAACCCGCCTTATGGTACTTCAAACGTAACTACTTTACAAGGAGGATTTCAACTTAATCATAAAGTATACGGTTTTATCAGCGGAACAAATACCTTTACATTAGGAACCGAATATGTATATGATGATGTTTTTGATGAAATTTCTACATACACTTATTTAATAGACCAAACCACCAAAAATTTTGGTGCGTTTTTACAAAGTGATTGGGAAGTATCGCCTTCATTAACTTTTCTTTCTGGAGTAAGAATGGATAAGCATAACTTGATTGATAATTTAGTTTTTAACCCAAGGCTATCATTACTTTACAAATATAAAACCAACACACAATTTAGGCTTAGTTATGGAACAGGATTTAGAGCACCACAAGCATTCGACACAGATTTACATATTGCTTTTGCAGGTGGTGGTGTTTCACGCGTTTCATTATCACCAGATTTAATTCCTGAAAAATCACAAAGTTATAGTGCTTCTATAAATTATGATAAACCAACGGAGCATTATATACTAGGTTTTACATTAGAAGGGTTTTATACAAGATTAAATGATGCGTTTTTTCTTCAACCAATCGGGCAAGATGAGTTTGGCGAATTATTTGAAAAACAAAACGGACAAGGAGCAAATGTTCAAGGTGTCACTTTAGAATTAAGAGCCAATTTCGATAAAAAAATACAATTAGAAACAGGTTTTACAATACAGTCGAGTGAATTTGATGACGCGGTTGAATATATAGAAGGAGTTGAAGGCATAAGAGAATTTACAAGAACACCTAATGATTATGGGTATGCAACTTTATCCTTTACCCCAAATAAGAAATTTAATGCTAACCTAAATTACGTGTATACAGGTAAAATGGTTATGCCTCATTTTGCAGGTGCACCAAATCAATTGGTCGATGAAATGTATACTTCAGATGCGTTTTCGGAATTAAGCGCAAAGATTGGTTATACTATTGGAATTGAAAAAATGCAATCAAAACTGGAGTTTTATTGTGGTGTGAAAAATATTTTTAATTCCTATCAATCAAACTTTGATATTGGAAAAAACAGAGACAGTAATTTTGTTTTTGGTCCTTCACTTCAAAGAACTATTTATGTTGGAATTAAAATGATATCAAAATAACACTGGGTACAACAATAAATATAGGTAATTGCGGGTTTTGTGTTATATTTAAGATTAATATTTTTCGAATAAAGTTTAGTGCTAAATTGAAAGATAAGTACCTTGAAGTCCACAACTAGGCATATTCAAACCGTTAAACGAACCTATCCAAGAATAAAACAACCTTCAATTTAAAAAATAACATCAGAGATAGCTGCGTTAGGGATTGAGCAATTGTTGGAGCTCCACGCAGAGAGCGACTTGTGAAAGCGCGACCCTTGGGTAACGCCCAACTTCTAGATACATCCCTAAATAAATTTGGAATACTCGAAGCGACGTTACTTCATATCTTCGTAATTATAATCTGGATATAAGAAATTGTTGTATGGAAAACGTGTTACGTGAATTTCGCGAACCTCATCGTAAATACGTTTTTTAAAATCTTCTAAATTTTCTTTGTTTAAGGCCGAAATAAATAAGGCGTTATTGCCTACTTTACTCATCCAAGTACTTTTCCATTCATCAAGAGAATAGTGTCTCGCAGTACGTTCAGTTTCCAAATCGTCTACATCTAAAGGTTCAGCTTGATAAGCATCAATTTTATTAAAAACCATAATGGTTGGCTTATCGCCGCTTTTTATTTCTCCTAAAACTTTCTCTACAGAAGCGATATGTTCTTCGAAATTAGGATGCGAAATATCTACAACGTGAAGCAATAAATCGGCTTCTCGAACCTCATCGAGTGTGCTTTTAAAACTATCTACCAATTGTGTTGGTAGCTTACGAATAAACCCAACGGTATCGCTTAATAAAAACGGTAGGTTTTGAATGACTACTTTTCTAACGGTAGTATCAAGCGTTGCGAATAATTTATTTTCGGCAAATACTTTGCTTTTACTAACCACATTCATGAGCGTAGATTTTCCAACATTAGTATACCCAACTAGCGCTACACGAACCATTTTACCACGGTTACCGCGTTGTACCGCCATTTGTTTATCAATGGTTTTTATACGGGCTTTCAGCAATGCTATTTTATCACGAACAATACGTCTATCTGTTTCAATTTCGGTTTCACCAGGTCCGCGCATTCCAATACCCCCTTTTTGACGTTCAAGGTGTGTCCACATACCTCTTAATCGTGGCAGTAAATATTCGCATTGTGCCAATTCTACTTGGGTTCTGGCATAACTGGTTTGTGCACGTTGAGCAAAAATATCTAAGATTAAATTGGTTCTATCTAATACTTTTACATCAAGAATTTTACTGATGTTACGTTCTTGTGCCGAAGACAGTTCATCATCAAAAATAGCGGTAGTAATGTCGTGCTCTTCAATATATTTACGCACCTCTTCTATTTTTCCCGTGCCTATAAAGGTTTTAGGATTTGGCATGTCTATTTTTTGCGTAAAACGTTTTACCGCATAACCTCCGGCTGTAAAAGTTAAAAACTCTAGCTCGTCTAAATATTCTTTAGATTTTTCTTCGTTTTGTTCTTTAGTAATAACGCCTATTAAAACTGCTCTTTCAAGGCTTACGTCTTTCTTTTCTATCATGACGCAAAGTTACATAATTGTAAGCATTATTATTCGAAAAAAAATTCATGGGCATTTGTTTTCGAGGTTTCTGTTGGAATTGTCATTCTCATGAATATAAGGATCTAAAAATATAGAATTTCTTAAATTCTATATTTTATAATTTTAAGTCTATTTTTGATGTATGACAGAACCTTTTGAAGACATTCCCGTTCGCAACGATATGCAAACCGTGGCATTTTATAATATTGAAAATCTATTCGATTTAAAGAATAACAAACTTAAACATGATAATGATTTTTTACCAGGGTCTGTTAAAAACTGGACGCCAAAGCGCTATCAAAATAAGTTAAGAAAACTGGGGTTTGCCATTTCTAATATTGGACGACGTGAAACTGGGAAGCATCCTGCCTTAGTTGGTTTAGCTGAAGTTGAAAACGCTGTAGCTATTAAAGATTTAATAGCTTCTAAACATTTAGAAAATTGTAATTACGGTTATGTACATTTCGAATCTTTAGATGAACGTGGTATTGATGTTGCTTTGTTATATGATACTAATGCTTTTAAAGTATTACATTCTGAAGCATTTGCTATAAGTCTCACCGATGAAGATGGTACTCCTGATTATACACGGGATGTTTTATTAGTTTCTGGGGTTTTAGATGGCGAAAAAGTGCATGTTATTGTAAACCATTGGTCGTCTAGACGCGAGGGTGAAAAGGAAACTGAGTTTAAACGTTTAGCGTCGTCTGAAAAGGTGAGTGACATTATTTCATCTTTAAAACAAAAAGAAGAACATGCTAAAATTATTATTGCTGGAGATTTTAATGATAATCCTCAAAATACTAGTGTAAAACGTTTAGTTGATGGGTATGATTTATATAATCCCATGGAAACGTTGCGTTCTTTTACAAGAGGTACGGCAAAGCACAAACGACAGTGGTTTTTGTTTGACCAAATACTGGTGTCTACCAATTTCTTTAAAAGCTCTAAAAATGAATTCGAATTTTTTAAAGCTAATATTTTTGATGAAGATTTCTTAAAGCTTTTTAAGGGTCCTTTTAAAGGCTCTCCCTTTAGAACTTATGTAGGTAAAAAGTATAAAGGTGGTTATAGTGATCACTTTCCGGTGTATCTTATTTTAAAAAAATGATTAAATAGCTTGAAAAAGAACATACGTTAAACCCCAAATGGCAATAGGCAATAGCCAAAGCAACCAAATATTATAAGACATTTTTTTGTTTTTAATCATTTTAGCGTTTAACACTTTTCGCTTTCTGCCGCCATATTGCATCCAATTTTTGAAATAAAGAAAAATAGCAACCAATACAAATAAGGTCCATGCTTTACTTGTCGACATAGTATTTACATGCATTTGTCTAAAAAATCCTGCAAAAAACACCCCTAAAAGTAACAGCAAACTGCATTGTAAAACAGTTACGTAAAAGGTGGCGATGCTATTTGCTTTTTTGCTCTTTTTATTTTTATAATATTGAAAAAAGCGGAAGAATAGAGTGTCGAATGTGGTCATTTAATGAATTATTATGGCAAAGGTAAAACTATTCTATATAATCAATACTAATCTCACTTTATTCACAACACTATTAAGTTTAAATAATCTCTTTTGCTAACTACTCAAAAACCACATTATCAATATAAATATCCTGAGTTGACCTAGAACTACTTGAAAAAAGAACGAAACCAGAACGAATACAACTTAAGTCTAGTTTCTTGATATTAATACTGTACTTTTTCCATTTTGTAGTAAGCTTTACTTCAATGGATTTTTTTGCGGTATCAGGAAATGGTTTGTCCTTTCCTATCAATCCAAAACCTATTGTGGCAGTGACATTCTTCTTACTGGCTTTTGCCCAAAAACTAAATTTAGTAGCTCCAGTAAAATTATAACCTCCAAGAATTTCTCCCCAATCGTTTGCGGGGTCTACCAATCCAAGACCGTACCAATCATATTCTTGATTATACGCAATTTTTAATGATGCTGTTCCTGAATATACTTCTGTTTTATGATTTATATCTACACTAATCGACTTGATGTTTCCCATGTATGCTGAAGGCGTATAAGGATTATCAACCCCATCTTTATAAACATAAAATGGCAACTTAGCCTTAGGTACTTTATATTTAATTTTCTTTGCTTCTTCATCTATTACTATTATGGATGTAGAAGCAATACCAACATTGCTATACGTATCCTTTGCATTAACGTATACTTTTATAGCACCATCTTCTTTTGGCAAATGAACCTTAAAACCATCATTTAAATTACCTCGAAAATTAAGCACTTTAATTTGATCGCGGCGTTTACGACTTCCTGTGCGTTGATTGTAATGAAAACTGATCTCTAAATTTTCATTTTCAACATCTGAAACTTCTAATGTTACAGGCACCCATAAACCACTTTGCATTTCAGAATCAGGTAATTCAAAGTTTTCAATAACTGGCACATAATTGAGTGGTTTTTGCCCTGTATAAGCTTCTCGTATTGCCCAATATTGTGGACGATACATGTTATTATGATGTGTAAATAACCATGGTGCAATAAACTCATCCCCACTGGCGTAATGAAATACATACACGCCTAAATTAGCTGGTTTACTAGTAATCCAATCATGATACCCTTTGGCTATAGCATCATATTTTTGTTGGTCACTTGGTTCTATCTTAATACCATTTTTTTCGGCTTTGATGTCCCATTCTCCAGTCACTCCAAATTCAGTAATGATATAAGGCTTATCTATATTTCTTTTTGTTAATTCGGAAGCCAAATAACCTGCTCCAGCACCATAACTGTTTAGCCCATAAATATCGATTGAAGGCACAAATTTTTGCCACCATTCTAATCCGAAAGTCCATGCATCAACAGATGTAATAGGATGATTAGCATCTATCTTTTTTATCTTACTGCAAATACGTTCCAACAATTTGGAATAGGCTTCTTTTTCGGCATCGGTAGCCATATTTAAATACACCTCGTTACCAATACTCCAAGTTAATACAGCAGGATGATTTTTATATTTCTCAACGGTGTTGACGGCATTGGTGTACATAGCTTCCATCCCTTTTTTGTCATCGAGATAATTAAAACTATCATCGTCTTCCATTCCTGGACGACCATGGCGCATCCAAATACCAACCATGACTTTGATGTTATGCTTTTGTGCAGCGTCCAATAGTTGTTGAGTATTATCGCCAGTTGCCCAAGTTCTGATACTATTTACACCAAGAAAATTTAAATCCTTAAAATAGCTATCATAATTTTCAATGTCTTTATCATAACCAAACGTTGCGCCTTTAATTTCGAAGGGTTTTCCATCAACTAGTAGAGTCCAGTTGTTGTCAGTTTTTTGAACGATGGTTTGGCCTTGAGAGTTGGAAATACAAAAGCTGCTTAAAATTAGTAGAAGTATAAAATGGATTTGGTTTTTGAGCATTTAGAATTATTATGTTTATTAAATAATGGGCTATTCTGTTATCTGTTTATTTAGATCGAGTAATCATACTAATATAACCCCGAATTCCTAAGAAGCAAAGAACTTTTACAATTTATTTATTCCACATAGTCAACACTAATTTCATCCAATTCATAAATGCCATCAAAAGTATCTTGTCCGCTTCCTATATATTTAAAAGCAATATGAATGGTTCCTGAAACACAAGATAAATCTACATTTCCAGAACTAAACCAAGGTGCAAAAGAATCAGAATCCTTAACTACATAAGCCGCAGATAACACGCCCCAAGTTGCTGAAGTTACATTAGCTTCAGTACCATCCCAATCCAAAGCATACAATACTTCCATATAGCTACTATCTGCTAAACTATTAGAAGTTTTAAAACGCAAAGTTTCACCATTTTGAGCATCCAAATCTATGGCAGGAGTTATTAACCAACCAATATTACTAATGTCTCCAGAACTACCCGATTGAAATCTAGCAGAACGTCCTAACGACGCATTCGATGATGTTGAAGAATAGCCTTCCCAAGCTTCAGTGCCTGTCTCAATGTAATTAGTCCACCCATCAATAACGATAGGTTTATTATTTTTTTGAGGTTCAAAATCTTCAAATAACAAATTTCCAGTTCCAAATGTTGATGCAATACCACAAGTTAATTCCATAGGATCGCAACGTGTATCATTATCAAAATTAATGTCTACTGAACTATTAATAACAAGCACATTAAATTTATCTCTAAAATCGCGACTAAAAACACCAGAAACACTTCCTTGCCCTTGAGGCACAATCAAGGTTTTAAAATCTGAAAATGTACTGGTTTGCATAATCATTTGGATACCTGAATCACAACTTTCCAATAAACGTAAACCGTCAAACTCATCAAAAGATTCACTTGCAAAAGTAGCTCCTAACTCAAATCTATTTAATTGCATATTATCTAACTGAATGAGTGTATTTTCATCATTTTCAGTTAAATCTGCTAAACCAGAAATCTTAGGTTTTATCTCTGCTATTTCATTACTTCGCAATACAATATCTTTATATTCCGCAGGTTGAATTTGTTTCACATTAACGGCATCACCTTTGCCAATGGTAATCACACCACTAGTTTCCCCAATGGTTAAACCATCCATTTTCACATATACCTTTTGCCCAAATTGATAGGTGTCAGACAAACTATTCACGTTAATATCTACTTTAAAACCCAGTCTTGGGTCATTATCTGGACTGCTATCATCTGTTTTATTCTGAATAATTAATTCTTCAAAAAAGTTGCCCGATTTATCAGAAGACACCACATAACCTTCAATATACAAATCGGTTTCATCATCAATAACAACCGTTGAATTCCCTCCATTTACAGCTTGCTCATAAAGCGATTTTACAGCTTTAAAAGTTGTGATTTGCGCTTTCGGAATATTGGGTTCTGTAAAAGAAATGTCTGGCGTGCTATAATCATCGTCCTTCACACACGACGAAAAAAGCATCACCGCAATCATCACATTTAAAAAGATTGAAATTTTATTCATAACTCTTATTTTTAATATTTTTTGGGCGTTACCACTAGGGTCGCGCTTTCCGCTATATCTTTTTTGCTTTTAATAGCAAAAAAGGATGCCACTACAATCCCTAACGCACACTTCAACAAACTTCAACTTACCAGTCTTTATCAAAACCTAACATTCAAATTCAAGAAATAGGTTGCGCCTCTGCCATACCAATACTTCGGTCCAAAAATAGGTGTATCTAAAGCCTTGTCGTTTCTTAGTTCTCTATAATTGGCATTTCTACCTTGCTCAAAACCTCCAGTTTTATAAACTTCATCTAAAAGGTTATTGATACTTGCAAAAAGTCCAACATAATACTTTCCAAGCTTCCATGATTTTCCACCTATTAAATTCACCGACATATAATCATCAAAACGTTCTTGTTTCAGCAAGGTTCTAGCCAAATCTTCATCATAATCATTAAACACATTGCCATCAAAATCTGTATTAAAATTAGTTGACCTGGTTAGCGGGCTTACATCTACATACGTGTTTTTGAAAAAATTTGCGGTTGCTCCAAACCACCAAAAATCTGGATCGCGATATTCAAAACCAACTGAATACGCATTCTGTGGACCAGAAGCTAACTTATAGCCTTTAAGTTTTGATTGCCCAAAATCTTTAAACCCATTTACAAAACCAGCTTCTGCTGCTTCAGCATCAGGTTCTGTGGATAGAAATAAATTAGGATTATTATCATAAGTAAACTGACCAACAGCAGCAGCAGCTTTCAATTTAATCGCTGGTGTTACTTGTGCCTCTATTCCTAATTCTCCTCCAATATGTTTTCGGTCTATCCCTTGTAAAATCTCTTGAACAAAAGCTGTATTATCTCCACCAATACCATCGGCAAAAAAGAAAGATATTTCGCTTGCATCAGAAACTTTGGTATAATATCCCGTTAATTTTGCCTTTATAATTGATGATCGAAATATATAACTCGCATCGACAGACGCTATGTTTTCGTTAGATATATTAGGTACTGTATTATGATTTTCTCTAGAATTAGAGTAAGTATTTTGAATAGATGGCGCTCTTGATATGTAACCGCCATTAAAATTGAATACATGTTTTCCCGTTAGTTTATAAGTAAAACCAGCTTTTGCACCAAAGCCTGTAAATATGAGTTCGTCTCCTCTACCTAAAGAATTATCTGGGAAACCACCATTTTGATAAATTCCCTCTCTTCGATATTGGGTGTTTTTTACACTTCCAGAAATATAAAAGTCAACTTTATTATAGGTGAATTGCCCCTGTGCGTATATACCTAAATCGTTTGCAAAAAGATTGTAATGATACTTGAATTTATCGCCATCGCCTACTATTCTATTTGGGTTTAATAAATCGTTTTGTGCTTCGTTAGCATCCGTTGCAAAACCATCAACATCCAAATACGTTGATGCGCCTAATAAATCTATAACTTGAGCAAAGTTTTCAGATTTTAAAGCTTTATAATGGATCCCAAAATTAAGTAAAACGTTATCATTTATTTCTTCGTTTAAAATAGAGTTTACAGTTATTTGGGTATCATCCACTCGATCTTCATATAAGGCATAAATAGCATTACCGCCGTTTTTGGCATTTCCAATGTTAGCGCTATACATAGCATTCCAATCTATTTGACCATCGTTTTGAAACGCTTGTAATGCTTGATATGCCACCCCTAAATCATCTGAAAAATTTCTTTCGGCATAACTCGGTAGCTTTTGATAATAAGTTGGACTCGGGTTTGCCCCTCCACCTTGAGGAAACCCATCAATTAAATCGGTGCCGTTATAATCTAATCGGCTATTGCCTAATTTCCCAAACTGATATCCAATATTTGTGTTTAAAGTCGTTTTATCATTTAAGTTCCAATAATGATTCAACATTATTATGGGTTCGTTAACTTCTTTAATTCTAGAATTTCGTTTTTCGCCATCTTGTAAACCCCAATATTCGTTGTATTTTATATCTCTTAAATCGAACATTTCTTGCGTATTTGGAG
>RCNA010000117.1_pt1 | contig 11407 bp, 11 predicted proteins | sample 2041331 | NCBI WGS metagenome assembly RCNA01 (sample SAMN09708233, study PRJNA481090) | Marine sediment metagenome, whole genome shotgun sequencing project. | reverse complement strand
TAGCTCTTAGAGATTCTGGTATTACAACTCCAATTTTGGTCTTGCATCCTCAACTCGTAAATTTTGAGATTCTAATAGACAATTGTCTTGAGCCGAATTTATATACCCCCCGAGTATTAAATGAATTTCTAGAGATTGCTAAAAAGAAAAAACAAAATGACTATCCTATTCATATAAAATTTAATACAGGATTGAATAGATTGGGGTTTGGGGAGAATGATGTTGATTATATAACCCATAAATTATCAACTGCCTCCCAGGTAAAAGTTAAGTCCATATTTTCACATTTAGCGGCATCAGAAGATAAAAACGAGAAAGAATTTACACTTCAACAGATACGATCTTTTATAGATATAGCTAAGGAATTTACTCGAAAGATTGGATATAGACCGATGTTACATCAAGTAAACACTTCTGGTGTTCTCAACTATCCTGAAGGTCAATTTGATATGGTTCGTTGTGGAATAGGATTGTATGGATTTGGCAATGATCCTAATTTTACAAAGCACCTTAAGCTTGTCGCATCCTTAAAAAGTATTATTTCGCAAATTCATTTAATTGAGCCTAACGAGAGTGTAGGATATAATAGGGCATATATATCTTCAATACCTACTAAAACGGCCACGATTCCCATTGGTCATGCCGACGGAATTCATAGAGCCTTTGGTAATGGTAAGGGATATGTTACTATAAAAGGAAAAAAGGCACACATAGTTGGTAATGTATGTATGGACATGCTCATGGTTAATGTAACTAACATTGACTGTAAAGAAGGTGACGAGGTTGTTATTTTTGATTCACAAGAAACTGTAAATGATCTGGCTCATAGAATAAATACCATCTCATATGAACTCTTAACAGCTATTTCGCAGCGGGTAAAAAGAGTTGTTAAATAAATGTTAATTATGTATATTGCACATTATTAACCATTTAAAACTAAAACAAATGTTAAAAGAATTTAAGAATTTTATTTTGACCGGTAATGTCATTGACTTTGCTGTGGCAGTAATTATGGCGGGTGCTCTTGGTGCCGTAATTAAAGGTTTTGTCAATAACATTGCAATGCCTTTTGTTGGCTATTTTGCCGGAGGGATGAGCTTTGAAGATCTGCACGTAGCTATGGACGGTAACGAATATGCAACCGTAGCTGCTGCCAAAGAAGCTGGTGGGGCAGTAATAGCTTATGGAGCATGGATAAATACGATTATCAACTTACTAATTGTAGGTCTGGTAATGTTTTTACTTGTAAGAGCTTATAATAAAACGAAAGCGCCGGTTGAAGCTGCTGCTCCAGCTGGACCTTCTGATAACGATTTATTAACTGAAATCAGAGACTTATTATCTAAAAAATAGACAATAATATATTTTTAAAAACCCTTACTAAAAATAGTAAGGGTTTTTTTATTTTCCCTTTTTGAGCCTTTTAGATTCGTATACTTCAGCAATAGTTGGATTATTTATTGGTTTATTAAGCAAAATCATTTCTTCACTTTTCCTAACATAACCAGTTTTCAATATTTTAAAATATATACCGCTTTTGGTTGAGTTCCAAAATTGTTTGATTACTGACGGATCGTTAAATCGAATACCCAATTTACTACAGGGCTGCCTCGGTTTTGTGACTTCTATTATTGCTTCACCCAATTGATAAGTGCTCCCAACGTGTATGTTGGTTTCATCTAAATTGGTTACAGTCAAATTTTCTCCAAACATGCCATAAGTCCATGCTTGTTTTGGATATAGACCTTTCCAATATTCATAATGTTGTTCTCCATAAGCGTAAACTGCTTGTTCAATTCCACCATGGTATTTTCTATCCACCACATTATCGTTTTTAACATCTTCTTTATCTAAAAAAATAGGCTTTTGAACTGGAAATTTGAAAATTCCTGTTTCAACTATTTTATTTCGCCATTTTACCTTCCGCTTTTCTCCAATATTTACCGAAACAATCTTCATAAGGACCATTTTTTTAAAGTATCCGCAATTCTACGGTCATTTGATAATCGCGGTATTTTATTCTGACCGCCAAGTTTGCCAACAGATTTCATGTAATTCTGAAACCCTCCTTTTTTAACTACCGTTACAACAAGTGGTTTCAGTATCTTACCTTTAATTAGATCAAAGTAATAAGAATTTTGTCGTTGCATACAATTATCAATTTCAATTGCTAAATCAACTATATTGTTTGGATTTTTTTCAAATTCAATAAACCATTCGTGGTAAGGCAATCCTTCTTCTGGATTAGATTGCGGAGCTACTGTGAACTCATTTACCATAATGTTATTTTCTTCAATAGCTTCCTTTAATGCCAGTTCTACTTCTTTAGCAATGACATGCTCTCCAAAAGCTGATATAAAATGCTTAATTCTACCGGTAACAATAACCCTATGTGGTTTTAACGATGTAAATTCAACTGTATCTCCTATGTTATAGGCCCACAGTCCTGCATTAGTAGAAATAATCATTACATAGTTTACCCCAATCTCAACATTAGCGACGGTAAGTCTTGTTGGGTTTTCATTAAAAAACTCATCCGCCGGAATAAACTCATAAAAAATACCACTGTTTAGAAGCAATAACATTCCTATTTCATCTTGCTTATCCTGAAAGGCAAAAAAACCTTCAGAGGCAGGGAATAATTCAATTGAATCCACTTTTTTCCCAATTAATTTTTCAAACCTATTCCTGTATGGTTCGTAATTTACACCTCCATAAACAAACAAATTAAAATTTGGAAATATTTCATTTATTGTTTTTCCTGTTTTCGCCGTAAGCTTTTCGAAATACATTTGTACCCATGAAGGAATTCCACTAATAAGGGTCATATCTTCTTTTAATGTTTCGTCAACAATGGCATCTACTTTAGTTTCCCAGTCGTCAATGCAATTGGTTTCCCAACTAGGCATTCTATTTTTTTGCAAATATTTTGGAACATAATGAGCGACAATACCAGATAACCTTCCTGTTTTAATTGCATTTTTCTTATCAATAATCGGGCTACCCTGTAAAAAGATTAGTTTTCCATTCACAAAATCAGCGTTTCCAGTTTCGGCGATATACATCATCAAAGCATTACGAGCAGCTTTGATATGATAAGGCATGGATGCTTTTGTTATGGGTATATATTTAGCCCCTGAAGTTGTTCCAGAAGTTTTAGCAAAATATAAAGGCTTTCCTTTCCATAACACATCCGTTTTGCCTTCTATTATTTTGTCAACATAAGATTTTAAGGCTTCATAATCTCTGACAGGAACATGCTTTTTAAAATCTTGGTAAGAGTTAATACTACTAAAATTATGGTCTTTACCAAAAGAAGTGTTTTTCGCAAGTGTAATTAACTTTTTAAAAACTTTTTGTTGTGTTTTTTCGGGTTGAATCGCCCATTTATAAACGCGTTTTTGAATTCGCTTTGCAATGGGTACAGCAAAAATAGATTTTACACTCATTATTTGAAATCGATAAAATTCAGAGGGTTCACCGGGTAGCCATCATTCCATAATTCGAAATGTAAATGAGGTCCGGTAGACAATTCTCCCGTAGAACCAGCATTCGCAATAGCCTCCCCAGATTTTACCAGGTCACCTTGTTCTTTATGCAAAGAAGCATTGTGCTTGTACACCGATAAAAATCCTTTGGCATGCTCTAAAATTATAACGAAACCGGTTTCGGCAGTGAATCCTGTAAAAATTACTGTTCCGTCGGCAACTGCTTTAACAGGAGTGTCTTTTTGAACAGCAATATCTATAGCAAAATGTTTATCTTTAGGCTTATAAGTATCAGTTATTTTTCCAGAAATAGGTGCAAAGAAAACAATATCGGTTTTTTTTGTTGCTCTTTCAAAAAGACTATACCTGTCTTCGCGTTCAACTTCATCTCTAAAAGCAGAATCCAAGGGGGTTGATGAAAAATTAGCATCTTCAATACGAAGCTGTTCAACAATAGAATCTTTATTAAAAGTGATATCCTTTATTTTGCCTGTTAATACTTGTTGGATGTTTTTAATATAAATATCGTTAACTTCCAATTGTTGTTGAAGTGAATCTACTTTATATACCAAATCTGAAGCCTTTTTTTTCAATGCTGAAGATGAATATCCTGGAATATATTCACGTAGTGGAGTGAATGCCATTATAAAAGCCGTAAGACCAACTAATAAAAAAGCAAAAACACTTCCTAAAATAATTACATTTAATCGATTCAATTTGAATGAAAACCTTTCCTCAAATGTCTCTTCATTTAGCACCACAAATCGGTACTTAAAAGTAAGTTTGTCTTTAAGTTTATTTTTGTTTTTATTCTTATTAACCATAACTGAAAACAAATATACAACGGAATTTTGAGTCTGGAATCATTCCCAAAAATCTATAAAAAAGTTATTTTTTATAAAAATTCATTTCATCAATGTATTGCCAAACTTTATAGGGCAACAAAGCGCTAATATTTTTTTTATCTGCAATTCCTTTTCTAATAAAAGTTGAAGAAACCTCCATGATAGGGGCATCTATTTTATGTATTTTAGAGTGATTATCAAATTGTGTTTTATTTATTTTTCCTTCAAAAATTCTAGGATACACATAAATATCATGATTTTCTAAAATTACTTTATAATTTTTCCATTTATGAAAAGATTTTAGGTTGTCTTCACCCATAATTAAATTGAATTTATAATCCGGATATTTCTCGCAAATATGTGCTAATGTTACTACAGTATAACTGGGTTGTGCGAGTTTAAATTCAATATTTGAAGCTTTTAATTTAGGATAGTCTTCGGTTGCAATTTGAACTAATTGATAACGATGATTATCTGCCAATAAGGATTTCTTTTCCTTAAACGGATTATGCGGTGTAACCACTAACCACACTTCATCTAAATCTGAAAACTCAACCATGTGGTTTGCAATTACCAAATGCCCTATATGAATTGGATTAAAAGTCCCGAAAAATAAACCAATATTCATTTGGTTTCTTTTTTTTTAACACCTACAAAATTAGCAACCAAGCCTTCAGCTTCCAGTAACGCATCTTCTAAATTGATGTTTTTTATTATTTGATCAAACTGTGGGGCGGTGGCTAATTCAAGTGATGCTTTTGCAACACGCATGTTGATTTTTTCTTCACTTTCGGTTTTTCTCTTTTTAAGTCTTTTTTTAAGTTCATCAACACTTGGAGGTTTTACAAAAACAGCTAATGTTTCATTAGGGAATTTCTTTTTAATTCGCAATCCGCCTACCACATCAATATCAAAAATAACATGTTTCCCCTTTGCCCAGATACGTTCAACCTCGGTTTTAAGTGTTCCATAAAAGCAATCTCTATACACTTCTTCCCACTCCAAAAATTCATCATTCCTTATTTTGTTTTTAAACTCTCTTAATGATATGAAGTAATAATCTTTCCCATCGACCTCTTTACCCCGACTTTCACGAGAAGTTACTGATACGGAAAATTCCAAATTCAAATAATCTAACCCTAATAAATGTCTGACTATAGTAGTTTTACCTGAGCCTGATGGTGCCGAAAAAACTAAAAGTTTGCCTTTGTTCATTTAAAGCACATTTAACAATTGTTCTTTAATCTTTTCTAACTCGTCTTTCATTTGTACTACTACTTTTTGCATGGGTGCAAAATTAGATTTTGAACCTGTAGTATTAATTTCTCTTCCAATTTCTTGTGATATAAATCCTAATTTTTTACCGTTAGATTCATTGCTGTTCAATTCTTGTAAAAAATATTCAAGATGATTATTCAACCTAACTTTTTCTTCTGTAATATCCAATTTCTCTAAATAATACATCAGTTCTTGCTCAAATCGATTTTCATCAACTGTTTGCTTCAAGTCTGAAATTGATTTTTCCAACCTTTCTCGCATTTGCTGTATGCGTTGTTTATCTAAACCGATTACTTCATCAGATAAATGTTGAATAGCTTTAATTCGATCAGTAAAATCTTGCCACAACACTTTACCTTCATCAGATCTAAACTGAACTACCTTCTCTATTGCTTCATCAATAGTTTTATCAATTTCTACCCAATGACTCTCGTTTAATTGTTCGCGTTCAGTTTTTAATGTATCTGGTAATCTCATAGCAATTTCTAATAAACTTTCAGGAGTAGTAACCGCAATTGCCCTTAATTGATCTATATAATTATTAACCACACCCTTATTAATTGATGTCATAACTTCAGAGCCGGTTGATTCAATGAATATCGAAAAATCAATTTTTCCTCTTACCAATTGACGCGATAGTTTACCTCTGATCTCTAGTTCCTTTTCTCTATAGAATGTTGGAACCCTAACATTTAAATCTAAACTTTTACTATTTAAGGTTTTAATTTCAACAGTAACTTTTTTTTGGGGAAGTTCAACTACGGCCTTGCCGTAACCAGTCATTGATAGAATCATAAATATTTGATAAAAATTAGGCTAATTTACGTAATTTATAACAATAGGCTTAATGAATTTACTAATTGGTAAGTTTAATATTATGTAATTCAATAGCGTTCTTTTAAGAACAAAATACACGTATTTAAAAATAAAAAGTAATGATTATGTCTTTATTATCGGTTCAACCGGAAAGCATAATCATTACTTCTTTAAATAAATTTCCACCTTTTTAGAAATGGCAACTATTGTTATTTAGCTTTATCATAACGATTTTCTACTTCATTCCAATTAATGACATTAAAAAAAGCATTAATATAGTCAGGTCTTCTGTTTTGATAATTTAAGTAATAAGCATGTTCCCAAACATCAATTCCTAATATTGGTGTCCCTCCACAACCTACTCCAGGCATTAAAGGGTTGTCTTGATTTGCCGTTGAACACACTTCTACTTTACCTCCTTTATGAACACAAAGCCAGGCCCACCCAGATCCAAAACGTGTAGCAGCAGCTTTAGAAAAAGCATCTTTAAACCCATCTAAAGATCCAAAAGCCTCATTAACAGCATCAGCCAGTGCTCCAGAAAGTCTTCCCTTCCCTTCAGGGTTCATTACTTTCCAATATAAATCATGGTTGTAATAACCTCCACCATTATTTCTAACAGCTGTATTATTCATATCCAACCCTGATAAAATATCGTTCATAGATTTTCCATCAAGATTTGTGCCTGCAATAGCGTTATTAAGATTATTAGTATAGCCTGCGTGATGTTTAGTATGGTGAATTTCCATAGTTCTTGCATCAATATTTGGTTCTAACGCATCGTATGCGTAAGATAATTTTGGTAGTTCAAATGCCATGATTTTTTATTTTTATATTAAACTTAATTTATTGTGAATCAAAGATAATAACTTTGAGTTCAACTGATCGTTAAAAAGATATAGAATGTTATTATATGATTATAGGAAACTATTATAGCTAGGTTTCAGGATTTCTTAATTTATCAAGTGCTTCCGTAGCCGTATTATAAGTTACTTGTCTATCCTTAAAATAGCTAAGAATAATCATTTTTTCTTCCTTAGTCGCTCCTAATTGATTTAAGATATTCTGCAAATGCATTTTCATATGACCGTGTTGAATACCAGTAGTAGTTAGTGCTTTTAATGCTGCAAAGTTTTGAGCTAATCCCGCAACAGCTATTATTTGCATCAATTCTTCTGCGGAAGGGTTTTGTAACATTTCTAAAGATAATTTGGCTAAGGGATGTAATGCCGTTAAACCTCCAACAGTTCCCAAGGCCAATGGAATTTCCATCCAAAACTTAAAAATATCATTGTCAATGGTACAATTAGTTAAACTTTTATATTGTCCGCTTCTAGATGCGTAGGAATGCACGCCCGCACCCACGGCTCTAAAATCATTTCCAGTAGCTATGACAACTGCATCAATACCATTCATAATTCCTTTATTATGTGTTACCGCCCTATAGGGTTCAACATTTGCAATTTGAACGGCTTGGTAAATTTTTTGAGCAAATGTCGTAGCGTTGTGTTCATCAAGATCTTCAATCTTACAACTAACTTCGGCTCTAACTAAACATTCTGGAATATAATTAGACAAAATACTCATCACAATCTCAATATCGTCATTGCTGAAAACATTAGCAATTCTTTCTAAACAAGAATTGATGAAATTAGCCCCCATACTATCTTTAGTTTCAAAAGTAACATGAAGCTGATAATAGTTCCTTAATTTGTTTGTTTTATTCTTAAGAATAATATCAACAATACCTCCACCACGCTTTCGCATATTATTTGTGATTGGGCCGGTAGCTTCAATTAATTTCTCCTTAATAGTATTGAAATATTGTTCTAAGTCAGTAAAGTTTCCTTCATACATAAAGTGAACATGCCCAACTTTTGTTGTTGAAATAACTTCAGATTTAAACCCTCCTCTTCCACTCCAAAATTTAGCAACTAAAGAAGCGGCGGCAACTACAGAACTTTCTTCAATTGCCATTGGTAAAACATAAGGTTTGCCATTGATCATAAAATTAGGGGCAATTGCATATGGTATGTAAAAATTAGAAATAGTGTTTTCTATAAACTCATCGTGCCGTTCTTGAAGATCTTTGTCTTCATTCCAATATTTTTTTAAAATAGTTGTGGCCTCCTTATTATTTGATAAAAAAGTATTTGCTAACCAATTTATCTTTTCTTCTTTGGTAAATTTTGAAAATCCTGATACTTTTTTAGTCATCAATTATATATTTTCTATAAAATTCAAAGATACTAATTATTAAAGGTTGTAGAAATAAGAATTAATTCTAATAAAATTAAATTATCAGCAATTTGAGATGGTATTTGACGAAAATTCCGTAAACTTGGCAAGCCTTTATAAAATTATTTTCTTTTATAATGAAAAAACTTCTTTTACTATTTGTTATTTTTTCTGTAACACTTGCGGCGCAAAAAAAGGAAATTGTATTTGAGGACATTTGGTCAATTAGAAATTTTAGAACCGAGTGTTTAATCTCGTTTCAATCTCCCACAGAAAGTGACTATTTATTAATTCAGGGTGCAGGAGATGACAATGTTGATGTGCAAAACCCTATGCATGTGAAAATTGCATTAATTGAAGCTAATACACAACACGACTCTGAAACATATCCTCATAAAACTCATAGGATTTACGGGGGTAAGAACACAAGATTACATCTTTATAAGAAAATGACCAATTTTATAAATATGACTTTAGGAATAAGTTAGAAAAACCTGAAGCTGTAAAAGAAGAATTTTAAATTAAAGAATAACTAACTTAATAATATTAATATGACTGAAATAGCAATAAAAGACCGAACTTTTTTAGGACATCCAGTAGGCTTATTTGTTTTATTTTTTGCGGAAATGTGGGAACGTTTCTGTTATTATGGAATGCGAGGACTTTTAGTTCTTTTTGTCACGAAGGCACTGTTTGAAGGTGATTCAAAAGCTTTTGCAATATATGGAGCTTATACAGGATTGGTATATATGGCTCCTGTTTTGGGTGGATGGGTTGCAGATAAATTTTTAGGATACAAGTATGCTGTTATTTTTGGAGGAATATTGATGGCTATAGGCGAATTTTTAATTTTGGGTGGAAATATGGAATGGCTCTATATGGGTATGGCCGTTATTATAGTTGGTAATGGATATTTTAAGGCAAACATCTCAAGTATCGTTGGCAAACTTTATGATGACCAAGATGTAAGAAAAGATTCAGGATTCACCATTTTTTATATAGGCATTAATTTAGGAGCTTTATTAGCAACTTTAGTAGCTGTTTGGGTTGGAGAAACGTATGGGTTTAAGTATGGTTTTGGACTTGCAGGTGTAGGAATGCTATTGGGTGTTTTAATTTTTATTGGAGGCCAGCGTTATTTTGATTATGCTGCTTTACCACCTAACCCAGAAGATTTGCATAAAAAAGTTTTTGGGCCTTTAACAAAACTTCATGTAACAATTTTATTGTCCTTGTTGCTTTTTCCAGTTTTATATCTATTAATTCAAAATAATAGTTGGGTTGGGTACTTATTAATTTTTGTAGCACTGGGTGTTATTTTTACTTTATTGAAAGCTGGCTTAGCAGGTGGGAAAGTACTTTTACACAGAATGATAATTTTTATAATACTATGTTTACTAAACATAATTTTTTGGTCATTATTTGAGCAAGCAGGTTCTTCTTTAACCTTATTTGCGGATAGAAATGTTAATAGAGAAGCTTTTTTAGGTTTTTGGGATATGACTGCTGGTCAAACTCAATTTTTTAATCCGTTATTCATTTTAATAATGGGTACTATATTTACTTGGATGTGGATGAAATTAGATAAACTAAAAATGAATCCAAATATTCCTGCAAAATTTGGTATTGGGATTATGTTGGTTGGTGTTGGATTTTTAGTAACAATTCTTGGAAAAGAAGCTGCTGAAGATTTTTTAGTACCTATGTGGACAATAGTAGGATTATATTTTTTCCATACAGTTGGTGAATTGTTTTTATCACCAATAGGATTATCAATGGTTACTAAATTGGCCCCTCCTAAAATGACAGGAACTCTAATGGGTGCTTGGTTTTTATCATTTGCAGGTTCAAATTATGTTGCAGGTAGTGTTTTGGCTCCTTTAACTGGAACTAGTGATGAATCTTCTGCGACAGATGTTGTTCTATCAGCTTCTGACAGTTTAGATTTATATGTTGATGTATTTACTCAATTTGGATACATCGCTTTAGTTTGTGGAGCTATTATAATAGTATTTTCACCTCTATTGAATAAACTTATGCATGGTATTAAATAATAAATACTTTTAGATATATCTTTCAATTTTTATATGATTAAAACTAACTATATAACAAAAATTAAATAGAATGAGTACAGAGAAAAAATCATTTTTTGCAGTAATGAAATCCTATAATAAAAATTTTAGGATTGCCAGTGTAATGGAACTTTTTGAACGTTGGGCTTGGTATGGAATGTTTGCTGTTTTGGCACTTTATCTAACAGGTTCTACAGATGAGGGAGCACTTGGTTTTTCACATATTGAAAAAGGCCAGATAATGGGTATTGTAACGGCAATTTTATATCTGCTACCTATGATAACTGGAGTTATTGCCGATAAAATTGGATATAAATTATCACTAATAATAGCCTATTTACTATTAATTTCTGGGTATTATGTAATGGGAGAAGTAACATCCTTTACAATGGTATTTATTGTTTTTTTATGGGTTGCATTAGGTGCCGCCATGTTTAAACCAGTAGCTTCAGCCATTATTACTAAAAATACTGATGAATCTAATTCTACATTAGGGTTTGGTATTTTTTATATGATGGTGAATATTGGTGGGTTTATAGGGCCTTGGTTTTCATCAACATTAAGAACACAATATGGTTGGAAAATTGTTTTCTTACAGGCGGCTATTGTAATTGGTATAAATTTAGTTATCCTTCTAATATTTTATAAAGAAAAGGACAGAGTAAAAAAT
>RCNA010000144.1_pt1 | contig 11435 bp, 10 predicted proteins | sample 2041331 | NCBI WGS metagenome assembly RCNA01 (sample SAMN09708233, study PRJNA481090) | Marine sediment metagenome, whole genome shotgun sequencing project. | reverse complement strand
ACATTCATTCTTGATGCGGAAAACGTACCGGTTTTGCGTAAGAAGAAGAGAGTTGCCGAGGAAATCGCTGACGCTCATGAAGACTTAGCTAAGGGTGATGGATACAGAAACAATGCCAAGTTTGATAAGGCGATCCACAGTTACAAAAAGGCTTGGGATCATGCCTGCGACGCTGTTCAGCATGCGGCTGGCAAAAAAAGCAAAAAAGTAAAGAAAGAGCGAAGGAGGAGGGGCTCAAGGACATAACGGTGTCGAAAAAAAATCTGTGTAATTAAGCTTTAATATTTATGAAAAGCGGGGCCTTTCAGTTGCAGGCCCCGCTTTTTTTTGTTTTACTTTTGCCGCAACAGCACCATCTCCCCAGTTCCCGTCAACATCCCCGAAGCAAACCCCTGCCGTTCAGTAAGATGTCGGGCGACCTGAGAGCATTTAACCGTAAAAAGAAAAGGAGCATTATTGAAGAATGATCCATCCGCTGTCTTCTTTTCCGGCAATCATCCATTTTTTTTCTTGAAATCAAGCCTCAATCATGATAGAGCAAGTTGCACATGAATACTCATTCATTCTCAGCGGTATAAACAGATTAGGTCGAAACAGCTATGGAAATATTTGAAGCCCTTAAAAATAAAGAAGAAATGATTGTCTCACTTTGGATAGAGAGAACATTGGATTCTTACACCTCGTCGGGATTTTTTAAACGGGCCAAGGATCAGTTCGACAATCCGGTGGGTGTCAATATCAATCAGGGGCTTACGCAGATTTTTCAGCTGATCATCACAGAGGCTGCGTTGCGGGAATTTGCAGAGCCCCTGGATCAGGTCATTCGTATTCGGGCGGTGCAGGAATTTACCCCGGCTCAGGCGGTGGCCCCCATACTTGAGTTAAAATGGGTTGTGAAGCAGGTTTTTTCAGCGGACAAAGAATACCGGAAGTTGCTTGGTGAGCTTGCGGCGTTTGATTGTGATGTGGACAGAGTTGCCTTGGCATCTTTTGATATGTTTGTGGAATGTCGGGATAGGTTGCACGAGGCTAGAATTCGCGAATTAAAAAGCGGTAGTTATATTTTGACGGATTCCTCCTGCGCCTCTGCGGCGATACGGGACAATCTGCAAGAGATATCGCAACTATCGACAAGCTGATATTCGCACCAGCATTGCGGTGAAAGTATTTCGGTGATCAACCGGGATGCTTTGAAATATATATTTGTTCCATTATTTTTTTAATCTGAAGAGAGGGAGTGATCAATGAAGTACGCTGTCCCCCTGAAGTACGCCGCCCCCTTACTTGCTGTCATCGGCTTGGTGGTGATTGCGTGGTTAGGGTCTACGATACTTGGACTGCAATACCTGTTCGGTATTGTCGTACCTTATGCGGCCTTGGTGCTGTTTGTCGGCGGATTTTCCTATCGAGTGATCGGATGGGCAAAATCACCGGTTCCATTTCATATCCCCACGACCTGCGGTCAAGGGTATTCCATGCCCTGGGTAAAACGGAGCCTGTTGGATCATGTTGAATCTCCGTCGAATACCTTCGAGGTAACCGTCAGGATGTTCATGGAGATTGTCTTCTTCCGCTCCCTGTGGCGGAACACCAAGTCAGACATCAAGCCCGGCCCGGTTCTGACCTATAAATCAACAAGATGGCTTTGGTTGTTCGGCATTGTTTTTCATTACAGCATGCTGTTGATCCTGCTCCGTCATCTGCGCCTTTTTTTGGAGCCGGTGCCCGTCCTGATCAGCGCACTGGATGTATTTGATAGCTTCGCTTTCCATCCCACCCCGGAACTCTCGTTCTATCTTACTGACGCACTGATTCTTTTCGGACTGCTGGCTCTTCTTTTCCGTCGTTTCATCCTTCGTCCGGTTCGTTACATCTCCCTTGCCAATGATTATTTTCCGCTTTTCCTTTTGATCGGCATCGCTGTGAGCGGCATTACCATGCGCTACTACCTGCGCAGTGGCGTGGACATCGTTGCTATCAAGCATCTGGCAGTGGGGCTGGTTACTTTTCATCCAGAAATAACAAATGATATCGCCCCGATATTTTACTCCCATCTGTTCTTGGTCTCCTGTTTGCTGGCCTATTTTCCCTTTTCCAAACTGATGCATATGGGTGGAATTTTCCTCAGCCCGACCCGGAATATGGCGAACGACAGCAGGATGCGCCGCCACGTTAATCCTTGGAATCCTGATATCAAGCCGCATTCCTATGCCGGTTATGAAGATGAGTTTCGTGCGGATATGATTGAGCAGGGTATCCCGGTTGAACAGGAACTGCCTGACAAGGCTGACGATTAAGACGACTAACGGTTGTTTATCAACCTCAGGAGTATAAGGATAAAACAATGGCAGTTGTAACGAAAGACAAATTGGCAAGGAGCGTGGTTGAAGGCCCGTCGCTGATGACCGGCTCCGTTCCTATGGCTGAGTGGATGGATGTTCCGGTAAAATTCAAACCGGGAAATTACGCTTATCCGACCAAGAAAGACAAACTTGAGTACCTTGACAGCCAGCAGGGGGTCAGTTTTCCCAATGCCCGTGTCTGGAGCCCGGAGGATGATGATTGGAAACTCCCGGAAAACTGGAAAGAAATTATTATCAAAGGGTTGTCGGATCGTTTAGACAAATTTCGTTCCCTGAAGATTTTCATGGATTGCTGTGTTCGCTGTGGAGCTTGCGCAGATAAATGCCATTTTTTTCTGGGCACCGGCGATCCTAAGAATATGCCTGTCTTGCGGGCGGAGTTGTTGCGCTCAGTCTACCGGAAGGAGTTTACTCTGGCGGGAAAATGGCTGGGTGAGATGGCGGGTGGTCGGGAGATGACCACCGCAGTGCTGAAAGAGTGGTTCATGTACGCCTACCAATGTACGGAGTGTCGTCGTTGTTCCGTGTTCTGTCCCTACGGCATTGATACCGCCGAGATCACCATGATGTTGCGTGAGTTGCTCCATTTAGTGGGTTGCGGTATCAACTGGGCTATGGAGCCGGTGGCCAATTCCAATCGGACCGGTAATCATATGGGCCTAACCCCGCAGGCCTTTAAAGGTAATGTGGATTTTCTTTGCGAAGACGTTGAAAGCCTGACCGGGATTAAGATCAACCCTACCTTTAACCGCAAGGGTGCCGAGGTGCTGTTCATCACCCCATCGGCGGATGTTTTTGCCGAGCCGGGCCTGTTCACCTGTATGGGCTATCTGATTCTGTTCGAGGCTATCGGCTTGGATTATACCTGGTCCACCTATGCTTCAGAGGGCGGAAACTTCGGTCTGTTCACCTCCAACGAGATGATGAAGAAACTCAACGCCAAGATGTATGCTGAGGCTGAACGCCTGGGCGTAAAATGGATTCTCGGCGGAGAGTGCGGTCATATGTGGCGGGTGGTGCATCAATACATGGCCACCATGAACGGCCCAGCCAATTTCTTAGAGGTGCCAAAATCGCCAATTACCGGTACGGTTTTTAAGAATGCGGCCTCGACCAAGATGGTGCATATCAGTGAGTTCACCGCTGATTTAATTAAGCATAAAGCCATCAAGTTCGATAAGAGTCGTAATGCCCATGTCAAGGCGACCTTCCATGATTCCTGCAATCCGGCGCGGGCTATGGGGATGCTGGAAGAGCCGCGTTACATTCTTGATAACGTGCTGGATGGCTGGCATGAGATGCCTGAAAATACCATCCGCGAAAAAACCTTTTGCTGCGGTTCTGGTACCGCCCTGAATACAGATGAAATCATGGAATTGCGTATGCGTGCGGGATTCCCTCGGGCCAATGCGGTCCAGCATGTGTTTGATAAACACGATGTCAATACCTTGGCGACAATCTGCGCTATTGACCGAGCGACGTTGACCACCCTGATGGATTACTGGGTGCCCGGAGTTACAGTGGCCGGACTCAGCGAGCTGGTGGGTAACGCACTCGTTGTGGAAGGCGAAAACAGACAAGAACTTAATGAGGGTCTCCGTACCCTGTTATTTTAATTTCCCGGCAGGCGTGGAGGAATAGAAATGTACGACAGCGGTAAAATCATAACAGGGCTGGTCATCTTTGTCCTGTTGGTCACCTTTCCCTTTTGGTACGCCAATTTTATTGGCGATGTCGGTGCTATACCACCGGCTACGAATAATGAATTGTCCGAAGCGATGTTCCAAGGCATCACCTTTCCGAATGACGCAAAACATGCGCTGACGACCGGAGAGATGCGTAGTACGCATATGAATATGCTGCGGGATATCCATGCAAAATCCTTGAAGCAGGGATACACTCCAGAAAACGATGGAAAAAAACAAACTATGCAGTGCATGATGTGCCACGGAAGCAAAGAGAGCTTCTGTGACAGCTGCCACGTTCATGCAGCGGTGCAGACACCGGATTGCTGGTCCTGTCATGAGAAATAGGACAAGTGCATAACAGTTTTGCAGCTTCCTGCTGTATATCTTGCCTCCTGATCAGAAATGATCGGGAGGCTTTTTTTTTATCGTCGATCTTGGTCAGCCTATGCGGCTGCTGAATGGATATTTGGGCCTGAATATTCTCTGCGGCTGGGTGATTCTCACTGCCGAGCGCAAGAGAACCCATCCACCCAAGTAGATATAAGTGGATATATTTCTTTGAAAAGCCTCTGACCAATTTGGTCAGGGGCTTTTTTAGGTCTTCAGTTCGCAGGAGGAAAAGAGAAAAAATAGAGTAAAATCTCTTCTCACCGTTGCAAGATAGCTCTTCCTGTCGTATATTTGTTATATTTTTGCATAACATCCTTTTGTAAAAATAAATTATTGTCATCAAATATTATTCGTCAACCTAGGAAAACATCCATGAATACCAACCTAAAACTGAAGATCGGGCTACTTATTACCGTTATCCTCTTTTCCATAATGTCCATCGGGCCGTCCTTTTATAAGGGTGCCCCGGATTGGTGGAAAACATATCTGGCACCGGAAGGTCTGAAGTTAGGGCTTGATCTTCAGGGTGGTATGCATTTGGTTTTACGGGTAAATTTAGACAAGGCCGTTAAAAACTCCCTTGATCTTGCCGCCTCGGATTTAAAAGAAGGACTTGCGGAAAAAGATATTTCAGCGGTTAAGTTAGATTCACCTGATCCCGCTCAGATTATTTTCACCCTGCCTAATACCGGTGCGGTAGGAACAATCAATCAGATTATCAAAGATGATTTTCCTAACTTAAACATTGAGGTCAAAGCGGAAGAAGGGAGTTTTCCCCGCATCAGTCTGAAACTGACAACAGAGGAAATAACGTTTATCCGCAAGAATGCGGTGGCTCAGTCGTTGGAGATTATCCGAAACCGTATTGATCAGTTCGGTGTTGCTGAACCGGTGATCGTCCGCCAAGGTGAAGATGAGATAGTGGTGCAGCTGCCCGGAGTCAAAGATCCTGAACGGGCCATGGATTTGATTGGCAAAATGGCTCAGCTCGAATTTAAAGCTGTCGCCGATGACAGCGGTGTGGAGCTCAACGCCCTGATCGTTCAGGCTGTCGCCGCCGGTCAATGGCAGGAAGGCGGTAATGCCGAACAGCTCAAACAGCTCAACCTGTACCTGCAGACGAATTTGCCCAAGGGGACAGAGATTTCCTTTGAACGGAAGGTTGACAAGCAGAGTAAAAAGGAACTCAGGATTCCGATTTTATTAGAAAGTCAGGTGCTCATGACCGGTGACATGGTCAAGAATACTCGCGTCGGATTCGGAGGCACTTTTAACGAACCTCTGGTAAGCCTTGATTTCACCAGTCGAGGAGGTAAAGTTTTTGCCACCATCACAGAAAAAAATGTCAACAGACAGATGGCTATTGTTCTTGACGGGGTGGTGCGTTCCGCCCCGGTGATTCAGGAGAAAATTCTTGGCGGTTCCGCTCAGATTTCAGGGAGTTTTACCCATGAGGAAGCCAGTGATCTGGCCATTATTCTTAGGGTCGGCGCTTTGCCCGCTCCGGTTGAAATCATCCAGAATCTGACAGTCGGTGCCAGCTTGGGGCTCGATTCCATTAATAAGGGCCTAACCTCCGGCCTGTTCGGCGCCCTGATGGTCTTGGTGTTTATGGTCATCTACTACCGGCTTTCGGGCATAATCGCCGATCTGGCCTTGGCCCTGAATATTTTGTTCCTGTTTTCCGGTTTGGCCATGCTTGGTGCCACGCTGACTCTGCCCGGTATTGCCGGTATTATCCTGTCCATCGGTATGGCGGTTGATGCCAATGTCTTGATCTTTGAACGAATGCGAGAGGAGTTCGCCTTGGGCAAATCAGTCAGATCCGGGGTGGATGCCGGTTTTGACAAGGCGTTCTGGTCCATTGTTGACTCGCAGGTCACCACGTTGATCACGGCTCTGGCTCTGTTCATGTTCGGTACCGGTCCGATCAAAGGCTTTGCCATCACCTTGTCCTTGGGCATTATTTTCAACCTGTTCGCCGTTCTGTTCTGCACCCGCTTGGTGTACGACTGGATGTTCACCGGACGTAAATTACATGAGTTGAAATTCATGCGCTTTATCCACAAACCCAATTTTGATTTTATGGGGATCAAAAAGATCGCTTTTGCATTCTCTGCGGTGCTGGTTCTTGTCGGACTGTTTTCTTTTGTTGAAATTTTGCGGGGTGATGCCAATCTCGGTGTTGATTTTTCCGGCGGTTCTTTATTGCAGTATAAGGCGGATAAGCCGTTTCAGCTTAATGGAATTCGGAAGGCTTTTAAAGAGGGCGGTTTTGATTCTATTGACCTCCAGCAGGTTACGGGTGAAAATCGCTTGATCGTTAAAATAAAAAAGTCGGAAGACACAGTCGGCCATCTTAGCAAAAAAATCTCAGCTGTCCTGACCACTCAGGGGGACGGCAATTTTGTTATTGAGAGTCAATCTGAAATTGGTTCCTCCATTTCCGATGTGTTGCGCAATAAGGCGATTGAAGCTATTGCTATTTCTTTGCTCGGCGTGCTTTTTTATCTTGCGATCCGTTTTGATTTCAGTTTTGGGTTGGCTGCGGCTGCGGCAACCTTTCATGATGTGTTAGTTGTGCTGGGTATTTGTTGGTTGCTCGATATGGAGATCACCCTGCTGTTGGTTACAGCCTTGCTCACCTTGGCGGGCTATTCTCTCAATGACTCCGTGGTTGTCTTTGACCGAATTCGAGAAAATATGGGCAAGTTCCATGAAAAGAAATTTTCTGATATCATCAATATCAGTATCAACGATACCTTGGGGCGTAGTATTGTTACTTCCCTGACAACCGCCTTAGTGCTGGCCGCTCTTTTCTTTTATGGTGGTTCCGCAATCCATGATTTTTCTTTCGCCCTGCTAGCCGGTGTACTTGTGGGAACCTATTCCTCTGTTTTTATCGCCAGCCCCTTGCTGTCGTTGAAGAAACGGTAAAAAAATTCCCAAGTATTGTGTGCTATAATGCTATTGTGCGGCGGGTATGATGTTTTTTCATGCCCGCCGCAGTTTTGTCATCCCGCATAACCATTCGGGTTTTTTTTCTGCCAATTCCAGGTATCCGCACACATCGCATCAATTCCCAGTTCGGCCTTCCATCCTAGCTCCTGAGCCGCAAGTGTCGGATCGGCGTAGCATTGGGCGATGTCCCCTTGCCGACGAGGCGCAATGGTATGAGCAATCTTTCTGCCTGATGCCTTTTCAAAGGCCCTAATCATCTCCAGTACAGAATATCCTTGCCCGGTACCCAGATTATAGGTGACCACCCCCGGTCGCTCCTCCAGCTTTTCCAATGCGCATAAGTGACCCTTTGCCAGATCCACCACATGGATGTAATCGCGAACTCCGGTTCCGTCCAGGGTGGGGTAGTCATTACCGAATACAGAAAGTTGCTCTAATCTTTCCACAGCGACTTGGGAGATATAGGGCATCAGGTTGTTCGGGATGCCATTGGGGTCTTCACCAATCTGACCGCTTTCATGGGCTCCGACCGGATTGAAATAACGGAGCAGACTGATATTCCATTCCGTATCCGCTATATGCAGGTCACGCAGAATGTCCTCAATCATGGCCTTGGTTCTACCGTAGGGGTTGGTGCAGGCCAGAAGCGGAAAATCTTCAGTGATTGGTACCGTGGCCGGATCGCCGTATACTGTGGCTGACGAGCTGAAGACGATATTTTTGACTCCTTGTTGTTGCATGATTTGACAGAGGTTGACCGTGCCGATGAGATTGTTCTGATAATAAAGCAGAGGTTGTTCCACTGATTCTCCCACTGCCTTGAGTCCGGCAAAATGGATAACCGCCGTTGCCTTCGGGTTTTGCTTGAATACCGTCTCCACCGAGGTCGGATCAAGAAGGTCAGCCTGAAAGAAACGAAGGGACCTGCCGGTCATTTGTTCCACTCGTCGTAATCCTTCCCAGCTGGAAGTGCTGAGGTTGTCAATAACTGTCACTTCATGGCCGCTGTTGAGCAGTTCCAAGCAGGTGTGTGAGCCTATATAACCGGCTCCGCCGGTAACGATGACGTGCATCCATATTCTCCAAAAAGATTTTTGTTTTTAAGGTTCACTTTTTTATAACAAAAATACGGATCGACTTCAAAAGAAAATACCGCCGAGGAACCGCAATCGGTACAGTGAGAAGTAATCATTCTCTCTGTGGATTGCGCAGGACGAAAAAATACTGTACAGTCTGTTGCGATTACAGAGTGGCTTTCCGTATTTTTTTTACGGACTATATTTATTGTTTGCTTGATTAATTGAGGATATATTATGCCGTATGTAAGTATTCGTGTTGCCGGAAAACTAAGCAGAGAGCAAAAAAAGAACATTGCTCAGGGAGTAACCAAAGTTATCTCTGAAGAGACGGGTAAACCTGAGTCGTCGATCCTTATTTTTATTGACGAGAAACAACGGGAAAACATAGCCAAAGGCGGTAAGTTGCTTGATGAGCAATAAGGCTATGGATGTGCAGCAGGCGGAAAAACAGCTAAAGGTGTTGCGCGAGCAGCTTACTTTGCATATGCATCAATATTATGTGTTGGATGATCCGGTTATCAGTGATGGTGAGTATGACCGGATGTTCCGGGAATTGTTGGATTTGGAAGAGCAGTTCCCGGAGCTAATCACCCCGGATTCACCGAGCCTGCGGGTGGGCGGAGAACCGCTTGCCTCCTTTGCAGAAGCTGCACATGCCGTGCCCATGCTCAGCTTGGATAATGTTTTCAACGCCCAGGAGTTGCTGAGCTTTGAGGAAAAAATCCAACGCTATCTGCAAACAACCGCGCAGCCGACCTACTTGGCAGAACCCAAGCTGGATGGCTTGGCGGTTGAGTTGATCTATGAAAACGGTCTGCTGATCCAAGGTTCCACCAGGGGAAACGGCTTGGTCGGTGAAAATATTACGGCCCAGTTGCAGACTGTGCAGACCATCCCCCTGCGTTTGGTGGCATTGGCAGCGAGAGAGGGAAACGAGGGCGTATCAATCCCAGAACGACTGGTCGTCCGGGGGGAAGTCTTTCTGCCCCGTAAGTCCTTTCGTCAGCTAAATGAACAGCGGGCAGAGCAAGGAGAGTCCTTATTTGCTAACCCGCGTAATGCGGCCGCCGGTTCCCTGCGCCAGCTTGATCCCAAAGTGACAGCCTCTAGACCGCTCAGCTTTTATGTCTACGGAGTGGCTGATACAGAGGCGACTCCTTGTGCCGACTTGGAGGAACTTTTTTCCTGGCTTGCCCAACTCGGTTTTCCGGTCAACCCGCTGATAAAATTCTGCCGTACCCTTACCGAGGTGGAAGAGCAGTATCGTCATCTGCAAACAATCCGTCATGATCTGGAGTATGAAATCGACGGTATGGTGATCAAGGTGGCTGATTTTGCCCTGCAACAGCGCCTGGGCAATAAAACCCGTGCTCCGCGCTGGGCCACGGCTTGGAAGTTTCTTGCGATCCAGGCGACGACCGTGATGACCGGAGTCGATTTTCAGGTTGGCCGAACTGGGGCGATCACACCGGTGGCACTTCTGGAACCAGTTGAGGTTGAGGGTGTCATTGTTCGCCGAGCAACCCTGCATAACCAAGATGAAATTGAGCGCAAGAGGTTGATGATCGGCGACACGGTACTGATTCAGCGGGCCGGAGATGTTATCCCGGAGATCGTCAAGCCCATCACGGAACAGCGCACCGGCGAAGAGCAACCTCTTGTCTTCCCAATCCAATGCCCGATCTGCGCCTCCTCTCTCCAGCGTCCTGAAGGTGAGGCGATCACCCGCTGCATCAACCTCCTTTGCCCGGCTCAGCTACTGCAACGGATGATTTATTTTGTCAGGAAGGCAGGGCTTGATATTGACGGATTCGGACGAAAAAATGTCGAGCAGCTCATGGAAACCGGGTTGGTTCAGGAAATTCCGGATATTTTCCGTCTTCAAAAAGAACAACTGGCAATCCTTGACGGCTGGGGTGAAAAATCTGCGGAAAAATTGCTGCTGGCAATAGCCGAGGCAAAGCATCCCACCTTATCCCGCTTCATCGGTGCCTTGGGCATCAGGTATGTTGGCGAAATGACTTCTGAGCTGGTGACCCGCCATTTCAGCACCCTTGATGACCTGCTGGCTGCGAAAAAAGAGGAGTTGCTGGCGGTCGAAGGCATCGGTGAACAAGCGGCAATGAGCTTGATTGAGTATTGTGCCAACAGCGAAAATCGAAAATCAAAAAATGATTGAGAGCCTGCTTGATCTTGGCCTCACCATAACAACTGTGGTTCAGGAAAATACTGAAAACACTCCGCTGGAAGGGGCTATCTTTCTCTTTACCGGCACCCTAAATCAAATGTCGAGAAACGAGGCTAAGCAGCTGGTCAAGGACCGAGGCGCGAGGGTGGTTTCTGGGCTCAGTAAAAAAGTTACTCATCTTGTGGCTGGGGAAAAAGCGGGGAGTAAGCTGAAAAAAGCTGCGGATATGGGGATTGCTGTTGTTGATGAGCAGGGATTTTTGATGCTTGTTGGTAGGGTGTAGATGCTGGTAGCCAATTTTCTGCAATAGCATGGGAAATTGTCATTTATTGATACTATTGGATATTAACAGCTGAGGTGGTTTTACGATGAAAACAAAAGCACTAAAACATCTAAGAACAGCTTTAAGCAAGCCTTCTGCTCCCTTTCGTGATGGTCAGTGGAAAAGTATAGAACAACTTCTCAATAGAAACCGTGTTCTTGTCGTGCAACGCACTGCCTGGGGGAAAAGCATGGTCTATTTCCTTGCCACAAAACTATTGCGCGAGCAAGGTGCTGGGCCGACTCTTTTAATCTCACCATTGCTCTCGTTAATGCGGAATCAGCTTGAATCCGCACAAAAAATTGGAGTAAGAGCACGCACCATTAACAGCACAAATAATGAGGAATGGCAACAAATTCAGAGTGAATTGGCTTTGAATCAGGTGGATGTGCTTTTAATCTCACCTGAGCGATTGGCAAATGACAATTTTCGCCAGAACGTTTT